>ERZ791680.20-NODE-20-length-162530-cov-61.567127_pt1 | contig 162530 bp, 116 predicted proteins | sample MGYA00510051_ERZ791680 | MGnify/ENA primary metagenome ERZ791680 (study PRJEB30046, sample SAMN00715238) | human gut metagenome | study: EMG produced TPA metagenomics assembly of the A metagenome-wide association study of gut microbiota in type 2...
GTGGGTATGGCAGGGTGCCATACCCTCCTAAATATTTTTGTGCGAAATGTGCTGTAATTCAATAAAAAGCAGTAACTTTGCAACGACTATAAACCAATATGTAATAACGAATTACACCTACAACCAATATGTAATAGCGAATTACATCTACAACCAATCTGTAATAACTAAAATTACATTATAAACCAATCTACAATGAAAAGAATTACTTTATTCTTTATCGCACTCTTTGCGTGCCTCTTCGTGGGCGTGCAGAGCACGAGTGCTGCTGCCTCAAAGAAGGCGGCTCCTAAGACACCGGAGTTCGTAACATCGGGCGATGGTGGTACTTACTATTACGTTAAGTTCCTGCGTAACGAGAAGGTGATGTCAGTAAGCTCTGACAACTGCATCCGCCTCTACGCAGGCAGTGGCGAAAGCTCACAGCAGTGGCGTCTCGTCGGTTCGCAGGACAACTTCCAGTTCCAGAACAAGGACGGACAGTACATCGTGGTTAGCTCGCAGAGCCTTGGTGCTACCTCTACTGGTGCTGCTAACCCTAACCCGTTGCGTCCGAGCACATCAGAGCAGCCTGGCGGCTTCAAGCTGCAGGTGGCTCCGGACACCCAGAACGGCACAGGCTGGGAGATTGTAGCCAACTCTAAGTCGGGCTACAACGTCGTGAACCTTTGGGGCGACCCAGGTGACGGCAACTCGATCGGCTTCTGGAAGACCAACGACCAGAACAACGTTGTTGTGTTCGTGAAGCCCGACACCGACCTCGGTGCTGCCGACTACAAGACAGTAGGTTCGATGACCTTCAAGCCTGAGAACAAGCTCACACTCTGGTACACCGAGCCAGCCACAACAGCTAAGCTCTACAGCGGCGGCCAGGGCTACTCAAACTGGATGGAGTACGCATTGCCTATCGGCGACGGACAGTTCGGTGCTTGCCTCTTCGGTGGCGTGTACAGAGACGAGATTCAGTTCAACGAGAAGACTCTCTGGAGCGGCACACCAGCACGCTCATCACAGGGCGGCAAGGGCTACGGCAAGTACGAGAACTTCGGTTCTATCTACGCTAAGGACCTCAGCGGCGAGTTCGGTCTCACCACAGACAAGGCAGCTTCTAACTACGTTCGTTTGCTCGACCTCACCACAGCTACAGGCAAGACAATGTTCAAGTCGGCAGCCGGCGTTGAGTACACACGCGAGTACATCGCTTCCAACCCTGCACGCGTCGTAGTGGCTCACTACACAGCAAGCAAGGGCGGCAAGCTCAGCTTCCGCTTCACAATGGCTGCAGGCTCAATCACAGCCGACCCGACATACGCTAACGGCGAGGGCACATTCAGCGGCAAGCTCGAGACCATCAGCTACAACGCACGCATGAAGGTAGTGCCGGTAGGCGGCACAATGACAACCGACGACGAGGGTATCGAGGTTATCGGTGCTGACGAAATCATGGTTGTGCTCGGTGGTGGCACCGACTTCGATGCTTACGAGAGCACATATACAAAGAACACATCGGCTTTGGCTCAGACCATTTCTGACCGCGTGGCAGCAGCAGCTGCTAAGTCGTGGAAAGACCTCTACGCAGAGCACGTAGCCGACTATCAGAGCTTCTTCAACCGTTGCGAGTTCGACCTCGCTGGTACCAAGAACGATATGACAACCAACCGTCTTATCGACACATACAACAGTGGTCGTGGCGCAGACGCTCTCATGCTCGAGCAGCTCTACTTCGCTTACGGCCGCTACCTCGAAATCTCTTCTTCACGCGGTGTCGACTCTCCGTCGAACCTCCAGGGTATCTGGAACAACATCAACGGCGTGGCTTGGAACTCGGATATCCACTCGAACATCAACGTACAGATGAACTACTGGCCGGCTGAGCCTACAAACCTCAGCGAGATGCACCTGCCGTTCCTCAACTACATCTGGGCGATGGCAGAGAAGCAGCCGCAGTGGAAGCAGTGGGCTAAGCTGCAGGGTCAGAATCGCGGTTGGACTTGCTTCACCGAGAACAACATCTTCGGCGGTGTGAGCGCATTCAAGAACAACTACGTTATCGCCAACGCTTGGTACGCTACACACCTCTGGCAGCACTACCGCTACACACTCGACCGCGAGTATCTGAAGCGCGTGTTCCCCGCAATGCTCTCAGCATCGCAGTTCTGGATGGACCGCCTCAAACTGGCTTCTGACGGCACATACGAGTGCCCGAACGAGTGGTCGCCTGAGCACGGACCAGACTCAGAGGACGGTGTTGCACACGCACAGCAGCTCGTTTACGACCTCTTCAGCAACACTCTCGAAGCAATCGACGTTCTCGGCGACGATGCAGAGGTGTCGGCTACCGACCTCGCTACGCTCAAGGATCGCTTCTCTAAGCTCGACAAGGGTCTGGCTACAGAGAACTATACCGGCTACTTCGGTTCGGCTATACCTACAGGTACAAAGATTCTGCGCGAGTGGAAGTACAGCTCATATACAAGAGGTGAGAACGGCCACCGCCACATGTCGCACCTCATGTGTCTCTATCCGTTCTCACAGATTGAGCCGGGTACAGAGCTCTTCGACGCAGCAGTCAACTCAATGAAGCTCCGCGGCGACGGTGCTACAGGCTGGTCAATGGGCTGGAAGATGAACCTCTGGGCACGCGCCCTCGACGGCGACCACGCCCGCACAATCCTTAACAACGCCCTCGCTCACAGTAACGGTGGCGCAGGCGTGTTCTATAACCTCTTCGACTCGCACGCTCCGTTCCAGATCGACGGCAACTTCGGTGCTTGCGCCGGCATCGCCGAGATGATTATGCAGAGCAACTCGGGTCTTATCCGCATCCTGCCGGCTCTCCCGTCAGCTTGGACCGAAGGTCACATGCACGGCATGAAGGCTGTAGGCGACGTAACCGTAAGCATCGACTGGAAGAACGGCGAGGCTACACGCGTCACACTCACCAACAACCAGGGACAGACAATGCGCGTTCACTACAAGAACCTCGCAAAGGCTAAGGTTTACGTAGACAACGAGCTGAAGGAAGTGGCTGTAGAGAACAACGTAGCTACACTCACCGGTGCTAACGGCTCGGTAGTAGTGCTCGACTTCGACGGCTCGTTCACTCCGACTGGCATCAACGCAGTGAAGACCGACGTTGCACGCGACGGCTACATGTACAACGTAAGCGGTCAGCGCGTAAACGATACATACAAAGGCATCGTCATCAAGAATGGCAAGAAGATGCTGAAGAAATAAAGACTCTTGAGGAGGGTGTGTCGCTGACACACCCTCTTTTTTTTATGATATGCGCAACAACAACGATGTTGCCGTAGCACTATAACCGTGTTGCCGTAGCACTATAACCGTGTTGCCGCAGCACTATAACAATGTTGCCGTAGCGTGGTAATAATGCGACAGTTTTGGCATTGTTATCACCCAATCAATCCCAATGTGGTTAAAATGTTTTTAAAAAGTTGAAAAATTACCCCCCCCGTACGTGAAATTCTGTGCTTTGTTTGGTTGTTTATCGTGTTTTTTTGGTAATTTTGCAAATTAAAAGAGTGTAAAAATTACAACAATTATAACGAAGATAAGACACAACGATTTCATAGTTATAGTATGACAGACAGAAAGATGGCATTGGATCGCGGTGAACTCCCGTTGCGGTTGGACAGAATAAACGAAATACTCAACTCTGCGGAGATTGGTATTTACAGGATTATTCTGCGCAAAGGCGAGCATCCACGGCTTCAAAGTTCAACAAAGCTGCGCGAACTGTTAGGCGTAGACAAAGACTGTAGCTTTACAGAGGAAGAGTTCTACGACTATTGGTATTCGCATATTGCCCCGGCAGATGTATTGTCGAAGGGCACGTCGCTTGAGGATATTTTCGATCAAGATCATTTTGAGAGCACATACCGCTGGGATCACCCTACGCTGGGTTTGCGCTATGCACTTTGTGGCGGTGTGATATCGATAAAGGAGGATGGCACACGCGTTATGGAGGGCTATCAGCAGGACCTTACTGAGCAAATGGAGCGCACCATGCAGGACGAGCTTGTTGTGAAGTCGTTAGCCAATGTCTACTCCTGCTTGTTCTACGTCGATTTGGATACCGAACAATATACGTCGTACGTCAACACGCTACACGTCATCACGAAGTATATGCCACGTACGGGCAATGTTCACGATGCTATGAAAGTGTTCAACGAGCAGCTCTGCAAGCCCTGCGACCGTTCGGCGTTGGAGGAGTTTAACGACCTCTCCACCATAAACGAGCGATTGCGATTTAACAGCGTTGTACGCATCCACTTCCGAAGCACCATCTATGACTGGGTGCGCTTGGCGTTCATCGTCTGCGACCGCCATAGCGACGGCAGCGTGAAGAGCATGGTGGTAGCCGTGAAGGATGTCTCAGAGATGAAAGAGAGTGAGCGTGAGCGCATGGAAGAGCTGAAGCAGAACATTCGCGCCAACCGCTCGAAGACGCAGATGCTACAGAACATGACCCACGAGATACGTACTCCGCTCAACGCCATGTTCGGTTTTTCGCAGCTGCTCTGTATGCCCGATGGTTATGTGTCGGAGACGCAGAAGCACGAGTACTTCAACTATATATTAAACAGTTTCAATATGCTCTCGATGCTCATCGACGACGTGCTGGACGTAGCCGATGCCGAGCACGGCAACTATCGCGTGGAGAAAGGACGCTTCGCCGTGAACGAGGTGTGCCGCAATGCGATGCTCATGGCAGATATGCGCCGCCACGCCAACGTCAAGATGTACTTCACATCGGACGTGGCAGACGATTACTTCATCGAGTCGGACAGCAGACGCATACAGCAAGTGCTTGTCAACTTCCTCACCAACGCCTGCAAACACACCATGCAAGGCGAGATACATCTGCACCTCTCCACCACGGAGACCCCCGGCAGGCTCACCTTCTCCGTAACCGACACCGGCACGGGCATACCGCCGGAGATGGCGGAAGGCATCTTCGAGCGATACAGGAAAGTGGACTGCAACGTACAAGGCTCCGGACTCGGCTTGCATATCTGCAGCATCATAGCCGACCGACTCGGTGCCGAGGTGAAGCTCGACCAGACATACACCAAGGGCGCACGCTTCCTTTTCATTCTTTAAATATAAACTCTTAATACTGAGTACACGACATTGATAAGCAATCTCCTGACAGCTGGATACCAGTATCCTGACGGACACTCGGTAGACTTTTACGGAGTGGAAGTGGTTCAGTTTTATGTGCAACGCTTCCTTCTATATTTCTCAGACTATGCAATACACATCCGTGTGTTGTATGGTATGATATTGCTCTGCATACTTACGCTTATCGTACTCTTTGTTCTCTTCTTCCTGAAAATCAGGCGCAACAACCGCGACCGGCGTGCGTTCGAGGTTGCACGCGCCGACCTTTACGATGGCTTCTACCATGTGCTCACCTCCGACACCATGTCCAACTACGAGGATGTGGAGATAGCCTGCAACGCTACGCTCGACAACATCAAGAAGAAATATCGCCCCGAAATACTCTCCCGACTCATTTCCGAGATTTGTATGGATTTGAGTCGTGAGCTGCCAAGCATACCTAACGCCGAAACACTCTGTGCGCTCACCGGCGTCAAGACTTATTACGAGCGCAATCTTGCCACAGGACATCTCGTATTGCAAACTCTGCAAAACGTGGTGAACATGCACATCTGTGTGAGCGAGGGCCTCCTCGCCGTCTATATCAACCATTACAACGACAACGTGCGACAAATGGCGCGCATGTGTCACGTCATATCATCACAAGCCGACCCTTACCACTACTTCATCAGCGACCTTGAGAACGAGCATGGCGTGTGGCGTCTGATGATGCTCCACCGCCTCTTTGCATGGCTTTGGGCTAACGACCGGCAGATGCCGCAGTTCCTCATACTCACCGAGAACATAGAGAACGAGGAGTCGGTGCGCTTTCTGATTGAAGAGGTGGCTTACTGGGGCAGCGAGCGCGAGAAGGCAGCGCTGCATACGCTCTTCCTCTCGCCCAACTACACCTACCGCACAGCGGCACTGCACGCTGTAGCACTTCTGCACGATGCGTCGCAAGAGCAGGCAGCACTCGACTCCTACGACCAACAACCCGAGTCGGTGCGCCGGGAAGTGCTGCGCGTGCTGGCAGCTATCAACTCGGGCAAGCACGTCGACTTCTTCGTACACGCCTATCGCACATCGTCGTCGAAGGAGACACGCGAGGTGGCACTCGCCTGCCTCTACTCCTACGGCAGTGCCGGAAGGTACGCCTTCGAGGAGTTGCGTGGCGAAGTGCTTGAGAGCAAGACCGACCGTGTGCTGCTCGATCAGATTGACGCAATGGCTATTATCAACCAAATGAGGATGCTTTAAAACTATGTGGGAGTTCTTACTATATTTCTTTGGCTATACCATCCTGGCATACTCAATGCTGCTCATCGCAACGTATGTCATGCTACTCGTCTTCGCCTACCGCTATAGCACGGGCTATAAGCGTTGGTCGGACGACTATATACGCAACATGGTGCAGAGCGCACCCTACGTGCCGAGCATCTCTATCGTGGCTCCTGCCTACAACGAGGAGAAGACCATCGTCGACAACGTGCGCTCGCTGCTCAACATGGACTATCCTAAGTTCGAGGTGTGCATCGTCAACGACGGCAGTAAGGACAAGACCCTCGAACTGCTCATTAACACCTTCGACCTTGTGGAGGTGCCGTTCGACTACGTGCAGAAGGTGCATAGCGCACCATTCAAGCGTCTGCTCCGCTCTACCAATCCCGACTACGCCAAGCTCGTGGTGGTGGACAAGGTGAACGGCGGAACAAAAGCCGATGCCGTGAACGCCGGACTGAACGTAATATCTACGCCGTATTTCATCAACACCGACGTAGACTGCATCCTCTCGAAAGATGCCATGTACCAGTGTATCTTCCCCGTCATCATGGACGAGACGATCATCGCCGTGTCTGGCACGATGTCCATGAGCAACGGCTCAACGCTGCACGACGGCAAGCTCGTCGACATACGTCCGTCGAGCCGCCCCGTACCGCTCTTCCAGGACTTGGAGTACAAACGCTCGTTCCTCGTCGGCAAGATGGGATGGAGCAAGATCAACGCCATGAACAACGTGTCGGGCGGTTACGGACTCTTCTCTACAGAGGTGGTCATCAACGCCGGCGGCTATAGCAGCTCGTCGTTCGCCGAGGATATGGATATGATTACGCGAATGATAGCCTACTGCTGCGACTTCAACCGCAAGTATCGTGTGGTGCAAATCCCGCACACGTGCTGCTGGACCGAGGGTCCGTCGACCTTGCACATGCTCTATCGCCAGCGCACACGTTGGGGACGCGGACTGATACAGACCATGTGGGAGCACCGCCGCCTGCTCTTCAACCCGAAGTACAAGCGTCTCGGAGTCATCACTATGTCATACACGTTCCTCTTCGAGTTCCTCGCACCGATTATAGAGTTCTTCGGAACCATTATGATAGTGTACCTCGCCTTCACGGGCGGTGTCAACTGGAGCACGTTCTTCGTCACCTACTTCGCCATATACGTCTTCAGCTTCATGCTCTCGGCGTTCGTGGTGTTCTACGACTATCTGCTCGGCTGCTCCTACACCAGCGTGCGCAGCTATCTGAAGCTGCTGTTGGCGGCAGCTCTGGAGCCAATCGTCTACCACCCGATAATCGTGGTGTGCTCGTTAGTGGGCTACTTCAAGTACATAACACGCCAGAAAGCCGTGTGGGTGTCAATGGAACGAACCGGCGTGAAGCACGCTGCTGTGCCTGCAGGTGGCAGTCAGCCAGCTCAACAGTCGGCACCGCAGCCAAATGCAAACCAATCGAACTGATTATTATGAGATACAAAATACTTACCATAGCAATACTCTTCTCGGCTGTTCTGACCTCTACGGCGCAGAACACGCAGAACCGCGAGCACCTCAGCCGCAAGTATACGCCGGCTAAGGAGGGAACGGCTGCCTACTACGAGCAGCAGGCACGCGCTCTGTTCAAGAGCGGAAAGTGGGCTGAAGGACGCAAGATGGTGGAGGAGGGCTACGACAAGTATGGCTCGCTCTCTGCTTACAACGAACTGTTGGGCACCTATTGGTATCACTACAAGGATTACGACAAGGCACGCTTCTACTTCATACGGTCGATAAAAGACGACAACGGCAACCTGCAGTCGAAGACAATGCTCATGCGATTGGAGGAACTGACGAAGCACTATAGCACGGCGATTGTCTACTGCAACGAACTCTTGGAGGCTGCACCCTACGACTTCACGCTCTGGAAGAAGAAAATAGAACTCTACCGACTCGACGGAAACACCGTGGAAGCAACACGTCTGCTGCAACGACTCGCCGAGATATACCCCGACAGAGTGGAGGTGAAGAAGGAGATTGCGTGGGATTATGACCAACGCTATCGCAAGCTGGTCAAGACAAACAACCTCGTAGGACAGGAGGAAGCACTGCGCAAACTGATCGAAATATCCCCCAAGAACGCCGAATACCAAATGGCACTCTGCAATCTGCTGCTGAAGACAGGACGCTTGGAGCAGGCTGCCGACCTGGCAGGACACGCCGCAACGCAGGTGAGGCATCCACTGCCGTTCGTCGAGAAGAAGGCAAGCATACTCGGCGACATGACCCGCTACAGCGAAGCGTTGTCGTATATCAGCATGTCGGAGCGCACACTCTCGGGCGTGCGGGGCGCACAAATCAATCGGCTGAAGACCAAACTGGAGGAGGAACGGGCACGCTATGCGGCTCAGAACGACCCCTACACCGCATACGCACGCCTCTATGAGAAGAACCATTCGGAGGAAGCACTCACCTATCTGCTCAATACGTCGATGAGCCGAGGCTACCTCGACGATGCGCTGATGTACATCCGCGAGGCTCGCCGTCGACGTGGCGACACGCAGAACCTGCTTTTCCGCGAGTACACCGTGCAACGCCGATTGGGCAACAAGCGCGCTGCCATTGTGCTGTTAGAGCGTATTCACGCCATGTACCCGAGCAATCAGGAGGTGAGCGAAGAGCTCTGCGCTATACGCTTGGAGGAGGTGCGCCGACAGATGGATCTGAACAAGTACGAAGAGGTGATACCGATGTTGGAGAAGTTGCAGACATTCAGTGTCGACCAAGAGACAAAGACCGCCATCGAACGTCGTCTCCTCACATGCTACATACAAACCGGTAAACGACAGAAGGCACTCAACCAGTTGGAGAAGTCCTACAGCGACCCTGCGAAGCGTGCGGCTATGTACGAGGAAATCGTGACACCGTATATCAAACAGCTCATGGCTGAGGGCAGACTGCGCCAGGCTGAGGCGGAGATAATAAAGGTGCTGAACAACGAGAACCCTTCTTCCGACATCTTGCGTATGGGCATAACCACTGCGCTGCTGCTGAAGAAGAACAACGATGCTGTGACGCTTGTGGAGTGGGGACGCAAACGCTATCCCACCGACCCGTTCTTTGTGCTGAAGGAAGCGCAACTGAAGGCAGGCGTAGGCGACTACGAAGCGGCACTGCAGCGGCTGCGTCCGATGGTAGACGAGTACATCGGCGACTCGGTCGTTGTCGGTGCGTACGCAGGATGCTGCGAGGCGTTTGCCATGAAATACATGGAGGAGAAACGCTATGATGAAGCCATGCAGCTCATAGACGAAGCCATGGTCTACTATCCCAATAATAAGCAACTCATACTCGCTAAAGCTACTATATACGAGAAGCAGAAAGAGTGGAAGAAAGCCATTGAGCAGTATCAGCTATATCATCCTTCGCCCTACGAGCTCGGCGAGTACAACAATCGTATGACAATGCTCAGACGACGTGCCATGTACAACGCTGTGGTCATCGACTACCAGCGGGCACGTCCGGCAAAGGAAGACAACATCAGCTCGAAGGCATTCCTCTCATACTCGCGCTACGCTAAGCGCAACGCCTACACCGTCGGCGTGGGATATGCCGGTCGCGACGGTGCAACGAAGGTGGCTGACGGAGGCGACGAAGGTGGAAGCGGAGTGCAGTTGAGCGGCGAGTGGGAACACGAGTGGGACGACAAGCTAAGCACAACAGCAATAGTTAGTTGGGCTAACAAGTTCTTCCCGAAGATACGTGCCGAGCTCAACGGCACCTACCTGCTGCCATACGAACTGACTGCAAAGGGCAACTTGTCGTATCGACTCATCGGTGGCGACAAGAACACATCGCTGTTGAGTCTGGGCGTGGGTGCTACAAAGCCTATCAACATCTTTGAGGTTGGAGCCGACTTGCGTACGTTTATAATGCCTGGCGAGAAGTCTGCCAGCTTCGACGGGCACTTCTTCGTCAACGGCAGCGTGATAGCTAAGTGCTATCCCATCGAGGGAAGCAAGACAAACTTGTTCCTGACGGGCAGTGTGGGTAACGCACCGGAAGTGTCGCTCATCGACAATTCGATGCCGATAAGGTTCAGTCAGCTCAACACCATGCTCGGCTTGGGTGGTGTCTACTCGCTCAATGCGACGCTCGACTTCGGACTCTCCGGTCAGTGGTACACCATGTCGGTGAAGTCGGACGATGCAACGGGTGTTAACAATAGTAAGAACTATCTATATCTGAATGCGAATGTTACAATCCATTTCTAAGTCATTGGCGGCACTCGTCGTGGGCGTTGTGCTCGGTGGGTGCCATAGTAATGCGCAGACAGCGCAAAGTGTAGACCCCCTGTCCGAATATCATGGGTTGTACACGCCTTCTAACACGGAGGAGTTTCAGACATCCATGCACACCAATCATCCCGATTACGACTGGGGAGTGTGGGGGCATAACCTCGCAAAGCTCGTCAAGGACGAAGCCACAGACGATATGTACGCCATCGTCGACGGCAAGCGCAGCCACAAGCAGTTCTGCTTCTCCAGCAAGTCACTATATAATAAGGTACGCGAATACGTACTCGATCAGTACGGTTGGGGCACTGCCGACTACAGCGAGCGCATCAGCATAATGCCTATGGACAACAAGACGGCGTGCACCTGCGACGATTGTACAGCCCGAGGCAACACCTCCACCAACGCAACACCTGCTGTCACGGCGTTCGTGGAGCGTTTGGCTGAGGAGTTTCCGCGCCATAAGTTCTTTACGTCGGCTTATCACACAACCAATACGCCGCCCACAACGTCGCTTGCAGCCAACGTCGGAACGTTCGTGTCGAGCATAAAGCTGCCTATGAGGGTCGACTTCACAAAGACGGAGGGCTACAACGAGTTCGTGCAGAACGTGAAGGCATGGCGCAAGCAGTGCTCACGCATTTACGTGTGGGACTACGAGCGCAACTACGACGACTATCTGTCGCCCTTCCCCTGCCTGCTCGCTATGCAGGCACGCTTCAGGCTCTATCGCGACTTGGGCGTGCAGGGCGTGTTCGTCAATGGCAGTGGCGACGACTACTCTGCGTTCGACGATATGCAGACCTATGTCCTCGCGCTCCTTCTGGACAATCCGGACACCGATGTGCACGAGTCGATAGCACGCTACTACCGCGAGCACTATCCGCAAACCGCCGATTTGCTCACCACATACTACTGGGGACTGGAGCAACGCGCACAGTCGACCAACCACCTGCTGCCGCTCTATGGCTCCATGCAGGAGATGTGCGAGTCGTATCTCGATGTGCAGGAGTTTGTCAGCTTCCGTAGCCAGCTCGACAAAGCAAGCAAGCTTACTGTGGGCGACGAGCGCAAACGCCTAAACGCACTGCTCACCGCCCTCGCCTATACGCAGCTTGAGATGTACCGCACCGGACTGCTCGCAAAGGACGAGGAGACGATTGGCGAGATGCGCGAGATACTGAAGGGACATAGCGAACTGAAAGGCATGAACAACCGCGACGAGTCGGGACACTCTATAGACGATTATCTGAAGAAATGGGAATAAACATAAGACATATAAAAGTCGTTCGGCGCACAGCCCTGCGCTCTGCGTTCGGCATACTGCTCCTTGTGGCTCTGGGATTAGTGGGCAGCAGTACGCTCACGTCGTGCCACAAGCGGCTCGCACTGACCATCGTGGAAGTGGCAGACTCCGTGCGCCACTATCCCTCTCTGGTGCTCGGCGACGAACTCACGATGGTGTTCGTGCTGCGCAACACGGGCGACGAGATGCTGGTGATAACCGATATACAACCGGCTTGCCCCACTATCGAGTCGGCTGCGGAGAACGTAACGACGATACCGCCAGGCGAGGAGGTGCCGATGAAGTTCGTCTACCACGCCGACAAGAATATCGGACTGGCACGCCACAGCATACGCCTCTACGGCAATATCGCACCGAAAGGTGTGGCTGAACTCGTGTTCGACACGCATGTAGTGCGCCCATCGATCGACCTATCAGACCACGAGGAGTATCACCAGAAGGTGCTGCGCTCTGTAGGCGAACACCTCCTCGACGGACGCTATAGCGAGAAGGGATACTATACGGATGACCATCCGTCAAGAGATGAAGAATAAAAATAAAATAAAATAACAAAACAAAATAACTATAACACGTAATAATTATGAAAGAGATTGCAGGTGTTTGCTCCAATACATTCAAAATCCTTATTGTCGACGACATACCATTGAACTTGCTTTTGCTCGACAAGATGCTTAAGCCGTTCGAGTTTCAACTGGTGAAAGCTTCCAACGGACGCGAGGCACTGCACGCTATACAAGAGCGTTTGGGCACCCCAGAGGAAATAGACCTCGCCATTGTCGACCTTATGATGCCCGACATCGACGGCTACAAGGTGATAGAGGTGCTGCGCAACGGTTCTAACGACGGCGAGTTTAACATTCCGGCGCATAGCAAGGAGAAGCTGCCGATAGTGATACTCTCGGGCATGAACTTCAGCGAGGACATAAAGCGTGGCTTGGAGCTTGGTGCCAACCAGTTCGTTACAAAGCCTGTTGTCATGGCGCAGCTCTATAGCACTATCACCGAAGAATTAACAAAGAAAATACAGGCAGGTAAATGTCAATGACAAATGATTTATATTGGGTGTCGGTGTTGGGCTACATAGTCATTACGCTGACTATCCTCATACGAGAACGCAAGTATATATACCACAACGAAAAGGTGGGACGTGCCTTCATGCCTCTTGTGTGCATCTCCTTGACGTTTTTTGTCGTCGACTTCTTATGGGGGCTGTGCTTGGTGAAGGCTATACGCTCCGATGTCGTCTACTACGCTTCGTCGGCGTTGCTCCACGTCTTGGCTGTTGTCACCACCTTGTCGTGGCTTTGCTATGTGCTGCAATACATAAGGTGTCCGCGCAGGTATCGTTACGTCATTCAATTCGTATCGACTGTTCTACTGCTCTCCGAGGTGGTGTTGGTCATCGCCAACTTCTTCAGTCCGGTTCTGTTCCGCATCGTCGACGGCGAGTACATGCGTTGCAAGTATGCCCTTGTCACAGCGTTCAACGTCTACTCGGTGTTTGCGGTGGTGTTGTTAGGCACGCTCTTCACCATGATGCGCAGAGGCATACGTGCTAATGGCTGCACAAGGTGCAAGGCAGTGTTGTTCTCTTCGCTCATACCGCTACTGCCGGGCATCATGAATGTGAAGTATTTCGCATCGCCCTTCTTCAGTATGGGCTTCATGTTGTCGACACTGATACTGTACGTGTTTGTTGTTACAGCTGCTCGCGAGAAACTTTATCAAAGCAAGACGAAGTTTCTGCAGAACATGAGTCACGAGATACGCACATCGCTCAATATGGTGTATGGTTTCGCGCAGTTGCTCGGTATGCCCGAGGGGTCGTGGACTGACGAGGAGCGCGAGAAGTACAACACCTACATCAACGACAATTATCGTATGCTCGACCTGCTGCTCAACGACCTCATCGAGTACACGCAGACCAACCAAAAGACGTTCGGCGTGAGCTGCGAGCCGGTTGATGTGGCAAAGATATGCGATAGCACGCTGCAGTCGCTCCAGTTCGCGCAGTCGAAGTCTAAGCAAGTGCAGTTGCAGAACGAGCTGCCCGACGGCTTCACCATAAAAAGCGACGCACGACGCATACAGCAGATACTGATGCATATGCTCTTCTACGGTGTGCAGTTCGCGTCGAGCGACGAACTGCTGCTGAGTGCCAAGCTCAATGCCGGCGCACTCGAACTCGCAGTAGTAGCCCCCAACAGCAGCCTGTCGGGAATGAAAGAGCTGCCCGTGTACGTTAAGGATACGCTCAACGACCCGGATGTAGACGACCTCGGCGTGCGTATCGAGTTGTGTCATCGAATGGCATGTCTCTTAGGCGGATGTATATACATCGACACGAAGAGCAAGGACGGTGTGCGCATCGTCTTGCAAATGCAGAACATATTGTAGTTTTTTATAACATCAATTCTTTAACGATTTAATCAAGCAATTATGAAGAAAGTATTATTACTTATCATGTCTGTCATAATGCTGACAGCATGTTCGTCTGACGACGATGGTGCAGGTGTAAAGAACAATGCGCCCTCAACGCAAGTGTTTGTGATGGGGCAGGAGGTGAAGGCTAATGCGGCAGCCCCCGTTTCCGTCTTGGCAACGTATGCTCCGGCTTATTATTTCATTCGTGTGGATAACCGTATCCCGAACATGGGAGCGTGCAAGCCCAACTATTATTGGCCGCGCACTGTGCGTGGCGGTTCGGTCTTCGCCGAGGGCAACAAGGGTACAGTGAACACCACTTATCCCTACTGGAAGTTCTTCGGTCAGGACGGCATCACCAAGTACGTGTACGACACTACGGGCAAGGCTGTGCAGGCTACCCTCGGCGACGTACCTTCTTACGCGTCGCTGATGTCTGCCAACCAGGACTGGTCGCTGGATGTTGACGAGATTGACACCAAGGACTTGCACATCATCTGGTATGTGTCTAAGTTCGAGAGCGGTGTTTGGCATGTCGACGGCGTGCTCACATTCAAGAGTGTAGACAACATCACTGATGTGCCGGGCATCAACAAGGATAATAAGTTTGAGGACTCTGTCGAGACTCCTTCGCTGCCTAACGACGGCAAGGGCAACATCGAGGTGGATATACACCAGCAGGAACACAAGACATGGCAGGAGATAAAGACTACGGTTCATGTGCGCGACCTCGTAGACAATGTCGTAGTGGAGATTCCGCTCGAGTACGAGAACATCGCTGAGTCTGACGACTTCGCCATCCGCACTTACGACGTAGAGCTCGAATCGCGCATCTACATCAACGGCACCGAGTATGCTCTCGACAGCACCAACCCCGTGAAGGTGACCATCGAGCACCGTGCCGACAAGGCTGTGTTCACAATCGTGTGCAAGGATGCTAAGTATCTGGCTGCGCTGCGTAAGGAGTTTGAGGATGGTGTAACGGTAGAAATCCACACCTATCCGAAGAATCTCACACCGGAGGTGGTATGGGGCAAGCTGAAGAACTCTACCGTGAAGGTGTCGCCTGCCTCGTATGAACACCTTATATTCAAGGGTGCGACGAGTGCGTTGTTCACCGAGTAGGTGCTATAGTATAAAAGCAAAGGCTGGAAGATAAGATAAACGTATCTTCCAGCCTTTGCTGTACAATCTCTATAATAATATATCTCCAGATGGTAGATATTTATTTCTTGATCTGTCAATCTTGAGTTTCCCATTGACCCAAACCTTAATTGTCATCAATGTGTTCTCGTCTTCGCAATTTGCTTCTATTGAAATAATTTTACTTTCCGTCTCGTAAGTTTTTTCAAAATACCTTTTTATGACAAGTCCTGTTTCTCCACTATCTTTAATTCCATAAACTCTAATAGGTTCATCAGAATTCGCTTCTATTTGTACACGAATAGTATTCAAATTAGAATCGTCTTTTGAACATGCATGACATAAAAGAAGACTAAATAGAAGTATCAGACATACTGATATTTTCTTATATGTTATTGTTTTTTTATTCATTGTACAGTAGTGCCTAAGGCATCATTTTTTGCTTTACTTGTTGTGGAAGTGTTTTTCTAAAAAGTTACGGAGAATATCAACAGTCTCCGTAACTTTTTATTATATTGCTGTTTGCTTAGAATGTGATGTTCACGCCGGCTGCAAACGCGCTGTTGTTACGCGTGTAATCAGAGTTGTAAGTGTTAGACACGCCGGGAGCGAGAGTAACAGTCTCCGAAGTCTTCACGTGGTTGTAGAACGTGTGGAAGTAAGCTACGGAGAAGTCGAGCTTCTTTGTGATGTGGTACACGCCGCCCAAGCCAACAGAGTTGGAGCCAACTACGAACGACTTGTCGTCCATGTACTTGTCTGTCAAGCCGTAGTTGGTGTTCTGCCAACCGGTGCTGACCGTAATCTTCTTTGTCACGTCGTACTCAACGCCGGCGTTGAACTCCAGTGTGCCGCGCTTCTTGAGCAGCTTGTTGCGGTTGTTGTAAGAAGTGGCGTTATAGTCGTCGAACCAGTGGAAGCCCACGTTGATGTGCAGCTCGTCGATAGGGCTGTAGCCCACGCCCACGGTGAGCAGCGACGGGATGTCGCCCGCAATCTTCTTGCCGTCAGCGTACTCGCCGAGAGCCTCGTTGATCTTCGAGTCGAACTGCTGCTTCAGTCCAGCTGTCGTAGCAACAACGTTCTGGTCGGAGAGCACAGCCTGAGAAGCCTGCTCAGCCTTTATCATAGCCTGCTCCGGCGACATGCCGGCAGCCTTGAATGTGCCAGTGAAGAGCTTGTTCATTTGGTTCTTCAGATTGTCGTCGAGGTTACCGATAGACGGCAGTTTGTTAACCGACTTGTTCTTCAGGCGCATACGAGTCTTGAACTCGTACTTAGCCGAGAAGTTCCAGCGTCCGGTCTTATAGTCTACAGCCAGCATTGGTGTGAAGCCGATGCCGCTCTGGTCGCAGCTCAGCTCGATGTTAGCCGAGTTCTCCTTTGACGGGTCGAGCACCTGGTAGAGCGGCATATTGCCCACCTTGATGTTCTCAACATATCCATAGTAGTTACATGTAGCATAGATGCCGCGCAAGCCGGCGTAAACGCTGAAGTTGTCGCTCACCTTGTATGCTGCACCAGCCGAGAGACCGAAGTAGTACTGACGACCATGCATGTAGCTGTCGAAACTGTACGAGCCCTTCTTGCCGAAAGCCTTGTCAGAGGTGAACATCGGTTTGAACTTATCCTCGTTGATTGTGCCGTTAGGTTTTATGGATCCTGGAATAAGAATCTTGTTAGCTGCGTAGTCGATAGCACCAGCCAAGCCGATTGCACCCATAGCTGTCTCGCCAACGATTTTCTCGAACGAACCGAGTCCGTTGTCGAACGTACACTTACCGCCACCGCCGGTCAGAGCGAAGTTGCCCTGCAGCGACCATCTGCCCTTGTTGTAGGCATATTGGAAAGACGGAATAACGGGAGCGAAAGCCTTACCCTTGAAATCGCGTGGAGTAGTGGGGTTGTTCACGTTGTTGGTGAACAACGGGTAGTCGTTCTTGATTGTACGTGTCTGGTATGCCATCTGCCAGTTGATAGCGAGGTGGCTTCCTTCGCCCATAAACACAACGCCGGCAGGGTTGTAATACACACCATCAATACCAATAGAAGCCTCGCGGCTCATCATACGATTAAAAGCGACGTGCTGGTTGGTGTTAGTGAGAAGACCACCGGCGAAAGTCGCACTGCTTGAGGCAATCGCTGCTGTCAAGCATACTGTTTTAAACTTGTTTACCATAATTACCTTAAATAATTGGTTGCAAAGTTAGCTGAATTGTTCTAAACTTCGGCTGTATTGTGGTCTATTTTAATAACTATTAACGCTTTGCGGTTCAACTTCGCGTGTGCGTATGTTATATTTTTGGTGCACTTGAGACAAGTGCACCCCCTGAAACGGTTCAACTTCGCGTGTGCGTACGTTATACTTTTGTCACCGCTCGCGTTCGCCGCCCGATCAGATTGCGTTCGCCGCCCGATCAGATTGCGTTCGCTGTCCGATCAGATTGCGTCCGCTGCACGATGGTATTTGTAGAGCTAAGGCGGACACCGAACGCTTGATTATGGCAGGCTGCGTGGGTATGGCGGGCTGCGTGGGTATGGCAGGGATGCCACACCCTCCTATGTATCACCAAAATCAATAAAAAACGTTTAAATGCAGATGCAGATACACGTAGTGTAGAAAAAAAAGAGTAACTTTGCAGCATAGTACTATTTTATACGTATATATTCATTAACAGCAAATTAAGATCAAGACCAATTCCTTGCGACGCGCTGATGCGCCGTTGGGAGTGTCACCCCTTTTGTTTAAACGTAAAAGAAATATGCACAAAGCAGGATTTGTAAACATAGTGGGCAATCCTAATGTGGGCAAGTCGACGCTGATGAACCAGCTCGTCGGCGAGCGCATCAGCATTGCCACGTTCAAGGCGCAGACCACGCGCCACCGCATCATGGGCATCGTGAATGAGGAGGACGCGCAGATTGTCTTCTCGGACACGCCCGGCGTACTTAAACCGAACTATAAGCTCCAGGAGTCGATGCTCGCATTCTCGGAGTCGGCGTTGCAGGATGCCGACGTGCTGCTCTACGTCACCGACGTAGTGGAGAACCCCGAGAAGAACCAGGACTTTCTCGACAAGGTGAAGCGCATGACCATACCCGTGCTGCTGCTCATCAACAAGATTGACCAGAGCGACCAGAAGACGCTCGGCGACACCGTGGAGCGCTGGCATCAGCTGCTGCCCAACGCCGAGATCCTCCCCATCTCAGCAAAGAACAAGTTCGGTGTCGATATGCTCATGCGTCGCATCAAGGAACTGCTGCCCGACTCGCCGCCGTTCTTCGACAAGGACCAGCTCACGGACAAGCCCGCACGCTTCTTCGTCTCGGAGATTATCCGCGAGAAGATTCTGCTCTACTACGACAAGGAGATTCCGTACTCGGTAGAGGTGAAGGTGGAGTCGTTCAAGGAGACCGACAAGCACATCGACATACACACCGTGATATACGTGGAGCGCGACTCGCAGAAGGGCATCATCATCGGACACCAGGGCGTGGCGCTGAAGAAGATGTCGACCGAGGCACGCAAGTCGCTCGAGAAGTTCTTCGGCAAGAGCGTATATCTCCACACCTTCGTGAAGGTGGACAAGGACTGGCGCAGCTCGCAACGCGAACTCGACAACTTCGGATATAACCCGGAGTAGGAGTTTTGAATTTTGAGTTTTGAATTTTGAATTATTGCCGTTGGCAATTTTGAGTTTTGAATTTTGAGTTTTGAATTATCGGCTGCGCCGATTTTGAGTTAATCAATTTTGAATTAAGAATTCGTAACTCATAATTCTCAACTCCTAACTCGTAAATCTCAATTCAAAATTCATAAATTCAAAATGCGCGAAGCGCACAATTCACAATTCAAAACTCAAAACTCAAAATTGCGACAGCTCGCTGTCGCTTCCCCCTGAATAGCAAAGAGGGGACACTCTCGTCAGACTGGCGAGGGCCGGAGTCAGGTCAGCTTCGGAAAATCGTTAACAAGGATGCAGAGACCACATCCTACAAGCCTCCGTGAGATGCGGAGGAAAGAATGACTAAAAGAATATGGCAAATTTAGTAGCAATAGTGGGACGCCCGAACGTGGGCAAGTCTACACTGTTCAACCGCCTGACCAAGACACGTCAGGCAATCGTTAGCGACACCGCCGGCACAACACGCGACCGTCAGTACGGCAAGTGCGAGTGGAACGGACGCGAGTTTTCTGTAGTAGACACCGGCGGATGGGTCGTGAAGAGCGACGACATCTTCGAGGATGCCATCCGCAAGCAGGTGATAGTGGCAACCGAGGAGGCTGACGTGGTGCTCTTCGTCGTAGACGTGCAGACCGGACTCACCGACTGGGATCAGGACGTGGCAACCATCCTCCGCCGCACCAAGCTCCCCGTGATACTCGTGGCTAACAAGACCGACAACAACGACCAGATATACGACGCGGCTGAGTTCTACGCACTCGGACTGGGCGAGCCGCAGTGCATCTCGTCGGCAACCGGCAGCGGAACGGGCGACCTGCTCGACCTCGTGCTCACAAAGCTCAAACCCGAAGTGAAGGAAGACGTAGAGGACGGCATACCACGCTTCGCCGTAGTAGGACGCCCGAACGCAGGCAAGAGCTCTATCATCAACGCCTTCATCGGCGAAGACCGCAACATCGTGACCGAGATAGCAGGCACCACACGCGACTCTATCTACACACGCTACGACAAGTTCGGCTTCGACTTCTACCTCGTGGACACCGCCGGCATACGTCGCAAGAACAAGGTGTCGGAAGACCTGGAGTTCTATTCGGTGATGCGCTCTATCCGCGCCATCGAGAACTCCGATGTCTGCATCCTTATGCTCGACGCAACACGCGGCATCGAGGCACAGGACATGAACATCTTCCAGCTCATACAGCGCAACAACAAGTCGCTCGTGGTGGTTGTGAACAAGTGGGACCTCGTGGAGAACAAGGATCAGGCAGTCATCAAGACCTTCGAGAACGCCATCCGTCAGCGCATGGCTCCGTTCGTCGATTTCCCGATCATCTTCGCTTCGGCACTCACCAAGCAGCGCATCTTCAAGGTGCTCGAGACAGCCAAGGAGGTGTACCTCAACCGCAAGGCGCACGTGGGCACATCGAAGCTCAACGAGGTGATGCTGCCGCTCATCGAGGCTTACCCACCACCATCAACAAAGGGCAAGTACATCAAGATAAAGTACTGCACGCAGCTGCCTAATACGCAGATACCGTCGTTCGTGTTCTACGCCAACCTGCCGCAGTACATTAAGGAGCCGTACCGTCGCTTCCTTGAGAACAAGATTCGCGACAACTGGTCGATGCACGGCTGCCCGATAAACATCTTCATCCGCCAGAAGTAACTTAGGAGGGTATGGCATCCTTGCCATACCCACGCACCCTTCCATTGCATCTTTAGGAGGGTATGGCATCCTTGCCATACCCTCCTACAAAAATCACGTTTATGAGAAACATATTATACATAGCAATCGCCCTCTTCGCCCTCGCCTCTTGCAGCAAGTCGGCATCAGAGTTGAAGCCCGACGAGATGGCATCGCGTGCGGCGAAGCTCTACTACGAAAATCTGCTGCACGGCAAGTGTGAGGCATACATCGACGGCTTCTACCGCCCCGACAGCATACCCGAGAGCTACCGCGAGCAGCTCATAGTGAGCGCGAAGCAATACGTGGGACAAATGAAGAAAGACCACCAGGGTTTGGTGAGCGTAGAAGCAGTGGGCGCACGTACCGACACGGCGAAGCACGTGGGCGAGGCATACCTGCTGCTCGGCTTCGGCGACAAGACAAAAGAAGAAGTCGTTGTGCCACTCGTGCTGCACGACGGCTGTTGGATGCTACGCTGAGAAGATCACATAAACAAAAAAAGAGCCATGTTGCATCAACTGCGACATGGCTTTTCAATTAATAGTAAAGTGATGACTATCAGTTTTTCTTATTCTTTGAGAAGGTAATTATTAGGTGATTGTTTAAAAGGTACTTATCTGCTCGCTTCGTCCTGTAAAAAGACCGCTCGCAGACGGTTTGTGTCTTATGGTCTTGGTAGGTTGTTATGTATTGATGATAATTTTCGTTTGCAAAGATAGTTTTATTTTCTAATATCCACAAATTATCCGCCACTTTATTTTTGAATTAGTTTATTTTTGTTCTTTTTCGGGGTGTTTTTTGTCGTTTTTTCAGATTTTGCGCAAAATATTGGGTCATATCAATGCGTTAATAGAATAATAATCCGTAATTTTGTCTCACCCCTAAACACCACCTCACCCCCTCACCACAACAACATCATCATGGCCACCATATCTCCCTTTGCCCGTCCGCTATACGTTATGCTCAAACCTGTTGGCGCAGCCTGCAACCTGCGTTGCGAGTACTGCTACTATCTTGAAAAGTCGAACCTCTACAAGGACACGCAGAAGCGTGTGCTGACGGAGGAGATGCTCGAGCAGTTCACCCGAGAGTACATTGAGGCACAGACCTCGCCCGACATCCTATTCACATGGCACGGCGGCGAGCCACTGTTGCGCCCACTGGCGTTCTACAGAAAAGCGGTGGAGCTGCAGCGCAAGTACGGCGCGGGCAGGCGTATCTCCAACTCGATACAGACCAACGGCACGCTGCTCAACGACGAGTGGTGCCGCTTCCTGCGCGAGAACAACTGGCTCGTGGGCATCTCCATCGACGGACCACAGGAATTTCACGACGAGTTCCGCCGCACCGCATCGGGCGGACAGACATGGCAGAAAGTGATGCACGGCATACGCCTGCTGAAGAGACACGGTGTGGAGTGGAACGCCATGGCGGTGGTGAACGATTTCAATGCCGACTATCCACTCGACTTCTACCACTTCTTCAAGGAGAACGGCTGCCAGTATCTACAGTTCACGCCCATCGTGGAGCGCACGGTGAGCCACGCCGACGGCAGACATCTCGCCACGCTCACCGATGCTGCCGACGCACCGCTATCGGACATGAGCGTCACGCCCGAGCAGTGGGGACGCTTTCTCTGCACCATCTTCGACGAGTGGGTGCGCCACGACGTGGGCAAGATATACGTGGAGCTGTTCGACTGTATGCTTGCCAACTGGGTCGGCGTGACACCAGGCATCTGTATGTACGCCAAGGAGTGCGGACACGCCGGCGTGATGGAGTTCAACGGCGATGTCTACTCTTGCGACCACTTCGTGTTCCCCGAATACCGACTGGGCAACATACGCGAGAAAACCATCACCGAGATGCTCTACGGCGAGCAACAGCAGCACTTCAGCGAGCTGAAACATAAGTCGCTGCCGCAGGAGTGCAAGGAATGTCGTTGGGAGTTTGTCTGCCACGGTGAGTGTCCGAAGAACCGCTTCGTGAACGATTGCTACGGCAACCCCGGCAAGAACTATCTGTGCCGAGGCTACCAGCAGTTCTTTGAACACGTGGCACCATACATGGAGTTCATGACGAATGAATACCTTAACCAGCGTCCGCCTGCGAACGTGATGGATAATGTGGAAGAGATAGAAAGACAAAGGGGTTAAGCCGACGGCTTAACCCCTTTGTCTATGTGTTTTATACAGCTTTTGTCTGTTTTATACAGCTTTTATCTGTTGGCTTGCGCTTGACGGATCTTGTTCATCTCCACTTCCTTCACACGTTTGAAGAGGTCGGAAGCGAAGACAAGGTCGTTGAGTTTCTCGTTCGTAGCACCCATCACATCGTCCTTCGTACCCTGCCACTCGTTGTTGCCTTGGTAGATGAAGAGAATGTTCTCGCCGATGCCCATCACCGAGTTCATGTCGTGCGTGTTGATGATGGTCGTGATGTTGTACTCCTTCGTAATAGACGAGAGCAACTCATCGATGACGAGCGACGTGTGAGGGTCGAGACCCGAGTTCGGCTCGTCGCAGAACAGATACTTCGGGTTGAGCACAATGGCGCGCGCAATAGCCACACGCTTCTGCATACCGCCCGATATCTCGCCCGGATACTTCTGTTGGGCATCGCCGAGGTTCACGCGGTCGAGGCACTCCTGAGCACGGCGCACACGCTCGCGGTAGTTCATAGAAGAGAACATGTCGAGCGGGAACATCACGTTTTCAAGCACGTTGAGCGAGTCGAAGAGGGCTGCGCTCTGGAATATCATGCCCATCTCGCGGCGCATCTGCACTTTCTCCTCCTTCGACATTGCCACGAAGTTGCGACCGTCGTAGAGCACATTGCCACTCGTAGGCGTGAGCAGACCCACGAGGTTTTTCATCAGCACGGTCTTTCCCGAACCGCTCTGTCCGATGATAAGGTTCGTCTTGCCGTCCTCGAAGACGGCGTTGATGTCTTTCAGCACTTCCTTGTCGCCGAATGACTTATATAAGTGTTTTACTTCTATCATAAGATGTTGAGATGTTGAGATGTTGAGGTGTTGAGATGTTGTGGTGTTGAGATGTTGTGGTGTTGAGATGTTGAGATTTGTTGTTGAGGTGTTGAGATTTGTTGTTAGGATGGTAATGTCACCACCTCACCATCTCACCACAACAACTTCATTTTTCACCATCTCACCATCTCACCACAACAACTTCATTTTGCTTAGCTGAGCAGCTGAGTGAGGAACACGTCCGAGAATAATATTAACACACTTGAGCTGACCACGGCGTCCGTACTCGCCTTGCCAACCTCCACCGAGCCGCCCTCGACGGTGTAGCCGAAGAAGCTCGACACGCTCGCGATGATGAACGCGAAGACAAGACTCTTGATGATACTCATCCACATGAACCACGCGTTGAACGAGTGCTGCAAGCCCAGCGTAAGGTCTTCGGGCGAGAGGATGTGTCCGATGTACGCCGTGCCGTAGGCTCCGAGAATACCCGTTGCCGAGGAGAAGATAACGAGGAACGGCATCAGTGTGACCAGTCCCAGTATCTTCGGCAGTATGAGATAGTTGGCGGAGTTGACACCCATTATCTCCAAGGCGTCAATCTGCTGCGTCACGCGCATCGTGCCCAGCTCCGACGCAATGTTCGAGCCCACCTTGCCGGCGAGGATAAGGCACATGATACTTGAGGAGAACTCCAAAAGCAAAATCTCACGAGTGGTGTAGCCCGACACCCAACGCGGCATCCATGGACTCTGGATGTTCAGTTTCATCTGGATGCAGATAACGGCTCCGATGAAGAACGAGATGAGCAGCACGATGCCTATGGAGTCGACACCGAGCGCAGACATCTCTTTGGTGTACTGCTTCAGGAACATGCGCATACGCTCAGGGCGCGCAAAGGAACGTCCCATCAGAAGGATATAACGTCCTAATGTGTTTAAGTATTTTAATATCAACATAGTTGCTAACTCATTATTAGTATGTATTAATGCTGCAAAAGTAGCAATAAAAACATAAAAACTCGGCATTACACCTAAGTTTTTATGTTTTATTTGTGGTATTTCTATCAAATTGCACTACCTTTGTAGGGTAAAAGAATAACAAGAACATGAGCGAAATCGACATAAAGAATGGTCAGGCGGCTGAAGCTGCAGCAGAGGACAAGCCCCACTGCATGGTGCTCCGCACCGAAGGACTGGTGAAGCGATACGGCAAGCGTACCGTTGTCAACGACGTGTCTATCAACGTGAAGCAGGGCGAAATCGTAGGTCTGCTCGGCCCGAACGGTGCCGGCAAGACAACATCGTTCTACATGACCACCGGACTCATCGTGCCTAACGACGGACATATCTATCTTGACGACAAGGATATAACCGACTATCCCGTCTATAAGCGTGCGCGTGCCGTTATCGGCTCCCTGCCGCAGGAGGCGAGCGTGTTCCGCAAACTCAGCGTGGAGGACAATATCATGGCGGTGCTCGAGATGACAAAGCTGACACACCATGAGCAGTTGGAGAAACTCGAAGCACTCATTGCCGACTTCAACCTCGGCAAGGTGCGCAAGAACATGGGCGACCAACTCTCCGGTGGCGAGCGTCGACGCACCGAGATTGCACGCTGCCTCGCCATCGACCCGAAGTTCATCATGCTCGATGAACCATTCGCCGGTGTTGACCCTATCGCTGTGGAGGAGATACAGCACGTGGTGTGGCGACTGAAGTACCGCAACATAGGCATCCTCATCACCGACCATAACGTGCAGGAAACACTCACCATCACCGACCGCGCCTACTTGCTCTTCGAGGGACGCATCCTCTTCCAGGGCAAGCCGGAGGAACTGGCGCAGAACCGCATCGTGCGTGAGAAGTATCTCGGCTCGCAGTTCGAGCTGAAGATGAAGGATTTCCAACTCGTCGACGAGCAGAAGCGCAAGCGCGACCGCGAGCGCGAACTACAAGAATAAGTAATAAGAACTTTAAGGCATAACCAACAACATGAAGATATTATTTGTTTCGGATATTCACGGTTGTCTGCCCACACTGCAGCAAGTGCTCGGCTTCTACGACCGCGAACACTATGATATGCTCTGCATCTTAGGCGACATACTCAACTACGGACCGCGCAACCGCATACCCGAGGGCATCGACCCGAAGGGCATCGTGGCGCTGCTCAACGAGCGCAAGGACAGCATCGTAGCCGTGCGTGGCAACTGCGACGCAGAAGTGGACCAGATGCTGCTGGAGTTCCCGATGATGGCAGACTACGCCATCGTTGTAGACGGCACGCAACGCTTCTTCCTCACACACGGACACGTCTACAATGAGCAGAACCGTCCTACGCTGAAGCGCGACATATTCATCTACGGACATACCCACCTCTGGAAACTCGAAGCGACAGAGCAGGGCGACGTGGTCTGCAACCTCGGCTCCATAACATTCCCAAAAGGCGGCAACGAACCCACTTTCGCAACCTACGATGACGGCGTGCTACGCGTGCGCAGAATGGACGGAACAGTGCTGCAAGAGCTTGTTAAAAAAACAAATTTTTGACCTATATATTCTCTATTTACATTATTAATGTGTAATTTTGCACTTCCGTGGAATATAATAAGTAAAAACAATAAATACAAACAACGAAGAAATGAACATTTCATTTGAAAATCCCGACAAAGTGAATGGTCTGTTGACTATCACAGTCGAAGAGTCAGATTTCCAGGACTCTGTCGAGAAGACACTTAAGGACTACCGTAAGAAGGCTAACATCCCTGGTTTCCGCCCGGGTCAGGCTCCTATGGGTCTCATCAAGCGCCAGTTCGGTGCATCTGTACGCTACGACGCTGTAAACAAGTTCGTAGGCGAGCAGCTCTACAAATACATCAAGGACAACAATATCCAGATGCTCGGCGAGCCTCTGCCTTCTGACAAGCAGGAGACTCCGGCTGACATCGAGAAGCCAGCTCCTTACACATTCGTATTCGACATTGCTGTTGCTCCGGAGTTCAACATCACTCTCGACGGCCGCAACAAGATCGACTACTACACAATCAAGGCTGACGAGAAGCTCATCAACGAGCAGGTCGATATGTACGCAGGTCGTGCAGGCAGCTACGAGAAGGTAGAGGAGTACGATGGCGAAAAGAACGATATGCTCAAGGGCGACTTGCGCGAGCTCGACGCTGAGGGCAACACAAAGGAAGGTGGCATCACCGTTGAGGCTGCTGTTCTTATGCCTTCATATATCAAGGTTGACGAGCAGAAGGACCTCTTCAAGGGTGCTAAGCTCGGCGACATCATCACATTCAACCCGCGCAAGGCTTATCCGGAAGGCGAAGCAGAAATCTCTGCTCTCCTCAAGATCGACCGCGAGGTAGCTAAGGAGCTCGAGTCTGACTTCAGCTATCAGATCACAGAGATCAGCCGCTACAAGAAGGCAGAGATCAATCAGGACCTCTTTGACCAGGTGTTCGGTAAGGACGAGGTTAAGAGCGAGGAAGAGTTCCGCAACAAGATTGCTGAGTCGCTCAAGCCGCAGCTCGAGACCAACTCTAACTTCAAGTTCCTCCTCGACGTTCGCGAGTACTGCGAGAAGAAGGTAGGCGAGCTCACATGGCCGGACGCACTCCTCAAGCGCGTTATGCTCCTGAACAACCAGGACAAGGGCGAGGAGTTCGTAGAGAAAAACTACGCTGAGAGCATCAAGCAGCTCGAGTGGCACCTCATCAAGGAGCAGCTCGTTAAGGCAGCTGAGGTTAAGGTAGAGGACGCTGACATCCGTGAGGCAGCTAAGGAGATGGCTCGTATGCAGTTCGCTCAGTACGGCATGACAAGCATTCCTGAGGAGTACATCGACAACTACGCTAACGAGCTTCTCAAGAAGCGTGAGGCTGTTGACAACTTCGTAGAGCGCGCAATCGACGTGAAGCTCGCTGCTGCACTCAAGAACACTGTTACTCTCAACGAGAAGGAAATCACTCTCGACGAGTTCAACGAAATGATGAAGTAATAAGTCTATTCAATGATAGATATAAAAAATCCCTTGCAGACCGTAGTCTGCAAGGGATTTTTTAATTAGTAATTTTTAATTATTAATTAGTAATTGAACTTGCGAAAGTTCAATTACTAATTTCAACTTTCAATTCGATTTACTCGTTCTCCGGAGCCTTGTCGATAAGGTCCATGAACTGGTCGAGCTTCGGAGTGATGATGATCTGTGTGCGACGGTTGCGCTGCTTGCCCACCTCAGTAGAGTTAGCAGTCACGGGGTTGTACTCGCCACGTCCGCCAGCTGTGAGACGCTTCGGGTCTACACCATACTGGTTCTGCAGAGCCTGCACCACGCTCGAAGCACGCAAGCAAGAGAGGTCCCAGTTGTTGCGGATGTTCTTCATCGACGCAGCCTTTGCGTTCACCGGCACGTTGTCGGTGTTACCCTCGATGAGCACCTCGTAGTCCTTATAGTCGGTGATGATCTTAGCAATCTTGCTCAGAGTCTCCGAAGCACGCTCGTTGATTTCGTACGAACCGCTCTTGTAGAGCATGTTGTCAGCAAGCGAGATGTAAACAACACCCTTGAGCACCTGTACGTCCACTTCCTTTGACTCCTCCTTAGAGAGCGAGCGTGTGAGGTTGTTGGTGAGCACCATGTTGAGTGAGTCAGACTTCGACTTCACCTCAACCAAGTGACGGATGTACTGGTTCGACTCGTTGATCTGGTCTACGAGTTTAGAGATGTTGATGTTGTTGTCGCCGGCGTTTGTCAAGCTCTTGTCGAGCGAAGCCTGCAGTGCAGCGTAGTCAGCCTTCTGCTGCTTCAGCAGTTCCTTAGACGCATTGAGCTGCTCCTCAAGAGCTGCCACGCGGGCCTTAGATGCAGCGAGGTCCTCCTTTGCTGTCTGATAGTTGCCGGTGAGCTCCTTGTTCTCTTTCTGGCAGTTAACAAGATCCTTCTTCATTGCGCAGCTTGAGAATGTGAACAAGCCTGCGAACATCGCGATTGCGAATACGTTTCCTTTTTTCATATCTTTATTGTTTTTATCTGTTTGCAAAGTTGTATTTCAATGCAAAGTTAGCACTTAAACTTCAAAACTACTATATATAAGATGTTTATATAATTAAAATGTCAATTCGCTTTAATTTAATTTAACTGTAGATGAGTGTGGCAGTAGTGTGTTTAGATGTAATTTTTTGTTCTTTTTATAGGGATATTTCATTTAAAATGCTTTATTTTGCAAATAGTAATGCTATTGCATATAAGTGACTAATCAAAACTAAAAACAAAACATACATACGAATGAAGAACTTGAAGTATATGGCTGTGGCTGCATTGCTGGCGTGTGGAGCGCTCAATGCCTCGGCGAAAGACAACGTAGAGTACGTGGACCCGTTCATCGGAACAACTAACTTCAGTATCTGCAACCCGGGTGCGATACGTCCGCACGGACTGATGTCGGTGGTGCCGTTCAACGTGATGGGCTCTGACCTCAACGTGCAGGACAAGGACAAGCGCTGGTGGTCGGCGTGCTATGAGTATAACAACAAGTACTTCACCGGCTTTGCGCACGTTACGCTCAGCGGTGTGGGCTGCCCCGAGATGGGCACACTGCTCACCATGCCGACATCGGGCGAGCTCTGCGTCGACTATCGCAGCTATGGCTCCGAGTACAAGAACGAGACGGCGCGTCCGGGCTATTACAGCACCGAGCTTACAAAGTACGGCATCAAGTGCGAGGTGGCGTCTACGCTGCGCTCGTCTATTGAGCGTTATACCTTCCCTAAGGGCAAGGGCAACCTGCTCTTCAACCTCGGCAACGGACTCACTAACGAGGTGGGTGCTTCGCTGCGCCGCGTCAGCGACACCGAGTTCGAGGGCACACGCCTTTTAGGCACATTCTGCTACAATCCGCAGGCGGTGTTCCCGATGTACTTCGTCGTTCGTGTGAACAAGAAGCCCGCTGCTTACGGCATGTGGAAGAAACAGCCGGCTTTCGGCAACGCTCAGGCGCAGTGGGACTCTGACCAGGGCAAGTACAAGCTCTATCCGGGCTACGGACGCGACATGGCGGGCAACGACATAGGCTATTATATGTCGTACGATTGCGCCGAGGGCGAGCAGGTGGAAGTGCAGGTAGGCGTGTCGTTCGTGTCTATCGCCAACGCTCGCGAGAACCTCAACGCAGAACAGAAGGGTTTCGAGTTTGAGAATGTAGTGAAAGAGGGTCACGACGAGTGGGCACGCACGCTCGACCGCGTCACCGTAGAGGGTGGCACCGAGGATCAGCGCCGTGTGTTCTACACCGCTCTCTACCATACACAGATTCACCCGACCGTGCTGCAGGACGTGAACGGTGAGTATCCGAAGATGGAAAGCAACGAGAACGGCAAGACCGCCGGCAACCGCTACACCGTCTATTCGTTGTGGGATACCTACCGCAACCTCTCGCAGCTCGAGACACTGCTCTATCCCGACAAGCAGGTGGACATGATTAACTCGATGATTGACATGTACCGCGAGTGGGGATGGATGCCTAAATGGGAGCTGTTCTCACGCGAGACATGGACAATGGAGGGCGACCCTGCCATCCCTTACATCGCCGATGCTTATATGCGCGGTCTGCGCGGTTTCGACATCAACGAGGCTTATAAGGCGTTCCGCACATCGGCTACTACTGAGGGCAAGAACAACCGTATGCGCCCCGATATCGACCCGTACATCGAGCGTGGCTACGTGCCGATGGGCTACTATGCTGCCGATATGTCGGGCGACAACTCCGTGTCGCACGCTCTTGAGTACTACCTCGCCGACAACGCGCTCTCTATACTTGCTGGCGAACTCGGACACAAGGCTGATGCCAAGCTGTTCCGTCAGCGCGCTCTCGGCTACAAGCACTACTACTCGAAGGAGAGCGGCACGCTGCGCCCGATAACAATGGACGGCAAGTTCCTCTCGCCGTTCAACCCTGAGGACGGCTACGACTTCACCAATGCGCCGGGCTTCCACGAGGGTTCGGCTTGGAACTACACGTTCTACGCTCCGCACGACGTGCCGGGCATGGCTAAGCTCATGGGCGGACAGCGCAAGTTCTGCGACAAGCTGCAGATGGTGTTCGACAAGGGCCTCTACGACCCTGCCAACGAGCCTGACATCGCCTACGCATACCTCTTCTCCTACTTCAAGGGCGACGAGTGGCGCACGCAGAAGACCGTGAACGACCTGCTCACCAAGTACTACACAGCGCGTCCGGACGGCATCCCCGGCAACGACGACACTGGCACCATGTCGGCTTGGGCTATCTTCTCGATGATGGGTCTGTATCCCGACAATCCGGGCGATCCTTCGTACACGCTCACCACTCCGGTGTTTGACAAAGTGACGCTGCATCTCGATCCGAAGTTCTATCCGCAGGGCGACATCACCATCGAGACCGACCGCACATCGCCGTCGCAACTCTACATCAAGAGCATGACGCTCGGCGGCAAGAAGCTCAACGGCTACCGCATCACTCATAAGCAGCTGATTGATGGCAAGACGCTGCGCATGAGCCTGAAGTAAATTAGTAATTTTGGATTATTAATTATTAATTATTAATTGAACTTGCGAAAATTCAGAAAATAACTTTTAAAACTCAAAAGAATTATGAAAATCAGACATCTTAAAGTCTCGGCTGTGCTTCTCGCAGCCACGTTGTTGACAAGCTCGTGTGTAGGTTCGTTCGCTCTGTTCAACAAGTTGGCAGGCTGGAACAAACAGGCAACAGACAATAAGTTCCTTAACGAACTTATCTTCATCCTCATCTCACCGGCATACGCGGTATGTACCTTTGCTGACGTGCTCGTCATTAACTCTATCGAGTTCTGGACAGGCAGCAACCCGATGGCGCAGCGCGTAGGCGAAACGCAGGAGATTACGGGCAAGGACGGCAAACTCTACGCTGTGACCACTCTGCGCAACGGCTACAAGGTGAAGTCGCCTGATGGTGAGGTTATCAAGTTCAAGTACGACAAGAAGACCAACTCTTGGAGCAAGGAGGAGAAGGGTAAGATTGAAGAGCTCTTCCGCATCAACGACGACGGTACTATCCAGGCGCATCTGCAGGACGGTCGCTCAATCACCATCACACCCGACGCAGCCGGTCTCTACGAGGCACGCATGGCTACAGCCGGTGCTTGCTTCTGGGCACAGCGATAGTCTTTTGGTTTTATTGTATTGCAATAATATAGACGTAAAAAGAGGAGTCTCGGTTTTGCCGAGGCTCCTCTTTTCTTTTGATATGCTTGTACGCTTATATGCTTGCCTGTGTGTCAAGACTTAGCGTACGATGTATTTCTTGTTTTTGCTAACGAGCACGCCGTGCTTGGCTGTAGCTTTGCGTCCGCTGAGGTCGTAAAATGTAGCATTAGCAAGTGTTTCTATCTCGTTGTTTACAACATTCTTGATAGCTGTTGCATCATCAGCCTCTACGCCGCCGAACATGAACACGCTGTTAGCAGGCAGAGTGAGTATGAGCTGCTGGTCGATGTCGATAGCCTCACCCTCGGTGAGACCCTCCAGGGCAGCCTGATCGTCGAAAGGCTTTGTGAGGACAATCTTGCCCGAGATGTTAGCCGGAATCTCCAGAGCCTCACGCAAAGTCAGGTTGATTGACTTTGCTCTTGTGTCGCCGTTGCGCAGGGTGAGTGTCGACTTCTTGCCGTTCCATGCAGCCCAACCGTAGATCTCGTGTCTGTAGCCGTTCCACGGATTGCCTCCTACCCAGTGAGCGTCCATCAGTACGTCAGCGTTATCCTTCTGCCACTTGATGAGGTCAGCGAGATCAGACCACAACTTGCCGTTGTTGATCTTGTCCATGAGCTTATAATCGTTGTAGAGCTCTACCATGCCGCTACCGCAAGCAAATGCGCAGCGCAACTCGTTGAGAGCGTTCTCGTAGTTCATGTTCTTGCTCACGTCGCCGTGCTCGGTGAGGATGAAGCCGTGAGTCATCAAGGTGTTGATTGGACACAGAGGAGAGTCGGTAACGTAGATGTTATATACCTGCATATCGCGGTATGTAATCCATGCCTCGCGGTCGTTCGGGTTGGTGCCAATCTTCTTCCAGTCGGCATCCTGACGCCATGTCGCGTCGGTAATCTTGTACCAGAACGGCGAAGCCCATGTGCCTACTGTAGTGTTGAAGAAGATGTCCTCCTTGAGGTTCTCGCGGATGTACTGCTCCATACGGATGATGCCCTCAGCGTTCTCGTTGCCGGTGTCGCCAGGGTCAGGACCTACGGCTGTACCCTGAGCAGAGATGCCGTCGAACTTGAAGAAACCGAACGAGCCCTTGCCGTTCTCGTCGTGCTGGTTCTTCACGAGGTTTGTAGCTGCTGCGAGGAATGTGTCGTAGTATTTCTGGTTAGAAAGCTGCATACCACCATTGTTCTTCCAGTAGTCGCGACGGTAGTCGCCACTCTTTCCGTAGCCGCCTACCGGACCGAGCCAAGCACCTACGCTTGCGCCCATTTCGGCAGCCTGCGAAGCTATGTCGCGCATCTCTCTTGGGAAGCCGCTATGGAATGTCCATGTACCGTAGTTGTCCCATCCGTCGTCGATTACGAAATTCTTCGGAGCCACGTTGTAGCGGTCCCAGAGGCTGCTCTTCCAGTGTGCCACTACGTCGAGCACGCCGTCGGCAGTCATGTTTGTATATTCTCTGCCCGGAGCCGCATTGTTGCGGTCGATGTTGAGCTCATACCAGCTGATGTAGCATGGGTTAGCACGCCAAGGCACTGCACGCTCGCGCTCAGAGTAAGCCAGGAACGAACGACGCTTCTGTGTCTCGCGTATGTTCTTTGAGCTCTGCTTGCCGTCCTGCGCGATGAGACCTACGACGGCAGATACCTTCCATGTCTCGCCCTTCTTCAGTGTAGTGTGGCGGCTCCACATACCCTGAATTACAGAGTAGTCGGTGTTAGCCACGTCTTCTACGGTGTTGAATGCGGTAGGAGTCTCAAGACCTGCGAATATCTTGTCGTTCAGAATCACCTTGCCACGTGTGTTGCCGATGGCACTCGGCTTGCTGCCCGCTGCCTTGGTGTCCACCTTGTACGACATCGGTATGATGCTGAACATATCCACGTTGTCTACGCCGGTGAGTTCCATCTCGGTGCGCAGGTAGTGGCTGCCCGAGCGCAACACGGCGCGCCATACGATGCTGATCTGCTGTCCGTTGTACGAGTATGTGTAGTTGGCCTGCAGAGCCTTGCCTGCATAGTGCTTCACGCCGCGAATGGCGTTCGGTTCGGCAGCGAGGTCTACCAGCTCCACCTTGCCGAGTGTCATCTGGCTTGCAGCCACGCTCACGCCCGAGCCGAAGTTAACGTAGAAAGGCTCTGTGCCAGCCACCAGGTTCATAGCCTTAGAGCCGAGGAAGTAGATAGCCTTCTCGGTGTTGAGGAAGCTTGCCTGAAGCACCTTGTTGCCCAATGTGTAAACGTTATTATCTTTCCATGCTGTTGCGTCGCCAACCTTGTCCTGCTGTATCGGGTAGAGCCATGCGTTGGTGTATGGCTCGCTGTCCTCGAGTGTGGGCAGGTCGTAGTAGGTTACGGTGATGGTCTTTGTCTCTGGGTCGATCTGTACGGTAGCGAACTTGCCGTCCTTCTCGGGCGCGGTCACGTCGCTTGGCAGCAGAGTTCCACTCACGGTGATTGTCTCGCCGTCGTTGTATGTCTTGCCGTTGATTGTGACGGTTGCGCCTTTAACGGTGTACGTGTTCGACACAATCTCGTGCAGCACCCATGCGCTACCGTTGTCCTGTTTGCCGTTGTCCTGCCACAGACCCACGGTGATGGTCTTGTTGTCTACGGGGTTGAAGTCGATGCCGCCGTGCCAGTTCATGTATTTGTCTGCCTTGCCGGTAGAGGTGATAGGCTGGAACTCGTAAGCCGCTGTGCCGTTCTGGGCGGTTGTCTTGGTAGCCTTCCACGGTTGTGCGCTCGTCTTGTCGCTGATGAGCTTTGCCTTGCCTGGTCCGTTGCTGTAGCTGTAGGCTTTGTCGTACGAAACCCACACCTTGCTGTCGACGTTGTAGATGAGATACTGACCTTCTGTGCTTGCAGCATAGAAGGCGAACTTGCCTGCATTCTCGTTTGTACGTGTAGGCGATGTGTACGGAGTCATCATCAGTCCGTTGCAGTTGCTGATGGTGTACACTCTCTCGGGATTGTTTACATTCGCCGAGGTCTTGATGTCACTGGTCTGCGCCCAGGAAGAACTACCCCCCCCCAATAGCTAACAGAGCCAATGAAAGTAGATAACGAATACTCATTGTCTTTTGTTTTGCAACACTTGTAGTTAGTAATACTTTAAAAGTTCTGAGCAATCAAGATGTTTTGATTTGTTGAAGTAGGCGGAGCCGGATCGCTCAAAAAATGTATATGTAGAGACAGCATACCCGGGTGTTGCAAATTCAAGCAGCAATCTCTACGATAGACGTTGCAAAGGTACAAATAAAAAACAATGTATCCTTGCTTTGAACAGAATATTTTACAATCGATTATATTCGTAAATGTATGATTTTTGCAAGAATCGTAATAAAGCATAACAATGTGTGTTAGACACATTTAGATTGTTTAAAAAAATAAGAATAACTATTGGTTGTTATAGTTTAAATCTTTATATTTGCAACCGAGAATTTTACAATTTATGCAATGGAAAGAAATGAGATGTTTTATTATGTAATTATCCTGTTTGCTCTTTTAATCGCGGTATTGCTTTTAGTCGACTTCATGATGAAGCGTGCGTTGACGGAAGGCAAGTCGGAGGAGAGTGAGGGCGAAAAGCCTTCGAGAGTTGCAAAGTTCATGAAAGGTGTCGACTTCTTTTTGGCATTGCCATTAGCAACAATTGCCGTGAACCACTTTCAGGTGTCTGTTTACACGCTGGTAGCCCTGGCTTTAGGCTTCGTTTTAGGCGTATATACATTGTATCTTTGCCTTACGTTGCGTCAGAAGCAACTCACGTTCAGAGTTATCGTGAAGTTAGCAATACTCGTGTTGATTTACGTAGTGTATAAGTAACTACTGAACATATACAGAAAAACGACATATCTTAGGGCTTTCTCCCTGAGATATGTCGTTTTTTTGATGTTTATCTACCAGTCGCCTTATACCGCGCTTCGTAGCGTTCCTGCATCGTGCGCACCGAGAAGCGGTCTTTGGCGAAGTCGTAGGCTTGCTGTGCGAGTGCTGCGTGGTCGGCGGTGGGCAGTTCGTTGAAGATGCGGCGGTAGTCGTTGAGGCTGTTGTTGTGCGCAAGTAGTGCCCAGTCGGCGGGCAGCGTGTCGGCGAGTCCGGGGCAGGCGTTGGCGACGACGGGCAGGCGGTTGAGGCTCGCTTCCATAGAGAGCATACTCAATCCTTCGAACTCCGACGGCATGAACAGATAGTCGAACGACTGCATGTAGCCGGCGAGTCCGAATATTGGGGGCACGAGCTGCGCGTTGAGGGGTTTTCCTGATGATGCTATGTCAGCGAGGGTCTGCTCTACGAGTGTGCGCTGCGAGCCGTCGCCGGCAATAGTAAAGAAGAAGCGCGCGTCGCCTGCAAGCATCTTCAGCACTTCGCAGAGGACACTGATGCCTTTCTGAGGCTCAAGGCGACCGGCGAAGAGAATGTTGAGGTGTTGAGGTGTTGTTGGTGCACTTGAGACAAGTGCACCCCCTGAGGTGTTGAGGTGTTCTTGCTCTGGCAAGAGGCAAAAGCCGAGCGGAGGTGTTGAGGTGTTGAGGTGTTGTTGGTGCACTTGAGACAAGTGCACCCCCTGAGGTGTTGAGGTGTTGAAATAATCCTTCTGCTCAACCTCCGCCACACCATTATTAATAATAGGCGGCACCTCGCCGAAGCGTTCGGCGTAGCTGTCGCGCACGGAGTCGGAGATGGCGATGTTGGCGCCAAGACTCTTGAAGAACTTTTCCACCCACTGGGCGGTGCGTGGCAGACCCGTCCAGAGACGCGTGTTGTGTATGGTGCGCACTATCTTCACACGGCGCAGCATGAACGGGAACAGGCGGCTGAACACGTAGAGTGCAAGGTCGGGTGTCTCGGTGTGCGTGTGTATCACGTCGGGATGCCAGCGCAGCATGATGTAGAGCATACGCAGGGGGAAGAGCAGTGCGGCGATGCGCTCGAAGAGAAAGTGGAAACTCACGTCGGGCATCCACGAGCGGTGGCAGCGCACACCGGCTTGCTCCAATTCGGCGATGAACTTCGGCGTGTAGGCGGTGCGTCCACGCATTATCTCTACTACATGGTACTCCATGCCGTGCGTCTGCGACTCGGCGATGTTGGCGGCTACGCGTTCGGCACCGCCAAGCGAGAAGTGGGTTATGAGGTGGAATGTTCGCATGGGGATATGGTGTTGAGATGTTGTTGTGGTGAGATGGTGAGATATGATGGTGAGATGGTGAAATACGATGTTGAGATGGTGTTGTGTTGAGGTGTTGAGATTAGATGTTGAGGTGTTGAAATTTGATATAGTAATGTCACCATCTCACCACTTCACCATCATATCTCACCATCTAACCACTTCAACATCTAATGTCAACACCTCAACACAACACCATCTCAACATAAATAATCAATAACAATTGCTGCATTGTACGCCCAGAGCCACACGGCGAGTGCTGCTACGAGCACTCTTGGAGCCATGCTGTTGCTGCGGCGCAGTATGTAGCCGGTGGCGATGGGGATGATGAACGCCCAGTGGGCTGTCATTATGTACACCTCGTTGAGTCCGAAGCCGAAGCCCATGTGCATGAGCATGTCGAAGCCGAACCACGCGAGCACCATGAGGAAGAACTTTTCGCGGCGTGCCGTCCATGCACCGACGGCGAGAAGCACGACGAGCAACGCCTCCACAACGTAGTTGAGCGCGGAGCGATACTGCACGAAGACGGGGCGCGTCTGCTGCACGTCCTCAAACAGATAGTCGCGGTGGAGCTGCAGCGACTCGCCGAACAGATTGTCCACTGCCGACTGCCAGCGGTCGGTTGTTATGTCGCTCCACTCAAGCAGTGGCACGTTCTTGGTCAGAGCCTCGCCGTTCTGTTGCTTCACGAAGTCGTTGTGCTCCTTCAGCTTCGCTATGCGTACAGGGTCTTTCTTCGCCACCGCCGCCTCTATGCGCTTTATCTTCCGCTCCTGCGGAGCCACGATGGCATCCTGCTGCCAGACATAGATAGCGCCGAGCAGCAGCGTCGGCACTACGAATGCTGCGATGCTGCGCCACGCGAACACCTTGCGTCCGCCTGCGAACCAAGCCGCAAGCGCCACCTTAACGCCGTTGGTGAGCGTCACGCCAGCCGTGAGGAAGAAGAGCAGCGCGCTCTGCCATAGCTTCATCGGCTTGCCCTCCTTCAGCTTCCGCCCTGCTATGAGCAGCGTGAGCAGCAGCAGGGGTAGCGAGAGAGCGAAATGGTCGGGCACCATGGTGGCTATCATCACGTGTGCGAAGCCGTAGAACAACGCCGTGAGCAGGGCAGCATCCACGCGGCGCACCTCCACCACGTCGCGCAGCAGACGGTGCATCAGCACCGCTCCCCACACGTCAGCCGCTACCAACAGTGCTGCCATTAGCAGTACCGCAGCGTTGAACTCCGTTGGCGGCATTATCAGGCGGTTCAGCCCAAACAGCGGCAGCAGAACGACGACGAACAACGGATGGCGCAGCGTGTTCCAATGTAGGCGCATACACGAGATGAATATCAGCGAGAAGATGTCGTAGCCCGACATGTTCAGGTGGTTGTAGAACACCGACCAGAAGCCCACGTGCGCACCACGTGTGAACGACTGCCAGTGGTTGGCGATGAGCAGGGCGTTGAGCGCAGCGAACACTACGAGCGCAGCGACGGCTATGGGGCGTTCTTCTTTGCGAAGTATTTGCATGTTATGTTTCTACGATATGTTGTTAGAAGAAGAGATACTGCACGATGAGCGCCACGTTCCATATCCACAGATACGCTGCCAGCACGGCTATCAGCCCTTTCAGCGCGAGAGCCTTGCGGCGTTTCTGCGTAGCCTTCAGCAGGAATGCCACGGCTATCGGTATGATGTATATCCAGTGAGCCGACATGATGTACACCTCGTTGATGCCGAAGCCCAGACCCACGTGCAGCACCATATCGAGGGCGAAGTAGGACATGGCGAGCCAGAAGAAGCGCGAGCGTCTGCCTGCCCAGATGCCGAGCACGAAGAGCAGAGCGATGATGCCCTCAATGATATAGTTGAAAGCGTAGCGGTAGTGTACCATCATCGGGCGTGTACGCAGCACGTCGCCCAACAGATAGTCCTGATGCAGCTGTATCGACTCGCCGAAGAGGTTCTCCACTATCGACTCCGAACGCGAGGTTGTCACGTCTGTCCAGCTGATGAACTCGCCGTTGGCTATCGGCTTGCCGTTCTTGCGCACGCGCTTTTTCTTCTTCGCCGCAGCCGCCTTCGCCTTGTTTATGGAGTCGCGCTCAGCCTTGGCAGCTATGGCAGAGTCCTGCTGCGCCGTGGTGAACGCAGCGAAAGCGATGGAGTCGCGGCGTGCCTGCTCCGCCTGTTCCGCCTTACGCTTAGCCTCCTTCGCGGCTTTCGCCTTCTCGCGAGCAGCCTTTGCTGCCACGTCGCGCGGCCATACGATGTGGTCGTAGCTCATGCGTGCCACGCCCCATGTGAGGGCAGCCGGCAGCAGGATGCAGCCGAAGAGGAACTTCGGGCGCAGTATGCGCCAACCGTTGACGAAGAGTTCGGAGAGGTATATCTTCAGACCGTTGTTCAGCGATGTGCCGGCGGTGATGAAGAAGTATGTCACCGCCTGCCATCCGCTCAGCTTCTTGCCCTTCAGTATCAGCTTGCCCGACACGTAGAGAGCCAGGAGCAGCAGCATCATCGAGATGACGAAGTGGTCGGGCGCCATCGTCGAGAGCATCACGAAGGCGAAGCCGAAGTAGAAGACGGTGAGCAGTGTGGAGTCGGTGCGGCTCACGCCCACCACCTCGCGGCAGATGCGGTAGAGGAAGAGCATCGAGTAGAACGCTGCGAACAGTTGTATCGCCGACACGATGAAGATGGCGCAGTTGATGCCCGTGAGCCACATTAGTCCCTGATTGATGAGGTAGGGCACGTACATGAAGAACGCCAGCAGCGGATGGCGGTAGACATTATAGCCCGCCGTCCAGTTGCTCACCACGCTGTACGTGATGGGGTCGAAGCCCGAGATGTGGAACTTCGAGATGAACAGATGCCAGTAGTAGGTGGTCTGCGGTGTGAACACGTCGTAATACTTGCAGATGACGAGGGCGTCGAGCGCAAGGAACACCAGGAGCATCACCGTCGCCAACGGACGTTCTTCGCGCTTCACGCGGAAGAGGCGGAACGCACTGAGGAGAGAGTTGGTATTCATATTGTTTTGTTGTTTTCTTTGCTTTTAAACCGAGGGAGGGGTGCGCTTAAGCCGAACTAAGCCTTTTTAGGCCTTTCTAAGCCAAGTGGACAACCTAAGCCCTCCCCGACGGGGAGGGTTGGGAGGGGCTCTTTAAAAAGAATCTCACGAGCACGAAGTTCACTGGCACGCAGATACAGAACATCGGGATAGGTGCCCACTGCTTCGGCACGCCCAGCCATAGGAACAGATTGAGCGTGAGCATCTGCAGCACATAGTTGACAGCGTGCGAGAAGGCGAAGCCTGCACCACGCTTTGCCGATGCCTTCACGCGGAACGTGTAGCGTGTAGATGCCACGAAGTTGAACGCGAAGCTGATGAGGTAGCCGATGGTCATCGCCACGCTCGGGTTGAGCCAGCGTATGAGCAGCCAGTAGATGGCGTACTGCAGTATGGTTGCCAACACGCCGACGATGCCGAAGCGTATCACTTCGCCAAGTTTCTGTTTGTCTATCATGCTTATATGTCGTTGTTTATTTAAAGTAGTAGTGTTTTATTGTTTTACTTTGGTGTCGCGCATCGGTCGGCGCAGACATCCGCATCGGTCGGCGCAGACATCCGCATCGGTCGGCGCAGATGTCCGCATCGGTTGACGCAGATGTCCGCATCGGTCGACGCAGATGCTCGTAATCAAAACTTTATTGACCTAATTGTCTATCTGAACGGCTTGAAGTGGGCTTTATCGGCGAAGGTAAGCAGCTCACGGTCGCCCCTGCTGTCGCCGAACGCCTCTATGACGTAGTCGTTGCGGTGTACGGTCAGGTCGGGATATTGCTTGCAGAGTCGCTCCACCTTCTCCGCTCCGTAGCAGTTGTTCGTGAGGAAGCGTCCGGTGAGCAGTCCGTTGTTGTCTGTTTCCACCTGCGTGCCGAGCACACAGAAGTTCGACCGGCTATTCGTTGCCATGTTCGTAAAGAACGGGCGCACCCAGTTGTCGATGCTCGCGCTCACCACGCACACGCTCTCGCCCTCGCTGAAAAGGCGTTCGAGCAATGCCTTCGCCTTCGGTCTTATCAGGCAGGCGTTGCGCTCAGCGAACTGTCGGCACAGCGCGTCGAACGTTTTCAGCTCCATGTCGCGGAAGTACCAGGCGAAGATGCGCTGCTTGGCGCGGTAGTTGGGGTAGAGCTTCAGCTTCATCAGCACCAACAGCGGACTGTGCAGCAGGAACCCCACGATGAAGCGCCATGTGCCGCAGGCGTAGCGTATGAACACTAACAGCGTGTCCGCCGTCGTCAGCGTGCCGTCGAAGTCGAATGCGTAGAGTCGTTTCATATTATATAACGTATATCATGAGCAGGAACGTGAGCAGCCACGCCACCACGATAATCTGCGAGAAGTGGTCGCGCAGGATGATCTTTGTGGGGTCGCCACTCTTCTGGTCGACCACTGCTATCTGTATGTAGCGCAGCAGACCGATGAGTACGAAGACGAACGTGAGGTAGAGATAGGGTGTCTGGAAGCGTTCCACCACTTCCGGCGACACGCAGTACATGATGTAGCAGACGAGCGTGACGGAGGCGGTGATGGTGATGGCTTGGTTGATGAACGTGAGGTTGTAGCGCACGGTGTTCTTGCGCGGTGCCTCGCCCGTCTCGTTCATACGCAGCACGTCGTCGCGGCGTTTGGCGAACGACATGAAGAGCGTGAGCAGGAAGGTCATTATGACAATCCAGTTGCTCAGCGGCAGCTCGCAGGCGAAGCCTCCGGCGAGGATGCGCAGCACGAAGCCGAACGCCACGATGCACACGTCGAGTATGGCGTACTGCTTCAGCTTGGAGCAGTAGGCGAGGTTGAGCACGTAGTAGAACACGATGACTGCCATGACGTTGCTCATCACCTCAGGCGGCAAGAGCAATGCCACACCGATGCCGAGCACGAACATCGCTATCATCAGTGTGTAGCCCATGCGTATCGACAGAGTGCCAGACGCAATGGGGCGGTGGCACTTCACGGGGTGGTTGCGGTCGGCATCAACGTCCACGATGTCGTTGTAGCAGTATATCGACGATGCTACGAAACTGTAGGCGAAGAAGGTGAGCGTCACGAGTTCTATTGAGTTGATATTGAAGAGTTCGCCACCGAAGAACATTGGGATGAAAACGAAGAAGTTCTTTATCCACTGTTTAGGGCGCGTAAGGCGCAAGATGTTTTTTATCATATTGAGATGGTGTTGAGGTGTTGAGGGGTTGAGGTGGTGAGGTGTTGAGGTGGTGTGATGGTGATATTACTTTTGGGTGCAGAGCTTTAGGGCGAAACTCGTAACCTTCTGCAGCACCCACGCTGCAGGCAGCGTGATAGCCACTGTTGCGGCGAACGTTCCCCAATAGCCAAAGCCCATGGGTTGTACATACACCAGCACGAAATGGATATGTATGAGATAGGCTTCGAGGCTAAGCATTCCTACCATGCGGAACGAGCGGTTCACCCATTCGGGCGTGCGGCGGAAGATGCGGTTCATCACGAGCACGCTGCACACGGTGAACGGTATGTACAGCATACGCTCCACGAAGAGCGGGAAGAGTCCGTGGCGCACCTGCTCGAGGTAGAGACACGTGCCGAACGTCATGAGGAACGTGATGAGCAGCAGCCACACAGCGTCGGGCGGCAGCTGCCTGCGCGAGCGTACCATCTCGCCCATGTTGATGCCGATGAAGAAGATGGGCACACGACTCCAGAATATCTCCAAGTGTCCCACGACGGCATGTATCGGCAATACCCACTGCACCATTACGCACCACACCACCATAAGCAACGGCAGCCAGCGATAGTTGGGGTAGCGTCTGATGAGGCGCATATACCATGGCGCGATGAGGTAGAGCAGCATGATGGCTGGCACGTACCAGAACGTCAGCTCGTCGTGCAGCCAGAAGTCCCAGTTGATGGTTATGTCGCCGATCAAGTCGACCACGTTCTTCGAGAACCGCTGCGCTCCGAGGTAGTCGGGTAGGTAGAACGCCGTGGAGCAGATGAGCCATGTGGGCAGTATGCGGATGAGTCGGCGGCGGTAGAAGTGGCTCACCGACGGCGTCTTTGTCCACGCGAACCACAGGCCCACGCCACTAAGGAAGAGGAAGATGTCAACCCCCACGTTGCCGCAGCGACGCAGCCCGTAGAACGGGTCGCCGCGGTCGAGTGCCACATGGAACAGAATGACGAAGAGCATTGCTGCTCCCATCTGTTCGGCGCGAAATCGCGATATGTTTCCTAACTCAATGCTTGGTATCTTCATTGCGTAGCTTGAAATTATGGTAGAACCATGCCAATGCTATCGACGCCACGATGTACAGCAGCAGACCCGTGTACACGTCGCCGTGGCGAGAGATTGGTATGAATATCTTTCGTGTGAGCGGATGCAGCACGAAGAGAGCGGCAGATATTGTGCCTACCCATGCTATCCATTCGTTTGCGGTCTTCGGCAGCAGCTTCACGATGCCAATCGTGGCAATGCACACGAAGAGCGGTGCCCACAGCCATGTGTGGAAGTTGAAGCTGAAGAAGAATACTGCTACAACCGACAGAACCATTACGGTCATTCGCACGCCGTGCGTCAACTCTCTGCCGTGGCGTGCGTAGAGCAGTCCGGCACAGAAGGGCAGCACACCGCCCATGAAGTTGTAGCGTATGCAGTTGAGCGTCTCGCCCTCGGGGGCACAGAATGCCTGCATCGCCCAGCATAGGGCAACAAGCAGCAGAGCGTAGATGTCGCCCTTGCGCCAGAGCAGCAGTCGATAGACGATGTAGAGTTGCATCATCAGTCCGAAGAACCAGTAGGGTCCGGGCCAGATGACATGGTCGGGGTCGGGCATCATGTTGTTGAACATAAAGAGCTGTCCGAGTATGTCCACGACGTGATACTTATGCGCCCCAGGCGTGACGGCATCGACCATGGTGAACGCCACGAAGCCCACAATCATCATCTTGAAGAGCTTCAGGTAGTGGTGCTTCAGGAATGGCAGCACGTCGGTCTGCTTCTTCGCGAGTCCGCCGCGCTTCTCGTATTTCATCACGAGTCCGTAGGCGGAGAGGAAGAGGAACACCGGCACACCATAGTGGCCGAAGAATGATATGAGGTGGATGGGCAGGTTCCAGTCGGGGTTGCTGATAGCCTGCATCAGACTGCTTGCCTTCGACATCGTGAACGTGTACTCGTTCTCCTTTACGGCGAAGCCGAGCCAGTGGCAGTAGTTGTGCAGGAAGATTCCTATTATTGCGAGTCCGCGCATGGCGGAACATTCTGTGCGGGTAAGCATTTTTTGAGTTTAAAGTTTGTCGTAATCCGTAGTGTTCTTTAATATTCTCGGGCGGCTCTCGTTGTATTCGGGCGACAGCAAGTTGTACTGCTCCTTGTAGTCGCGGGCGTGAATGCCGCCGAGGTAGAGCAGCATGTGTGCAAGCGCGTCGGTCATAAAGCGTCGGTTGCGAGCGTTCACTACCTGGCGAAATATCTCTGGACGCTTCTTGATATACTGACGCGAGCACCATATCCACATCGGTATGTCGAACTCGGCGTGAGCCAGACGGGCGTCTATCTTCGCCGAGTGCATACGGCAGAAGAAGTGCATGTCGCCCTCGTAACACTCCTCGCCATGGTCGGGCACGTAAATCACGATGGCATCTTCGTTCTCAAACTTCTTCACTATCTCCGTCACAACCGAGTCGTTGTATAGGATGGCGTTGTCGTAGTCGGCAAGCGTCTGACGCTCGCGTGCGTTCAGATGCGGTTTCATCTCCTTGTAGTCGTCGCCACGGAACTTTTTATGCTCCTTCGGCGAGCGTTGGCGATACGCCACGTGTTGTCCTAACAGATGGAAGATGATGAGGTTGTTCTCTGTGTTCTGTCCCTTCAGCTCGTCGTAGTCCTTCAGCAAGTCCTCGTCGTAGCGGTGGAGCTGCGTGTTGCGCATGTCGAACTGTGCAGCGCTCAGCTTCGGGTTGTTCAGGAAAAAGCCGCCACTGAAGTCGTACACCGCCTCCTTAGCCTTCGGCAGAAACTGGTTGGTGAGGAACGTCACGTGATAGCCAGCCTTGCGGAACAGTTCGGGGAAGAGCGGATAGTCGCACCACTCGCCCTTGTCGCCTACACAGTAGAGCGAGAAGAGGTGCTTGAACACGAAGCTCGTGAGGTTCCACGGCGATACAACGTCGGTGTACTTCACCAGTCTGCCTTGCCGCTCCAACTTCTGTTGGCGTGGCGTGGTGGGCATGACGTAGCCGTACTGCGACGAGTGGTGGCGGTTGAAGCTCTCGCCGATGATAAGCACGATGTTAGGCGAACGGAACGAACATGAGTCGACCGTCACTGTCTTTGCCGTACGCACCAGACGGTCGATCTGTTTCGCCGTGAGCGTGTTGGCGTAGATGCTGAACACGAGACGGTAGACAGGTTGGTAGAGTACGGCGTGATCTTTCTCTGTGAGCGTGTGTTCCACTTCGCCGATGGTGGTGCCCGACATCAGCTTGTGTATAGCAACCTTGTTATGTGCGCTTGAGCACACCGACCATACGAGCAGCGTAAGCACGGCTGTGCCTATAATGGGGCGTGCGCGGTGCAGTAGCTCGCAGATGCGCAGCCATATCGACTTGATAAGCTCGCGCCAACGACGTGGAATGAAGTGAGGAAAGCGTAGACGCAGTGCCGTGAGCACGTGCACGAACAGCAATAGCAGCACCCAGCCCACATCGCTCATCAGCACATCGGGCGACACGCACGAACGCAGAAATTCGCCTGACTCGCGCGAGTCGGTCTCACCGACGAGTTGCAGCATCGTCGGGGTAAGTGTCGACTGAAACTTCACGAAGCAGTAGACATCCACCACTGCCGTGGCGTATAGCACAACGTAGAAGAAGCCACGCACCCATATCATTACCTTGCGCGGTAAGAGGGTGAGTATCAGCGTGAGCACATAGACATCGAGGAACAACTCGAGATAGAGGTTGTCGTAGAGGTGTGCTCCGCGCACGTTGGGCAGCGTAGCCCATGCCGTTATGCAGCCGAGTAGGTACATGAACACTGCAAACGTGCAGTTGCGGCGTAAAGGTTCTGCCACAGCAGCGAGCACCTGTTTAATTGTTTTCAAATATCTCATCTATACCTATTGTTATATAGTGGTTTTATTGCCGTGTTCCCACGTTGTGGGAGATGTTGTTCCGCAAATTTACACATCTTTTCTGACATATTAATTGATTGGTTGCAAAAATATTGCTCTTTGGTAGATGTTCTATTCTATTGTTGAGGATAAGGTATGAAAAAAGGGCACTCCTTAGCGGAATGCCCTGTATGTCGTAATTATACGATTGCGATGTTTATGCCCGATGATTAGTCGGCAATCTTAACAGTAGCGCGACGGTTGTAAGAAACTGGTGAGAGTTCCTTAACACCACCCATACCCTCTGTTGTAATCTGGTCGCGGCTAACGCCCATCTTAACGAGTTCGTTAGCAACTGTTTCTGCACGACGCTCAGAGAGCTTCTTGTTGTAAGCAGCAGAGCCGGTAGCGCTGTCTGCGTAGCCAGTTACTACGAGGTTAGCCTTGTTGTCCTTAGCGAATTCAGCCAACTTCTCAACGTTTACGAGGTCCTTGCGTGAAGCAATAGTAGCCTTGTTGATGTTGAAGAATACTGACAACGGAGTGTTGGTGTATGTCTTGACGTCATTCTTACCCACTGGCTCGTCCTTCTTTGCAGCGAGGAGGCTCTTCGGACGTGTGTTCTCTGCCTTAGCGTCGTTGAGTTCAGCGTTGAGAGCTTCAATCTGCGACTGTGAGAGAGCCTTGATAGCGTCTACGTCCGGAGTCTTGCTCCATGTAGACTTGCCAAGGTTGAACTGCATACCAACCTCTGCATAGAACTTATTGTCCTTGCCCTCCCAGAGTGACTTCTGAGATGCACCACCTGCTTCTACGCCGTCGAAGTCAGACTCTGCGTATGTCCAGCCGAGCTCGAGGTAGAGACCGAAGTGCTTTGAGAGGCGGAATGTGTTGAGGAAACCTGCTGCGAGGTTCATGTTGTAGCGGTCGTATGAGCAGTTGCGGTTGATACCACCACCGAAGAACGGAATGGCGTTCCACACGCGTGTCTCGTTATAACCACAGAACATGTTGCTGAGGTTGAAGAGAATGTGCTCGTTGAGTGTCCAATAGTTGTTCTTGTGCTTGTGCTCGTCAACCACTGTACGACCCCAAACGCCGCTGAACTTGGTGCGAAGACCGAGACCAGGTGTGAACCACTTACCTACGCCTACAGAGAAGCCAGGAACAGCGCGGAATTTCTTGAACGGACTACGGCTCAGACCGCTGCCATGCTCCTCGTTAGAGTAGAATGCGTTCCAGTCAGCACCAGCCTGAAGAAACCAATTGCTCCAGAATGAATTTGTTGCAACGCTATGCTTGAGTGTTGGATCAGTTGTCTCCTGAGCCATGGCACTCATTGATAAGCCACACATTGCTAATGCAATTATTAACTTTTTCATAACTTTTATTGTTTAATAATCAATTAATTACGTTGTCATGGACATAGCACGTCCTTTTTATTTAATTGCAAAGTTAATAAAAAAAACAAAAGTAATCCTTTTTATGTTAGAAAAAAGCATATAATAGTTGTTTTTTTATTGTTTATGTAACTTTATGTGCCGAATAAATGCTCTAATTCGTTTTGATGGAGCATCGTTAAAATCTTTTTGCCATCTGGAGTGTAGCTGAAGTTGGAGCACGTGAAGAGGCTATTGACGATGTTTTCCATCTCGGCATTGGTAAGCACTTGTCCGTATGCGACGGCTGCGTTGCGTGCCAGTTCGAGGGCTATTGAGTGGTTGATGTCGTCGATAGCTGATGTTGTCTTCTCGCGTGCTGAGGCTACGAGGTCTTGCAGCAGGGCTGTATAGTCGAGTCCGTCGAGTCCGCTTGGCACTGCCGTGATGCTGTAGTCGCCCTCTGCTGTCGGAGTCAGTTCGAAACCGATGTTCTGTAGTTCGGGCATAATGGCTTCTGCCACCACCTTATCCGCTGGCGAGAAGTGTATCGTGTCGGGGAAGAGTGGCTTCTGTGAACTTGCTCGGTGCTTCTGCATTTGGTCGAGATATCCCTCGTAGAGTATGCGTGTGTGGGCACGATACTGGTCGATAATCATCAGTCCGGACTTAACGGCGGTCATAATGTATTGTCCTTTGTACTGATAGTGGGTGGGCGACTTCTCTTCAAGTAGCGATGTCTCTTGTTTGGGCGTTGTTGCTTCGGATGTAGACCCCTCTGGCATAGTGCTTCTCTCTTCTGTTTGTGCGAACTTCTGCGATAGAACGATGCCGTTGTCGGCGAACGATTTGCTTGCAGCGTTTGAACGCGACTGTATAACGCTTCCTGCGTCGGTGCCGAAGAGTGATGGTGTCTGTTGCTGGCGAGTGTGTGCAGAGCCGAGTCCTTCGTACAGCTGCTCCCAGTTGTCGGGGGCTGCGTTTGAGTGTGTTGTCGGTGTCTCGTTGAATGGGTTGTACGTAGGGTTGTATTGCACCTTGGGCGCGCTGACACCAGTCTGTGGCATTGTGCCCAGAGCAGGTATGTCGGGTTTTCCTTCGGTGTCGAACTCTATTGCCGTTACATCGCTGAACATGCCCACAGCATCGCGCACGGCAGCGGTGAGTATCTGCCACACTGTCTGTTCGTTTTCGAACTTTATCTCGGTTTTGGTGGGGTGAATGTTCACGTCAATGTCCGTGGGGTTGACGGTGAAGTATATGAAGTAAGGTATCTGTTCGCCTTCGGGCACGAGTCGCTCGTAGGCGGTCATAATGGCTTTGTGGAAGTAGGGGTGCTTCATGTAGCGACCATTGACGAAGAAGAACTGTCGCACACCCTTCTTGCGTGCCGACTCGGGCTTGCCGACGAATCCGCTAATCTTGCACATTGTGGTGTCGATGTCTATCGGCAGCAGGTGTTGGTTGATCTTCTTGCCGATTACGTCGACGATGCGTTGGCGCAGTCCGCCTGCCTTTAGGTTGTACAGCTCGGTTTGGTTGTTGTAAAGCGTGAACGCCACGTCGGGGTAGACGAGGGCGATGCGCTCAAAGGCTGTGACGATATTGTTCAGTTCGGTGGTGTTCGACTTGAGGAACTTGCGGCGCACGGGCACGTTGTAGAAGAGGTTGCTGATGGTGAAGTTACAACCTACGGGGCACTGTACGGGTTCCTGCGACACAAAGCGCGAGCCGGCGATGCTGAGCGCTGTGCCGAGATCGTCGTCGGGGCGACGGGTGCGTAGCTCCACCTGCGCCACGGCAGCGATAGAGGCGAGAGCTTCGCCACGAAATCCCATGGTGTGAAGGTTGAAGAGGTCGTCGGCTTGGCGTATCTTAGATGTAGCGTGACGCTCAAACGATAGGCGTGCGTCGGTCTCTGACATGCCTTTGCCGTTGTCGGTCACTTGTATTGAGGTGCGTCCTGAATCGACACAAACCACGTTTATCAGCGTGGCACCAGCGTCGATGGAGTTCTCCACCAACTCTTTTATCACGCTTGCGGGGCGTTGTATCACCTCACCGGCAGCTATCTGATTGGCTACCGAATCGGGCAGAAGTTGTATAATATCGTTCATGTCGTTAGTTGTTCTCTAAGGGTGTATCTTTAAAACTGCGGGTTCGTCTACAACGCCATTAGCAGTATGATGGCGAGTAGTATGAAACCGATCATCACAAGCAGTCCTAACAGACGTACTTGTCCGTTATGGCGGCGACGCGATGGTGGCTCGGCTTCTCTGATAGAACGTTCTGCGAGTTCTTCGGGCGATACGCCACGGCGAAGGTTGTCAAGAAGGTCGCGCTGCTCGCTTGAGAAGCGGAAGGTATGGTGGAAGCCGCGAGGGCGGCGGTTGAGGAAGTACATGCTGTGATGGTGAGGTGGTGAGATGTTGAGGTGATGTTGAGATGGTGAGGTGGTGAGATATGTTGTGAGGTTGGTGGTTACGAACATTACAACATATCTCAACTTTCTTTTTGCTGTGCACTACTCAAGTCGCTGCAGCGGTGCTTCGCGACGCGGCTGCTCCTTCAGTTCGGTGCCTTCAGCCTTGCCTCGCCAGTTGAACACGTCGTCCTTATCTTTCGGGCGCACGTAGTCGAACCATGCGAACTCGGGCAGCTGGTATTTCTCGGGCGGAATCTGCGTGATAGGATACATCGTGCCAGTAGCCTTTGAAGTCCATATCTTCTCCAACTCGCGTGTTGGCGACATATACATACGCAGCGTGTCGGTCTCCATGTAGTTGAGCTCGGAGAGCGTGGAGTCCTTCGAATCGGCGTTGTAGTAGAGCGACTTCACCGTGCCGATAGCTTCGGCGCGTCGTAGCGCTCCGTCGGTGAAGAAAGCGTCCATGCGCTTCGATGAGATCTGGTTGTAGTGGTTCTTCTCGTCACACTTCTCCACCGATAGTGCCTGACCTATCACTTCCGCCTTGCGCACCGTTGAGTCGTTCATGTAGACGTGTATCACCTCGCCTAATATCTGTCTGCCGAGGTTCCAAAGTATAGGGTCGCGATACATCGTCATACACGAGTCCTGCGAGTTGAATACTAGCGAATCGCACACTGCCTGCACGTCGTTGCGATAGGCACGCACGTGGTTGTAGGCGTGCACTTTGCGGTACACCGAGTCTGTCTCGATGTTGAACGTGTAGAGTTTCACCGAGTCGGCGTGCATGTACAGCGTGTCCTTCTGCGAGTAGTCGACCATCAGCGCGCGCTTCGTTGCGAAGCCGTAGCCCGTTGTCTCGTTGTAGAAGAGGTGGTCGCAGTGCAGCTCGTTCTTGTTCACCGAGTCGACGTATATCACGTTGCCGAATCCCTCGTTCTCCTTCGACTTGTCGTTGTGGAAGAGCGAGTCGCCGGTGATGGTTTTCTTACCGTCTATGATGGTAGAGCGACCATACAGTTGCGACATGTTTGTCTTGCTGTTGGTGTAGGCATCGGTGGTGTTGATGACGGTTCCCTTCGATGTGATGGTCGACGGACCCGTAACGTGTGCGATACGTGTGCGTGTGTCGTAGTGGAGCGAGTCGGTGTTGATGAAGTTTTCTCCGCTGCGCATCTGCACGCCATAGAAGAATGAAGCCTTGCGTGTGGCGGTGTTGTATTCGCCCCAGTCGCTCACCAGCTCGTCCTTGCCGTCGACGAGTCTGCCTCCCTCGAAGAAGTAGGCGTTGTCGTAGAGGCGGTCGTAGTCGAGCGAGTCGGTGTAGAGTGTCTGCGTGCGGTGCTTGAGCACTACGTTGTGGCGTGCGTGCATCATCTGCTCCGCACCTATGTAGTCGGCGTATTTGCAGGTGAGCGAGAGGGTGTCGCCCTGTTTGAGGTGCACGTGTCCGAACGCTTCTACCGAGTTGGCTTCCTGAAAGAAGTAGGCGCTGTCGCACCACAACTCTGCGCCGGCGTGCGTGAAGTGTACCTTGCCGCGCAGTATCTGTGCATCGGGCACCGCTCCATACATGTCGTAGGTGAGCTCATCGGAGTGTACGAGGTACACGCGCTCGTCGGTTCTCTGTCGCTTCTTTTTGCCCTTTGGTGCCGCAGAAGCCCATATCAGGCAGAAGCCAAAAAGGCATAGAACTGCTGCGAGAGCGGTTCTATGCCAGTTGTGGGTTATTGGGGATTGTTCTTTTCTCATTATTTTCTAAGCCTTTCTAAGCCTTATTTTACCCAGCCTTCGTACTCGTACTTGTAGTTCTTGTAGCGATCCTGCATACGCACGTAGGTGGTCTTTATCTTCTTTACCACCCAGTTGTGCAGGAATTCTGCACGCTGTTTCTGCAGCACTACGTTCTGCAACACTTGGAAGTCTTCGTTGATAGTGGCGCGGTGAGCAGCGATGCGGTTCTTCAGTTTCACGATAGCTACGACGTGCTTACCCTTCTCGTTCACCATGGGGAACGCGTCAGACACATCGCCTACCTCCATGCGCTCCACCTTGCGAGCCACCTCGGTGGGCAGGTCCTTCATCTGAAACTTCGACGTGCGACCCTCCTCGCTGTTGAACGACATGAGTCCGTGGTTGTTGCGTGTCTCCTTGTCGTCAGACATCACGGTCGCAGCTTCCTCGAACGAGAGTTTGTCGGCGCGTATGTCGGCAGCGAGCGAGTCGAGCTTCATGCGCATCGAGTCGGTAGCCTCTGCTGAGACACGCGGTATGCGCAGTATGTGGCGCACCTTGATTTTGTCGCCACGCTTGTCGATGAGCTGTATGATGTGGAAACCGTACTCCGACTCTACAATCTTCGACACGCGCTTCGGGTCGGTGAGGTTGAACGCAACGGCAGCGAAAGCGGGGTCGAGCATACCACGACCTACGTAGTCCATCTCGCCACCCTGACGTGCTGAGCCTGGATCCTCCGAGTAGAGGCGTGCAAGTGTGGCGAATGATGTCTCGCCGTTGTTGACGCGGTCGGTGTATTCGCGCAGATCGTTCTTCACGTGGTTTATTTCGTCCTGTGATATCTTCGGCTGCTTGGTGATAATCTCTACTTCTACCTGTGTCGGCACGAGCGGTATGCTGTCCTCTGGCATGTTGTTGAAGTACTTGCGCACGTCGGCAGGAGTCACAGCTATGTCGCTCACGAGTTTCTCGCGCATCTGCTGTATGAGCTGATTGTTGCGGAAGTCGTCATGCAACTGCTGGCGCATCTGTGTGATTGACATCTTCTTGTATTCCTCGAGTTTCTCGCGCGAGCCAGCCTGCTGTATCCAGCGGTTGATTTGCATCTCGATGTTTTGTGCTATCTCTGCCTCGGTGACATTGATAGAGTCGATTTCTGCTTGATGTAGGAAGAGCTTCTGCACAGCTATCTGTTCGGGAATAATATAGTCGGGATCGCCGTTCCAGGTCATTCCTTCCATCTCGCCCTGCAGCTTCATCATCTCCACGTCCGACTTGAGGATGGGCTGGTCGCCTACCACCCATATCACTTCGTCTACGATACTATGTTCTGGCGCGCGTTCCTCTGTGGTGAGCGTGTCCTGCGCGAGCTCGGGTGCCGAACCGGCGTGGCTGCCGGCGTTGGCTCCGATGCCTACGAGGAATGTCGCAGCAGCGAATGTCGCCAGTATTATGTTGCGTTGTTTTCTCATGTATGTATATATATTAATATGTATAGTGTCAGCTATGGTGCTTAGCACCACTACCTGCGTTTAGTGCTTGTTTACGGTGCTGAGCACTTCCTTGTTCAGCACTACAGTGTAGCGCTTGCGCAGTGCTTCAATCCATGCCTTTTCGAGCTGCTCCTGATAGTCAGTCACCACGAGTTCGCGTACGTCGTTGTATGTCTTCGGTGCCTTCAGCTTCTCGCCGTATGTAGCCGAGATGGGGAAGTCCTTCACGTCTGCCACAGTGGTATCCTTACCGAACACTACCTTGTCGATGAGCGCGTTGTCGCCTTCACGGAAGATGCCTTTCACTACTTTGATGCGTATTGTAGAATCGTTGAACTCCTTGCGCAGGTGCTCCGGCCACTGCTCGAATGGTACTTTCTTCAGCGATGCCTTCACTGCCTCTACGTCGCCCTGCTCCTTCACCCAATAGGCGATGCCCTTGAAGCGCGGCTTCTCCCACTTGTAGCGTTTGCGGTTCTTCTTGAAGTAAGCAGCGAGACCAGCTTCGTCCTTTGCAGCCTTGTCCCATACGGTGCGGTTGGATATTTCGTAGAGCAGTAGTCCGTCGTGGTATTCGCGGATGAGGCTCTTCAGCGCCGGGTCGGCAGCCGCCATCTCGTCAGCACGACGATTGAGTACGTCCTCCGGTGTGCACTGCGGTACGGAGTGCTTAGCTATTGAGTCGATGTTCTGCGAGATGATATGCTCACGCAGACCGCGACTCTCTATGAAGCGGTGTATGTCTGCGCGTACGGTGTCGTAAGGGAAGAAGTTCTGCTTGGCATCCACTCTCACGATGTGATAGCCATAGGGTGATAGGAACGGCTTGGAGATTTCGCCAACCTTCGCTGAGAAGATGACATCTTCAAACTCCTTCACCATGTATCCACGCTGTGCCCATGAGAGGTCGCCACCGCGGCGTGCCGAACCTTTGTCGTCTGAGCAACGCTGTGCGAGAGTAGCGAAGTCGGCACCCTTGATGAGTGCGTTGTATATGGAGTCGGCGCGTACGAGGGCAGAGTCGCTCTGCGCCTTTGATGCGTTCTGCTTCAGTGCGACGAGGATATGGCGTGAGCGTACCATGCCACCGCTCTCGTCGATGCGTTTACGGGTGTCTTCGTAGATTTTGCGTGCTTCGCGTTCTACGTCGTTGTCGTTGATGAATGAAGGACGTATCTGTTGGTCGCGATACATGCGGAACTCGTCGCGGAAAGCCTTTGTTGTGTCGATGCCTGCCTCTTCGGCTGCCATCACCTTGAGTTTGTAGTTTACAAACAGGTCTACGTATTCCTCAACGCTCTTCTTGTCGACAACTGTCTCCGAGTTGTTCTTGTTGTACGAGTACTCGAATTCTGAGCGAGGCACAGCCTTTCCGTTTATAGTCATGATAGTTGGGTCGGCAGTCTGAGCCGACGCTGTGGTTGCAGCCACGAGCATTGCTACCAACAATGATTTTACCTTCATCTTTTCTTGTTGTTTGTTTATTGGGGCTTTCTCCCCACGGTTTTTATATATTTGAATTGGGCTGAAAACCCAATAACTACACAGCGCGGCATGTTTCGTTTCTTTTGTTTCGAATACGTTACACACCCGTGCCATGTGGTTGTTGGGCTTTCTTTCTGTGTTCAATTATTTATTACTGTGGGCGCGAGTAGTTCGGTGCCTCACTTGTAATTGTGATGTCGTGTGGATGGCTCTCGAGTACGCCTGCGTTTGTGATGCGTGTGAACTTAGCGTTGTGCATATCCTCGATAGTGCCGGCTCCGCAGTAGCCCATGCCTGAGCGCAGACCGCCGATGAGCTGGTAAATCACCTCCTGCACTGTTCCCTTGTAAGGTACGCGTCCGGCGATGCCTTCCGGCACGAGCTTCTTCACGTCCTTTGTGCCTGCCTGGAAGTAGCGGTCTTTTGAGCCGTTCTCCATAGCCTCAAGTGAGCCCATGCCGCGGTAGCTCTTGAACTTACGTCCGTTGAAGATGATAGTGTCGCCGGGGCTCTCTTCTGTACCTGCAACGAGTGAGCCAATCATCACTGAGCTACCACCAGCTGCGATAGCCTTCACGATGTCGCCCGAGTAGCGCAAGCCGCCGTCGGCGATCAATGGAACGCCAGTGCCCTGGAGTGCAGAGTAAACGTCGTAAACGGCAGAGAGCTGCGGAACACCAACACCTGCTACGACGCGGGTTGTGCAGATTGAACCCGGACCGATACCTACCTTAACGGCATCAGCACCGTTGTCAACGAGCATTCTTGCTGCCTCGCCGGTAGCCACGTTGCCCACAACGATGTCTACGTTCGGGAACGAAGCCTTAGCCTCGCGGAGCTTCTCGATAACGAACTTAGAGTGGCCGTGTGCGGTGTCGATAACGATAGCGTCGGCACCTGCCTCTACGAGTGCGCTCATGCGGTCGAGTGTGTCGGCTGTTACGCCTACGCCTGCTGCTACGCGCAGACGACCCTTCTCGTCCTTGCAAGCCATTGGCTTATCCTTTGCTTTGGTGATATCCTTGTATGTGATAAGACCAACGAGGTGGTTCTCGTTGTCTACAACCGGCAGCTTCTCAATCTTGTTCGACTGCAGGATGTCTGCAGCAGCTGCGAGGTCGGTCTTGATGTGTGTGGTCACGAGGTTCTCGTGTGTCATCACGTCGTCGATGAGCTTGTCGAGATGGCGCTCAAAACGAAGGTCGCGGTTGGTGACGATGCCCACGAGGTGGCACTCGTCGTCTACTACTGGTATACCGCCGATGTGATATTCCGCCATCATTTCGAGGGCATCCTTCACGGTTTTGCCACGACGGATTGTTACCGGATCGTAGATCATGCCGTTCTCGGCACGCTTTACGATGGCTACCTGACGCGCCTGGTCTTCGATAGACATGTTCTTGTGAATAACACCGATGCCGCCTTCGCGTGCGATGGCAATAGCCATAGCCGACTCCGTTACGGTGTCCATGGCTGCTGTGACAAAGGGCACATTCAAGCAGATGTTACGCGAGAACTTGGTTTTCAACTCTACCGTCTTGGGCAGTACCTCTGAATAAGCGGGGATAAGAAGGACGTCATCGTATGTGAGACCGTCCATTACAATTTTATCAGCAACAAATGATGACATATAACTTAAAAATTTATTGCGTGCAAATTTAGCAATAAAAATCCATACGCGAAAAATAAAAGTCGATTTATTTGTGGCGTTAATGCTAATTAACGGATTTTGAAGATGCTTGGGTCAGTCAGGGGGTGCAGTTGTCTCCTAAGGGGATGCAGTTGTCTCAACTGCACCAACACAATAGGTGCACTGTTAAATATATTTGGTGCACTTGAGACAAGTGCACCCCCTGACTGCACCCCCTGGCTGTGTTAGTTGGCTTGTTCGGAGAGGAACTTTATGCGTACGAGGCGTATTTCGTTCTCTTCGTAGTCGCCGAGTTCGTCGAGTGCGGTGTCGATGTCGTCGGTGTCCGACTCGCGGAAGTACTCGTAGATATCGTCTATTTGGTCTTCGTCCATCACGTCTTCAAGGAAGTAGTCTATGTTCAGCTTCGTTCCGCTGTAGACGATGGCATCGAGGTCGTTGAGCAAGTCCTCGAAGTCGAGTCCAAGTGCTGAGGCAATATCGTCGAGTGGCATACGTCGATCGAGATACTGTATTATCTTCACCTTCTTCATTGAGTCCTTCGCTACGGTGCGCACGAAGAGCTCTTCGGGGCGTTCTATCTCGTTGTCTTTGCAGTACTGGCTAATCAGTTCGCAGAACGGCTTGCCATAGCGGTTTGCCTTGCCCACGCCGATGCCCTGAATGTTGCGCAGCTCTTCGAGCGTCACGGGGTACATCGTTGCCATCTGTTCGAGCGATACGTCTTGAAAGATGACGTATGCCGGCAGGTTCTGCTTGCGTGCGGTCTTCTTTCTGAGGTCGAGGAGCATGTTGTAGAGTGTAGGGTCGAGTGCAGAAGCTGTTGCTTCGCTTGCTTCTTCCTCGGTTTCCGAGAAGTCGGTGTCCTCTACGTATGTGAATGGTGTAGGGTTCTTCACATAGCGCTTGCCTGCGGCTGTCATCTTCAGAAGTCCGTAGCTTTCGATGTCCTTGTGTATGTAGCCTGCTATCATGCCTTGGCGTATCACAGGGTTCCATATCTTCACGGGCATATCCTCGCCAGCACCGAACTCTTCGAGTTGTTCGTGGTGGTGACTCACGATGTCGTCTGTGGCGCGTCCTTTCACGAAGTCGACGATATAGTCTTGGCGGAAAGCCTCCTTCACGGCGATGATAGCTTTCAGAACGATGAGCAGAGCCTCCTGACCGTCGCGCTGCACCTTCGGGTGCAGGCAGTTGTCGCAGTTGCCACAGTTTTCTTTTGGGTATTCCTCGCCGAAGTAGTGGAGCAACACCTTGCGTCGGCATACCGATGTCTCGGCGTATGCGGCAGTCTCCTGCAGCAGTTGTCTGCCGATATCCTGTTCTGCCACGGGCTTGCCCTCCATGAATTTCTCCAGTTTCTGCAGGTCTTTGTAGGCGTAGAAAGCGATGCACATACCTTCGCCTCCGTCGCGTCCTGCGCGTCCCGTCTCTTGGTAGTAGCCCTCAAGACTCTTCGGTATGTCGTAGTGTATCACGAAGCGCACATCGGGTTTGTCGATGCCCATGCCGAAGGCTATGGTAGCCACGATTACGTCGATGCGCTCCATGAGGAAGTCGTCTTGCGTCTGCGAGCGTGTTGCCGAGTCGAGTCCGGCGTGGTAGGCAGCGGCTTTTATGTCGTTGGCTTTCAGCACGGCAGCCAATTCTTCCACCTTCTTGCGCGAGATGCAGTAGATGATACCGCTCTTGCCTGGGTGTTGTTTTATGAATTTTATTATCTGTTTGTCGATGTCGTTCGTCTTCTGGCGCACCTCGTAGTAGAGGTTGGCACGGTTGAACGAGCTCTTAAACTCCTTTGCGTCGGTGATGCCGAGACTTTTCTTTATGTCCATGCGCACCTTGTCGGTGGCAGTGGCTGTGAGTGCTATGACTGGTGCTGCGCCAATCTTGTTGATTGTGGGGCGTATGTTGCGATACTCGGGGCGGAAGTCGTGTCCCCACTCCGATATACAATGCGCCTCGTCGATGGCGTAGAACGAAATCTTAAACGAACGGAAGAACTCTAAGTTGTCCTCTTTGTTGAGCGACTCCGGTGCCACATAGAGCAGTTTGGTGCGTCCTTCGTGTACGTCTTTGTACACTTGATTGATGGCAGCGCGGTTGAGTGACGAGTTCAGATAGTGAGCCACGCCACTTTCCTCGCTGAGTCCGTTCACTACATCCACTTGGTTCTTCATCAGCGCGATGAGTGGCGACACCACGATTGCGGTGCCTTCCATGATTAGTGACGGCAGCTGATAGCACAAACTCTTGCCTCCGCCTGTAGGCATGAGCACGAATGTGTCATTGCCTTCAAGCAGATTGCGTATAATAGCTTCTTGATCGCCCTTGAACGAGTCGAACCCGAAGTGGTGTTTTAGCTGTTCGTTGAGGTTAATTGTAGCAGTCATAGTAATATAAAGTTCTTAATATCCTTTCGGATACTATTGTAGATTTGACTTCTCCAGTTGCGCCTTTGCGTACTCCAGCGTTACGGTGAAGCTGTCGATGTTCTTTGTTGGGGCCTCGAACATGGCATCCATCACGATTGACTCCACGATAGAGCGCAGTCCGCGTGCACCGAGTTTGTACTCAACGGCTTTGTCCACGATGAAGTCGAATGTGTCTGGTGCGAACTCCAGTTTGATGCCGTCCATCTCGAAGAGCTTTGTGTACTGCTTTATGATGGAGTTCTTCGGCTCTACGAGGATGCGTCGCAGTGCTTCGCGGTCGAGCGGATTGAGGTAGGTGAGCACCGGCAGGCGTCCGATAATCTCGGGTATCAAGCCGAACGACTTCAAGTCTTGCGGCAGGATATACTTCATGAGGTTGCCCTTGTCGATGTTGCGTACGTTCTGCACCGAGTTGAAACCCACCACGTGAGTGTTCAGACGCTGTGCTATCTTGCGCTCGATGCCGTCGAATGCACCACCGCAGATGAACAGAATGTTGCGTGTGTCGACGTGTATATAGTCCTGGTCGGGGTGCTTGCGTCCACCCTTTGGCGGCACGTTCACCATTGTTCCCTCGAGCAGCTTGAGCAGTCCTTGCTGCACACCCTCACCGCTCACGTCGCGTGTGATGCTCGGGTTGTCTGCTTTGCGCGCTATCTTGTCTATCTCGTCGATGAAGACGATGCCTCGCTGCGCTGCCTCCACGTTGTAGTCAGCCACCTGCAGCAGGCGCGAGAGTATGCTCTCCACGTCCTCGCCCACGTATCCCGCCTCAGTGAACACCGTAGCGTCTACGATGGTGAACGGCACTTGCAGCAACTTTGCTATGGTGCGTGCAAGGAGAGTCTTGCCCGTGCCGGTCGAACCGACCATGATGATGTTGCTCTTCTCTATCTCCACGCCGTCGTCCTCAGCGTCATTGGTGTGCTGCTGCAGACGTTTGTAGTGGTTGTAGACGGCTACGGACAGATACTTCTTTGCATCGTCCTGACCGATGATGTATTCGTCGAGATATTCTTTTATCTCTGTTGGCTTCGGCACGTCGTTGAGCGACACGTTGAAAGCGCCCGAGTTCTTACGTGTTCCCTCCGGTCCGAAGCCGGCTTCGAGCACTATCTGGTAGGCCTGCTGCGCACACGAGTCGCAGATGAAGCCGTTCATTCCGGTTATGAGGAAGTTTACGTCCTTCTCGCTTCTTCCGCAGAAGCTACATACTTTCTTTGGCATTTTCGTTTTTCTCTTCTCTTTTACTTCTTGCGTATCATTACCTGGTCAATCATTCCGTACTCCTTCGCCTCCTCGGCTGTCATCCAGTAGTTGCGGTCGGAGTCAGCCCACACCTTGTCGAACGGTGTATGCGAGTGTTCGGAGATGATGGTGTAGAGTTCTTTCTTGAACTTCTGTATCTCGCGTGCTTCGATCTCGATGTCCGAAGCCTGACCCTGCACGCCGCCGAGCGGCTGGTGAATCATCACGCGGCTGTGCTTCAGTGCCGAGCGCTTGCCTTCCTGTCCTGCCACGAGCAGCACCGCTGCCATCGAAGCCGCCATGCCTGTACACATCGTAGCCACGTCGGAGGTGATGAACTGCATGGTGTCGTAGATGCCGAGGCCTGCTGTCACGCTACCGCCAGGCGAGTTGATGTATATAGAGATGTCCTTGCCTGGGTCTACTGAGTCGAGGTAGAGCAGCTGAGCCGAGAGTGTGTTAGCTGTATAGTCGTTGATTTCGGTGCCGAGGAAGATGATGCGGTCCATCATCAAGCGCGAGAACACGTCCATCTGTGTCACGTTCAGCTGGCGCTCCTCAAGGATGTACGGGTTGAGGTACTGCGCCTGAGCCTTCATCACGTCGTCGAGCATCATGCCGTTAATGCCGAGTCTACTTGTTGCGAATTTTCTAAAGTCGTTCATATCTGTAAGTTTCGTTTTTTCTAAAGTTCTGTTCTGCTTCGTGGGTTCTAATCCTGTTTTACCCGTGATATTATACTATATAATAATGTGTAGTTTATAATGTATGACATAGAAGCAGATACAAAGATACAAAAAATGTAGCTAACGCGCTCCATATTCCGAAGAATTTTTTTGTAGCTTTGCAACTTATCGCTTTCATTATCAGTCAAACATATAGAAACAACTAAAAAATACGAATAGATATGAAAAAGACAATCTTTTTAATGGCAATGCTGCTCACGCTCAGTGCAGCGGCTCCTATGGCTTCCGCCGCACAGCAGTCTCACCGCAACCGTCCGCACACGCAGATGGTGGACAAGAACGCTACTGACGAGGAGGGCGTAGTGGCTTACTCGGATACTGTAACTGCCGACACGGCGTCTGCCGCTAACGGCGGAGCCACGTTCGACAACGATGCCCCTGTCAGTCGCGACGAACTGCTCTCGTTCTACAACAGTTTGCCCGGATGGATCGTAAAGTTCTTCCTTATAGTGTGCGTTTTCGTGCCGATGCTGCTGTGCTTCCTTGCGCCTATCATTGTCGTTCTGCTCGTCATACGCTACTTCATGCGCCGCCACAAAGACCGCGTGCGACTGGCTGAGATGGCTATGGAGAAGGGCGAACCGTTCACCGACGAACTGAAACCGCTCAGCAAGAAGTCGCCCGAGTATATGTGGCGCCGCGGAGTGCGCAACACGTCGATTGGTGCCGGACTCATGATTTTCTTTTGGTTCTTCGGTATGCAGTCGCTCATGGGCATAGGTGCTCTTGTGGCGTGCATCGGACTCGGACAGATGTTCATGGTGAAGTACAACTACGACAGTAAGATGCCGTGGCAGAAGCGCGACGACGAGGACGAAACCGACCATTGACCCCATTCTTTTAAAGACAGAACGATATGAAGGATACTAACGACGATCTCTCTCTTATACAGCAGGTGGCTGAGCTTCACGACAAGACGGCTTTCGACCGTCTTGTCAGGAAGTATCAGTCGCCTATAAGGCGCTTCTTCCTCCACCAGACGCTGGGAGACGCGCAGCTGAGCGACGACCTCGCGCAGGACACCTTCATAAGGGCTTATACCAGCATCGGGACGTTTCGCGGCTCGGCGGCGTTCTCCACATGGCTCTTCCGCATAGCCTACAACGTGTTCTACGACTATCGGCGCGGGCTGCGCCCGTCTGCCGATGACCTCGACGCAGTGTGCCCCGCTGCAGCCGGTGCCGACCGGTCGCTCGGGATGGATGTCTATGGTGCTCTCGCCCGTCTGCCCGACGCTGAGCGCACATGCGTCACGCTACAGCTCGTCGACGGCTATCCCATCGAACGCATCGCCGCAATAACGGGCATGGCGGAGGGCACGGTGAAGTCGCATCTCTTCCGCGGAAAGCAGAAACTTACCGCATTCCTGCGGCAGAACGGATATTCTTAGGCCTTAAATGTAGGTGGAAAATAAAAGACATCGTAAAAATTCAATCATGCTATGACTGATGTAAAGAATAAAATAAGTTATGACGAGACTGTCGACGAGGCGCTTCTTCAGCGGTTCTTCGCCGACAGCACTCGTATGGATATCGCTGACGAAGGATTCACCGATCGTCTCATGCGCCGTCTGCCCGAGGAGGTGGATACCCGCTGCTACCGTCTCTACCGCTTGTGGACGGCAGCGATGGCAGCGGTCTGCGTTGCCGTCTTCTTCTTCGTCAGCGGTTTTCAACTGCTCAAGCTGCGCGTGTGTGGCGCGGTTGGCGGTTTCCTCGGCGATGTGGCTCACGCCATACAGGATAGGGTGGGCTCGCTCTCGCTCTCGCTTCCCGCTTCCGTCTCCTTCCCCCCGTCAGCCGAGTGGACAACGCTGTTCCATACTTCGCTCATGATAGCGATAGCACTGGTTGTGCTCGGCTCGCTCGTGCTATACGACCTCGATGAGTCGGTCTGATTCACAAACCGTCTCGTCTTTCTGTTCACGAAATGTCATCCTTCTGTTCACGAAATGTCATCCTTCTGTTCATGAAATGTCATCGTGTAGCGAACGGAATCTGATTGGGTGGCGTACGGAATCCGATCGGGCGGCGAACGGAATCCGATTGGGCGGCGAACGGAAACCGATGGTTGAAGTGCAGAATTCAGTGGCGTCCTCTGCCACTATCGTGCTGCGTACCGCGTAATTGCTTTAGAATAGGAATGTGCTGAATCGCTTGGTATTCGCTTCCTTCTGCTTCATCTCCTCCTGCATCCGCTTCACCGCCATCTTGAAGAAGAAGCGTACGAGATGCTCGTCGGTGGCTTCGGTGCGAATCATGCGTAGGGCGGCGATGTACTCCTGTCGGGCTTCCGATGGGATGATGAGCAGCGGATGGCCCATGCGCAGCAGGATATAGTTGCTCACAAGACGACCTGTTCTGCCGTTTCCGTCGCGGAACGGGTGCAGATACTCGTAGAAGCCGTGGAAGCGGGCGGCAACCACCATCGGGTGTGTGGCTGCAGAAACAATGGTCTGCTCCGTCGACTCCAGCAGTCGCGGCACTTGGGCTATTAGTTCTTCGTGGTCGCCGAACACGGTGTCGCCGGCAGCCATGTCGGTTGTCGTGTATTCGCCTGGAGTGGCGTCGGGCGCACGGTAGGCGAGCGTGTGACTTGTTACGCGGCGGTTAATCTCCTTCAGCAGCGTTTCGTCGAGCGGATGTTGTACGTTCTGCATCATGTGCTCGAATGCGTCGAAGTGGTCGAGCATCTCGAAAGCCTCGAACAGCGTTTTGCCAGCCGGAATCATGCCTAATCCCTTCTCCTTCAGCTCGCGTGTGTCGTCCACGGAGAACGAGTTGCCCTCTATAGCACACGAGTGTGTAGAGAAGAGCACTTCGTTATACTTGACGTATTCTTCTTTATTCATTCTGTCGACAACGAGCGTTTGGTATTTGCTTCGCAAGTCGTCGTATTCCTTTATTTCTTTTTCGAATGCCATAGGTTTTCTGTTTCAGATGGCTAAGATACGATTTTTGTAGGAAAGCGCCAAACACTTAAACAAAAAAAGAGGATACAACCGAAGCTGTATCCTCTTTTTCGTGACTCGCATGGGGCTCGAACCCATGACCCCAACATTAAAAGTGTTGTGCTCTACCAACTGAGCTAGCGAGTCTCCGTATTTGCTTTGTATTCCAAAAGCGAGTGCAAAGGTAGTGGTTTTTTGTAATATACGCAAATATTTTATTTGTTTTTTGCGTTTTCCGCTCCTTTTTCTTCTATTTCTGTTGGCTTTCTACTGTTTTTTGCGCGTTGTTCTCGTCTTCGTTAAGGTGTTCCTTTGTCACGTAGCGTTGCCAGTAGGCAATGATCAGCGATGTGAGTGGCAGCGCGACAATCAGTCCGATGAAGCCGAGCAGTGTGCCCCACACCGAGAGCGAGAGCAGCAGTATGGCAGGGTTGAGTCCCATCGCTTTGCCCATGATTTTCGGTGTGACGAACATGTCGGTGATAATCTGCACTACGCAGAATAGTCCGAATGCCAGTCCGAACACCATCCAGAAGTCCTGCCCCGTGTCGGCTGCTTTGAGCATGGCGAGGAAGGCGGTGGGTATGAGTGCGAAGGTGTGCAGATATGGTACGAGGTCCATCACGCCGATGAGTATGCCCAGACCGATAGCCATGGGGAAGTCCATGAGGCTGAAGCCTATGCAGAACATGATGCCCATACACAGTGCCACGAGGCTTTGTCCGCGTATGTAGTTGTTCATCTCGCGCTCTACGTCCTGAGCCAGTTCTTGCCAGAACGGGCGGTTCTTCTTCGGGAATATCTTCACCCAGCTGGTGGTGAGGAACTCATAGTCGAGTAGTATGAAGAACGTGTAGAGCAGTGTGATACACGAGGCGATGATGGACATTATGATGTTGGCTGTCTGTCCTATCACAGAGAACACCTTCGGCATTGCCGTCTTCAGTGTGTCGCTGAAGTCCTTGCTCTTGAAGAAGCGTTCTATCGCTTCCTGGTTCTGCACCGCCCAGTCTTTCACCATACGCGAGAAGTCGTTGGTGTGTGTGGTTTGATGTAGCCAGTGGAGTATGAACTCGTATAGCTTCTGAAACTGGCTCACCATCGGTGGTACGATGAAATAGATGAGCAGTCCGATTACCGACAGAATGGCGAGCATGGCGATGATAATCGCTATGGCACGTATCTTTATGTGCATACGATACTGTATGAACTTCACCATCGGGTAGAGCAGGTATGCCAGCAACCATGCGATGAAGAAGGGTAGCAACACGCTGCTCAGATAGTCGGTGATGGCAAAGACGGCAATACTGATGGCGGCTACTGTTGCCCAGCGTATCACTTTGTCGAGTGTAATCTTTTCTTCGCTCATATAATTATTTGTTTGTTGCTTTCTTGTAGCACTCGCGGCAGAGCGGTTCGTATTCGGTTTGCTCGCCAATTAGCACCTGGTTCTGGTCGTGCACAAGGCGGTGGCTCACGTAGGCGAGTGCTCCGCACTTCACGCAGATGGCGTGTACCTTTGTCACTTCGTCGGCTACGGCGCACAGAGCCGGTATCGGCCCGAAGGGCGTACACTGGAAATCCATGTCCAAGCCGGCGATAATCACGCGCACACCGTTGTTGGCGAGTTGGTTGCACACCTCTACGAGATCCATGCCGAAGAACTGTGCCTCGTCGATGCCCACCACGTCGAAGTCGTAACCCTCGGTGCTGGTGGTGTGGTTCTGCACGTACTCCAGTATCTCAGTTGATGTGCTGAGTGGCACAGACATCACGGCGTTGCGGTCGTGGCTCACCACCTCCTCCTCAGAATAGCGTGTGTCTATCTGTGGCTTGAATATAACTACTCTCTGGCGGGCGAATGTCGCTCGCTTGATGCGGCGTATCAGTTCCTCGGTCTTGCCCGAGAACATCGAACCGCACACTACTTCGATTCTACCTTGGCGATACTTCTCGCCCTCTAAATTTGCTTTCATTGTGAGTACAAATTTACGAATACGTTTTAAAAATTGCAAAGAAACGACATGTTTTTTTGCCGTTCTTGATTAATATAGCTATATTTGCCCACAATATGGGTATATTATATATTGTGCCTACTCCGGTGGGCAATATGGAAGATATGACGATGCGTGCCATTCGCATATTGAAAGAAGCCGACTTGGTGCTCGCCGAGGATACTCGCACATCGGGCGTTCTGCTTCAGCATTTCGATATAAAGAACCGGCTGATGTCGCATCATAAGTTCAACGAGCACGGCACTACGGCTTCAGTTGTCGACCGTCTAAAAGCTGGCGAAACGATAGCACTCATCAGCGATGCCGGTACGCCGGGCATCAGCGACCCTGGTTTCTTCCTCGCTCGCGAGGCTGCTAAGGCTGGCATCACGGTGCAGTGTCTGCCCGGTGCTACGGCGTTCGTTCCGGCAATCGTCAGTTCGGGGCTGCCCTGCGATCGCTTCTGCTTCGAGGGCTTCCTGCCGCAGAAGAAGGGCAGACAAACGCTTCTGCAGTCGCTGCAGACAGAGACACGCACGATGATATTCTACGAGTCGCCATACCGACTGGTGAAGACGCTCGAGCAGTTTGCCGAGTTCTTTGGCGACGATCGTCAGGCGAGTGTGTGTCGCGAGATTTCAAAACTGCACGAGGAGAGTGTGCGCGGAACGCTCGCAGAGATAATCGCCCACTTCAAGCAGACCGAGCCACGTGGCGAGATTGTCGTTGTAGTGGCAGGCTGCGCCGGCGTAGACATATCGGCACGCAAGGCACTGAAAGAACAGGCTAAGGAGAAGAAACCGAAGCTGAGCAACAAGGAGCGCTACGCTCTGCGCGAAGCTGCGCCCGAGGAGTTTAAAAAGAAGAAGTTTAGAAACGAAGAATAGAGAAATAACAACAAAACGAATAATATGAAAAAACTATCTTTTGTACTATTATCTATGATGTTGCTTGCTATGACATCATGCGATTTTACGAACAAATCGAAGGGTGAGACAAATCAAGATGAAGAGCAGGTAGACTCGCTCCAGCGCATCATCTCGCAGAAGGATGGCGAAATCAACGACATGATGGAGACATTCAACCAAATTCAGACCGGCTTGCGCGAGATAAGTGAGGCGGAGAACCGTGTCATAGTGGCTAAGTCGGGAGAGGGTGCCAATAGTCGTCAGCAGATGCTGGAGGACGTGCGCTTCATCTCTTCTACAATGCAGCAAAACCGTGCTCTGCTCGAGAAGTTGCGCCAGCAGCTCCGCGAATCGAGCATTAAGGGCGACCAGCTGCGTCGCACTATCGAAGGACTCGTTGCTCAAATCAACGATAAAGAGCAGCAGTTGCAGCAGTTGCGCGCCGAACTCGACGCTAAAAACATACACATCGCAGACCTCGACAAGACCATCACAGGGCTTAACGATAATGTCTCGACGCTGAAAGAGGAGTCGTCGAAGAAGACGGAGACCATCAACGATCAGGATGCACAGCTCAACACCGCATGGTTCGTATTCGGTACAAAGAAGGAACTGAAGGAACAGCGCATCCTCGATGGCTCGAAGGTGCTGCAGGCTAACTTCAACAAGAGCTACTTCACAAAGATTGATATCCGCGTGCAGAAGGAGATAAAGCTCTACTCTAAGTCGGCTAAGATTCTCACCATGCACCCGTCAAGCTCGTACACCTTGCAGCAGGATGCCAATAAGCAGTACGTTCTGCGCATCAGCAATCCGCAGCTCTTCTGGTCAACAAGCAAGTATCTCGTAATCCAGGTGAAGAAGTAATGCGCATAGGTGTTATCGTAGCGATGGACAAGGAGTTTGCACAGTTGCAAACGCTTGCGTCCGACAAGAAGGAACAGACCGTTGCCGGTCGCACATTCGTGGTGGGCAGCATCGGCGACAACGAGATAGTAATGCAGAAGTGTGGCATCGGCAAGGTGAACGCAGCGGTGGGAACATCCGAATTGATATCAGCCTTCCACCCCGACCTCGTCATCTCCACCGGTGTAGCTGGCGGTGCCGACACAAGTCTTGAGGTGTGTGAGGTGGTGGTGAGCACCGCTTGCTGCTACCACGATGTCTACTGTGGCGACGAGTGCGCCATGGGGCAGGTGCTCGGAATGCCTGAGCGTTTCGAGAGCGATGCACGCCTCGTAGCCACCGCCACATCGCTCAACTGCCACACGCGCGTTCACGCCGGACTCATCGTCACCGGCGACTGGTTTGTCAACTCGCGCGAGAAGATGCAGCAAATCCTCGACGACTTCCCCACGGCTATGGCAGTCGACATGGAGAGCTGCTCAATAGCGCAGACCTGCCACATCTACAACACGCCGTTCGTCAGCTTCCGCATCATTAGCGACATACCGCTCAAAGATCATAAAGCACAGATGTACTACGACTTCTGGGAGCGCATGGCTGAAGGATCGTTCGAGGTGACAAAGGCGTTCCTTGAAAAAGTAAAAAAGTAAAAAGGTAAAAAAGTAAAAAGAGCCTCTCCCAACCCTCAAGCTCCTCCCAACCCTCCCCGTCGGGGATGGCTTAGGAAGGCCTGAGAAGGCTTAGTCAGCAATGGCTTAAGAAGGCCTAAGAAGGCTTAGTTCGGCTTATACGCCGCCTAAAACAATAAAACAATGGAAAAAATACCAAGCTTCACAATAAATCATAGCACCCTCTTGCGCGGCATCTACGTCTCGCGCAAAGACACAGTAGGTGGCGACACCGTAACAACCTTCGACATCCGCATGAAGGAACCCAACCGCGAGCCGGCTTTGCACCCAGGTGCACTACACACCATCGAGCATCTCGCTGCTACATATCTGCGCAATGATGCCGAGTGGAAGGACCGCATCGTCTATTGGGGACCGATGGGCTGCCTCACGGGCAACTATCTGCTTATGCGTGGCGACCTTGAGCCGCGCGACATCGTCGACCTCATGCGCCGCACGTTCCGCTTCGTGGCTGACTTTGAGGGCGAGATACCTGGCGCAGCACCGCAGGACTGCGGCAACTGGCTACTCCACGACCTGCCAATGGCTCGCTGGGAGTCGCGCAAGTACTGCGAGGAGGTGCTCGATGTTATTACCGATGCCAATATGACTTATCCTCAGAAGGAGGATTAACCCAAAAGCACGGAAGTAGCACTGATGGCAACACTGCATCAGTAGAATAACGATTAAACACTGTTTGACAAGAAAAAGTTGGCAAATAATTTTGCCGAACCACCGAAATTGCTTACCTTTGCACCGCTTTACAAAAGCACGGGATGTAGCGCAGTTGGTTAGCGCACGCGTCTGGGGGGCGTGAGGTCGCAAGTTCGAGTCTTGTCATCCCGACATAAAACGGGGTAGAATGTTCACATTCTACCCCGTTTTTGCATTTATAGGTGGGTATGGCATCCTGCCATACTCACGCTGCCTTCTGGTTGAAATAATAGGAGTGGATGGCTAATCTCTCAATATGGTTGCGTGGGTACGGCAAGATGCCATACCCTCCTATGGTTGTGTGCTCCTACGGCTTACCGTAGGCTGCTTGGGTTTATGTCAAACTCGTCCTTAAAGCACTTGTTGAAGTACGAGGGCGACGTGAAACCCACCTCGTATGCTATCTCCGACACGCTTTTCTCAGTCTTTTCCAACAGCTGGCGAGCCTTCGTTAGTCGCGCCTTGCGTAGCAGCTCCACCGGTGTCTGGCCGGTCAGAGCCTTCACCTTTCTATATAACTGCACGCGCGAAAGCCCTATCTCTTCGCCCAGTCGCTCCACCGAGAAGTCGCTGTCGCCGAGGTTCTCTTGTATCGCTGTGCGTAGTCTACCTACGAACGTCTTGTCTGCCTCGTTCAGCTTCTCCTCTTCCTCCGTCTCCTGCTTGTCGCCAGCAAACACCGAGCGCAGCATTATGCGCGAACGCAGCAGGTTCTCGATGCGCGAGAGCAGTACCTGACCCGAGAATGGCTTCGTGATATACGAGTCGGCACCCGTGTCGTAGCCCTCCTTGCGCTGTTCGGATAGCGAGCGTGCGGTGAGCAGTACCACCGGTATATGACTCGTTGCGGTGTCCTCCTTCAGTCGCTTTGTGAACTCCAGTCCGTCCATCACCGGCATCATCACGTCGCACACCACCAGCTTCGGCACCTCTCTACGTGCCTTCTCCAAACCTTGTTCGCCGTTCGTAGCCTCCGACACGTTGTACTTCTCCTGCAGTATTGAGCGCAGATATGCACGCATACCGTTGTTGTCGTCGATGATGAGCACGAGCGGACGCTCCGCGTCGAAGTCCTCTGCGTTTGTGATACGCTCCGCCGCCTCCTGCGCAGTGGTGTCGGTGGCAATGTAGTTGTCGTCCACCAGTCCCTTCTCCGCCTGGGTAGCAGCCGGTGCATCCTTCGCAGGGTCGTAGCCAGGCTGCGAGTCGGGCAGTTCGATGACGAACGTAGTACCCTTACCCTCTACGCTCTCGGCATGTACGCTGCCACGGTGCATGTCTATGTACGCCTTCACGAGCGACAGCCCGATGCCCGTACCGCCGATGGCACCCTTCGCTTGGTAGAAACGCTCGAAGAGATGCGGCAACTCTTCCGTCGGAATACCCTTGCCCGTATCCGCTATGCGCAGCGTGTAGCAGTGGTCGTGATGGAGTAGAGTAGTGGTGATGCAGCCTCCGTCGGGTGTGTACTTCAGAGCGTTCGACATTATATTAAAGTACATATGCTCCATCTTGTCGCGGTCGGCGATGAGCACCGCGTCATCCTCCACGCCCGACACATCCACACGTATCGTGATGCCACGACGTGCCGCCACTGTGCGGAAGTCCTCCGTCCACGTTGTCAGCTCATGCTGAAGGTAGAAACGGTTGAGATGCAGCTCAGCCTTGTTGTTCTGCACCTTGCGGAAGTCGAGTATCTCGCCAACCAATTGTATGAGTATGCGTGTGTTGCGCTGCACCATCTCCAGCATCGTGCGCTGCACGCCATGCACCGCTGGGTCTTCCAAAAGCTGCTCCGTAGGTCCGGCTATGAGTGTGAGCGGCGTGCGCAGCTCATGACTCACGTTCGTGAAGAACTGCAGCTGCGTCTGCGTCATCTCCTCCATCTCTGTGGTCATTCGGTTCTGCTCGTCCATCGAGGCTTTCAGCTGTTGGTTGATGCGCGTTCGGGTGATGAAGGCGTAGATAGCCGCTGCGCACACGGCGATGAGCAGCACCACGAACACCAGCAGCACCAGCAGATAGATGCGCTGCGTGTTGAAGTCACTGGCAGCCTTGTCCACACGCGAGCGCAGCGTGGAGAGATGATCCTGCTGGCGCATCGTCTCGTCGTTCTGCATGAGTAGCACTCGGGCGTTGTCGCGTGTCACGAGTGCCGACGACAACTGGTTCTCGCGGTTGTATTTCTTTCCTTCGAGTATGTTCATGGCGAGCAGCATCACCTCGTCGCCGCGAGTGGGGTAAGTGTACGAAGCGAATAGTGTGCCGTTGTTCACGAGCTCCATGCCGCCGCCCTTTTGCGGCATGGCATCGATGCCGCAGAACTTAATGTGCTCGAGGTTGAGCCCGTGCTTCTCGGCGGCTCGTCGTGCGCCCATCGCCATGCGGTCGTTATGCGCAAAGACGCAGTCGAACTCGTTGTGCGGCTCAGATAGCAGCGAATCGACCGTGCGGAACGCGCCCTGCTCTGTCCAGTCGGCACTGAGATGCTCCACGATACTGATGCCCGGACGACACTGCACCACGCTGTCGAAGCCCTTGCTTCGCTCTATCGCCGGCGACGACGTAGAGAGTCCGCTTAGCTCCAGTATGCGTCCGCCGTCGGTGAGTGTGCCAGCCAAGTATTCGCCCATCGAGCTACCAATCTCCTTGTTGTCAGCTCCGATATATGCTGTGTACTTGTCCGACCGTGTGCGACGGTCGAAGATGATAACCGGTATGCCCTTCTCGTATGCGCGGTCGATGGCAGGCGATATGCTCACCTGACCAGGTGCCACGATAAGCAGGTCTACGCCCTCGTCCACGAACTTGTTAATCTGTTCGGTCTGCATCTGCACGTCGTCGTTTGCCGAACTGATGCGCAGGTCCACATCGTTATAGTAGAGTGCGGCGATGCGCAGCTCCTCGTTCAGCTTCTCGCGCCACACGTCCTCCGAGCATTGCGAAACGCCCACGACGTAACGCTTCTTTTCGGAGCCGCACGAGAGTAACAGAGGGAGCAGAAAGAGTAGGAGACACTGGCAGAGTCTGCGTGCTGAGTGTTTCATTCGTATCTGTTTTTAAGTTGTTTGTTATTATTAGGGGTAGAATGTACTTAAATTCGCTGCAAATATAGTAAAAATAATGCATTCGTATATGTTTATCATACATTTTTGTTTCATGTAACAAATGTGCTATTCGTTGAACGATTTGTTAAACACCACCCGTTCTTGTCTTTATATCTTTGCAATGTCAAAAGGAAAAAAGTATTTACAGATCATAAAGCTTCAAGTCTTTAATGAATGACACATCAATCGGATAACAGAAACATTGGCAATAGATTTAGATTAAATATTTGTTTTTAGTATAGTTGATTAGGTTAGTAAGTTGTTATTTAGTAAATTGAAAATCGGAAAAGCACAATACTTTAGAAAAGCACATAGGGCTGCATCAATGCTCCGTTTCGAGAGTCTTGATGCAGCCCTTTTCGTAATCTCTTTGTATTAAGCAGCTGCTTTCTCTTTACATTAATAAGATAGGTCGATAGCAACTGGATACACACGGTACGGATCGAAGTATTCCATGCAGCTGTTCACCATTGCCTGCAAATCGGCTTTGGCAACACCATGGAAGACTTGCTTGCCGTTTATCTTGACTGTTACCGGCTTCTTGAGATTCACCAGCTGTTCGTTGAGATACACCCTCAGTCTGCCACCTGTAGCTATGGTGTAGTTGCGATTGAACTTCAGGTCGATGCCCCACTGCTTGTCCTTCATCGTTGTAGTGTATTCTACATCACTTACCTTGATAGAAACCACGTTCTTGTCGATATCCATCTCGTAATACGTTCTTGCCTCTGACGGGCGTGTCAGCACCTGCAGGTTATAGAATCCAGAACGATGTCTGCCGTCCATCTCGAAGTCCTCCCAAAGCACCGTCTTCGGATACGGATTGCGTACAAACTGCTTGAGCCAAGGTGTGGTCAGTCCGTAAGTGATGTGGTGCTGCATGCCAGGCAAGAGATTGATGCGATGGCGAAAGATGGGCGTGTTGTCCACAGCCAGCGGACGAGCCAGCTGTACAGAATCGAAAGCCACCTGGGTGAACCATGTGAGGTCGTTGCGATAAAATCCCGTGTCGTCAGCACCCGTAAGCAGCGAGAAACCGATATTGGCACAGTTCTCTACCGGCGCATTCTTCAGAGGTTCGCCACCTGCCATCGGACCCGCTGCCGCCCAATAGTCGGCGTAGAAAGAGGCGAGACGCTGACTGCCGTAACCGCCCTCACTGATGCCGAATACGTAGAGTCGGTTGGCATCCACCTCACCGCTCGTCAGACTCAAACGGATAAGCTTTTCGAAGGCATATTGCTTCGACAGATGCCACCAGCGGTAGTATTCGCCCTCGTTCGGAATCTGCGGAATGAAATAGATAGACGGTGCATCCTGAAATCTAAGTCCCAGTTCGATACCATTCGCCCATTCTCTGTCCTTTGAACCCGAACCGTGCGTGTAGAGGAAGAGCGGATATTGACCGTTGTCTGCCACACCCTTCTTGCCGTAATAATAAGGCATAACCGCATTCGGCTCCAGGCACTGCGGCAAGTGCCATGCGCTGTTCTTAGCCAGCTTCAGGTCGGCAGGCTCTATGAGTTTTTCCTCCTTCAGTGCATTGTTTGCTTCGCACCATGCAGCCCAAACCATCTTCTGATAGTTGGCTATGTCCTTGTTTTTTATTGCTGTCTGAAGCTCAGTGTCAAGCGGAGCGTTCTGAGCGAAGCTTGCCTTGCCGTCCTGTTCCAAAGCTTTCTGCTGCGCTTGCAGCGACTGTTCGAAATAGGTATTCACCGTTTTCTGCAAGTCCTGCGATTGCGCCGTTGTGTGAGTAGAATAGGTTAGTGAGGCAATAGCCATCACCGCATAAATCGTTTTTCTCATTTGTATAAAATGCTATTTGATGTTGATAGACAATGTCTCTTCTGGCAGACCCTCTGCCGACACTTTAAGCGTTGCCTTGCCCTGCTTCGTGCCTTCCACTACGACAACCAGCTCGCCACTGAAGAGCGGCATCTCCGTCGAGTTGAACGCCACGAGCGATGTTGCGTCGCCGTTGCACGCCGCACGGAACTTTGCTGCGCCCTTCACCTCAAACTTCATCTTGTTCGTAGCCGTCGGGCAGGGTGTGCCGTCCTTGTCCACAACCGACACCTTCACGAACGCCAGGTCCTCGCCCTTGGCAGAGATGCAGCTGCGGTCGGCTTCGAGCACGATGCGTGCCGCTTTGCCAGCCTTGCGCACGCTCTTCTCGCCCATCACCGAGCCGTCGTAGTTATAAGCCACCACCTTCAGTTCGCCCGGTTCATAGCGTACGTCGTTCCAGCGTAGGCGGTATCGGTCGAGGCGTGTGTTCGGGTTCTTCACTATTCTGCCCTGACTCTTGCCGTTCACGAACAACTCAGCCGACGGTGCATTGGTGTAGCAGTACACCGGTGTCACCTCGCCCTCGCGTCCCGGGAACGTCCAGTGAGGCAGCACGTGCAGCGTGTTCACGTCCGTGCGCCAGTGGGAGCGATATAGCCAGTAGCGGTCTTTCGGCAGTCCGGCAAGGTCGCAGATGCCGAAGTAGCTCGAGCGCGACGGCCAGTACTCGTCGTATGGCGACGGCTCGCCCAAGTAGTCGTAGCCCGTCCACACGAACTCGCCGATGGTATAGTCGCGGTCGTCCTGCATACGCCAGTCGTCATCCGGCAGATTGCTCCACGGACAATACTCCACGTCGTACGACGAGCACTGTCCGTCGGCATACGTCTTCGAGTCGGACGGCTCCACGGGGAACTTATACACGCCGCGCGAGCTCACTGTCGACGCTGTCTCCGAACCTAAGAGGAACCCCTTCGGCAGTTGTTTTATGTTGTTGTCGTACTTGTGCACGCGATAGTTGAAGCCCGGCACGTCCATCACCTGCGCAAAGCCCGAACCCAATGCTGCCTCAGCCTGGTCCATGCCCTGCGTGACGGGTCGTGTAGGGTCGTACTTGTGGCAGAGAGCCTGTAGATGTTCGCTTATTTGGCGACCTTCTTCGCTCCATTGCTCAGGTATCTCGTTGCCGATGCTCCACATCACGATAGACGGATGGTTGCGGTGGTTGCGTACGAGGTTCTCTATGTCGCGGTCAGCCCACTCCTTGAAGTTCAGCGCGTAGCCGTTCTTGCATTTCGGGTATATCCACATGTCGAAACTCTCCGCCATCACCATCATACCCATCGAATCGCACACCTCCATCTGCCACGTCGACGGCATATTATGCGCCGTGCGTATGGCATCGCATCCCATGTCCTTCATCGTGCGAATCTGGCGGATGAGTGCCGCTTTGTTTACGGCTGCTCCCAACGGACCCAGGTCGTGGTGCAGGCATACGCCCCTTATCTTTCGCGATTTGCCGTTCAGCTGAAAGCCGTCGTATTGCGCCACACGCACCGTGCGTATACCAAACTTCTGGCTGGTCTCGTCTACGAGCTTGTTGTTGCGGTAAAGGCGTGTGACGAGCTTATATAGATAAGGTGTCTCCGGCGACCATAGCTGCGCGTTCTCAACCGTAAGGCGCTTCTCCACGTCGCTTGTTGTCTTTGTCTGAGCTACCGTCTTGCCCTCGTTGTCGATGAGCAGGTTCTCCACAACGAGCCCTTTCTCCGCATTGTTGATGTTCGTGCAGACGCTCACCTCAGCCTTGCCGTCCTTTATCAGCTCCGTGCGGAAGTAGCTACCCCACGGGTTGATGCTTGCGCGGTCGGCGGTTGTTACAAGCTGTACGGGGCGGTAGAGTCCGCCGCCGGGATACCAGCGCGAACTCTCCTCGCGGTTGTTGAGGCTCACGCTTATCTCGTTCTTGCCTTTCTTCAGATACGGTGCTGCATCCACACGAAAGGCGTTGTAGCCGTATGCCCAGTGACCAGCCAACTTGCCGTTTATATACACGTGCGGGTCAGCCATCGCACCGTCAAACTCCAGCACGGCGGTCTTCGGTACGCGCTTTATGTTGACCGTTGTCTTATAGTAGCCGCGACCGATCCACGGCAGTGCGCCCGAGCGTCCCGACTTCTCCGTCTTCTCTGTCTCGCCGTTTTGCACGATAGCCACATTCTGCAGGTCCCATTTCTTATCGAACGGTCCGTTTATAGCCCAGTCGTGCGGTATTGTCACCGACTTGTAGTTGATGCTGTCGCGCGAGAACTGCCATTGGCGCAGATTCTGCGTCGTGCGCTGCGCCGAAGCAGAGAGGGCTGACAGAAGAGCGAGTGAAATTAATGTTGATTTGTTCATGTTGTTAAAGGTGTTGTGATGTTGAGGTGGTGAGGTGTTGAGATATGATGTTGTGGGTAGCGTTTAAGCCGAACTAAGCCTGTTTAAGGCAGCGTCTAAGCCGAACTAAGCCTTCTTAGGCCTTTCTAAGCCATTGCAGACTAAGCCTTCCTAAGCCCTCCCCGACGGGGAGGGTTGGGAGGGGCTTTTTACTTTTTTACTCTTTTACCTTTTTACTTTTAAAAGCTTCCAGCGTCGCCGTCGGTTTGCCGTTTGCGTCGAACGCTCCCTTGTTATATTCTTTCCAGTTGCCGTAGCACTCCGGCTCCCAGTAGAAGATGCCCAGACACTCAGCCTTCGCCTTGCATCCCTCTACCATCTTCTGCATCATTGCGGCAGCGTTCTCCGAGTCCCACGCCATGCCAATCTCGCACACCATCACCTTCTTGCCGTAGCGAGCGGCGAGCGTAGAGATGTTCGCCAGGCAGTCGTCGGTGACGGTTTGCCAGTTGTCGTCCTCTGGATAGAGCGACATGCCTATCACGTCCCACTTTGCGCCGGCAGCCTTCAAGCCGTCGAACATCCAATTGAAGCGACCGAGCACATTGCCCTGGTCGATGTGTATGATGCATTGAGCCTCAGGGTACACAGCCTTGGCAGCGTCGTAGCCAGCGTTGTTGAGAGCGGCATAGTTGCCGAAGTTATTGTCTGAAGCTAAGCCCAACGGCCACAGCATACCCGTCGTTGTCTCGTTGCCAATCTGAATCCACTCCACGTCGATGCCGTTCTCTTTGAGATAACTGAGCACGTCCGTTGTGTGGTCAGCCACGGCAGCTTTCATCTTCTGCAGGTCGTCCTTGAAGTCAGTCCAAGCAGTCGGAATGTTCTGCTTGCCAGGGTCAGCCCACGAGTCAGAGTAGTGGAAGTCGATCATGATGCGCTGACCGAGATTCTTCGCGCGCCACGCCTTTGCGAGCACATCCTGCTTGCCCGACCAGCCGTCCTGCGGATCCACCCACACGCGCAGTCGTATGGAGTTCACGCCAAGGTCGCGCAGCAGCGTCATGCAGTCCTGCTCGGCGCCGCTTGCATTATAGAACTTGCTGCCAGCCTTCTCCATTTCTGAGAGCCAGCTCACGTCCGCACCCTTTGCAAAGCCCGTCATATCATACGTCGGCTTTGACTGCGGAGTTGTATTGTTTTCGTCGTCGCTGCAAGCTGAGAGCGAGAATATCGCGAGTGCAGCTAAAAGCATTATTTTTCGGAATTGATTTTTCATTGCTTTAATGTTTGGTTGTCGCAGCTTGTGCAGAATACAACGGTACAAAGGTAGATAAATTTTATGTCTTTTTGTTAGTTATTAGTTACTTTTTTGTAGAAGAGGGCAGGGTAGTGTAGAGTGTAACTTCAAAAGCCTTACGGCATCACTCCGACCGATTACTCGCACGGGTGATGCCGTAAGGCTTTTTATCGTATGTGTTATGCTTGGTGCAGCGGAGGCCAGAGACTTCCGCTACGCAGTCTGCGATACTTTTAATGCTATTCGACTTGGTGCTGCGGAGGCCAGAGACCTCCGCTACTGTTTTATATTGCGGTTTACAATCCGAGCTTGTAAACCTTCATGTTCTTAACTTCTGATTTGCCGCCCTCGGCGTACACCTTTATATTATTGTACGGAGCGGTGGGGAACACGAGGTTGGTCATTGCGATGCGACCACCGTCGACGAACAGCTCTACGGAGCACTTGTCGACGAAGATGTCGAGATGGTAGCTACGCTTCTCAGCTCCGCAGAGCGAGAGAGGCGCCCATGTGCCGAGAGCGAAGTCGTTCTTGTAGTTCACTACGAGATCCTGCGAGAGCTTGCCCTTCATCTCGCCCGCAGCCTCTGCGCGCTTCTCGATGTCGTGACGCTCTGCGCGCTTGCCGAAGTCGGTAAGTCCGCTTTCAGAGCGGTCCATGACGATGCGCTTCTGCTTCAGGTCGAGATAGATAACGGTGCGCTCCTCCTTGTCGTTATAGAGCGAGATGCCCACAACGTCAGAGTTTTCGGGCGCAACGTCAGCCTCCAGCTCGAATGCACCGTCGTTGCCGGCGAAGAGACCGCGCTTGATAAACGGATTGGCGTTGTCTACGCTCACGCTGCCCAGCTCCTTTGTCTGCTTGCGCAGCTTGCGAGCCTCGTCAACGACGTTAGCCGACATGTAAACCTCGCCGTTGTTAGAGAACAGCTTCAGTTCGCGCGGCAGAGCGTTTGCACCACGGTTCTGCTGGATAGGAGTTACGTTGGCGTACTGCCAGTTGCTCATCCAGGGCACAGCCACAATGCGCTCGCCGAGGTTAGAGAATGTAACCGTTGCGTAGTGGTCCTTACCCCAGTCGAGCCACTTTACTGTAGAAGGCTTCGAGTCGCACTTGAACTCCTTGCCGTCAAATTCGCCTACGAAATATTGCGTAGCCGAGCCACCGAACACGAAGCCCGGGTTGATGTTCACGATCATGACGTACTTCTGGTTGTTCTTGTCGCCGTCAACCGGCAGCGGGAAGAAGTCAGGACACTCGAACTGGTTGGGCTGTGCGCCGAAACCCTTGCCCCATTCGCTAAGATACTTCCACTGCTTGAGGTTCTTCGACTGGTAGAAGCGCATGTTCTTGTCGGCAGACACAATCATGTACCACGACTTTGTGGGCTGATACCAGAAGATCTTCGGGTCGCGGAAGTTCTCCAAGCCGTCGAACGGCGTAACGACCGGGTTGTTCTTGTATTTGATGAAGGTGCGTCCGTTGTCCTTGCTGTAAGCCATGCACTGCACCTGCACCTGCTTGCCGTCGTGTACGGAGTGCGATGTGTAGAACGCCACGATAGTGTTCTTGCCGAAGCCAGCAGAGTTGCGAGTGTCTACGACGGTGCTGCCAGAGAAGATATGTCCCATCGGGTCGCGAGCGATAGCGGGGTCGAGATGCTGCCAGTGGACGAGGTCGCGGCTTACGGAGTGTCCCCAGTGCATGTTGCCCCACTTAGAGCCGTAGGGGTTGTACTGGAAGTAGAGGTGATACTCGCCGTCCTTGTATGTCAGACCGTTCGCGTCGTTCATCCATCCGTAGAGCGGAGTGTGATGGTAGACGGGGCGGTAGTAGTCGGTGTTGCGTGTGTCGAACGTGTCGGAGAGCTTCAGCTCTTTCAGAGCCTGCGCATCCTTAGCGAGACCCACGATTTTTACGACAGCCTTCTTGCCTTTCGAAAGTTCGAACGGCACGCTGTAGTCGGTCTTGCTGACAGCGAGGCGAACGTCCATCCATGTGTCAGTCTTCTTGCCGTTGTCGAGCAGCACCTGAGCCTCGGGGCGGTTCTCCTCAACCGGCAGGATGAGATACTTGGTAGGGTTGGTCACTGTGACGATAGCAGTATCGCCGGCGAAAGTGGTCTTGATTGTTTGAGCCGAGGCTGCTGTAGAAGAAAGAGCCAGAGCTGCAAGGAAAAGTTTTGTATTCATTGTTATTCGGTTTGTTTGTGGTTTATCCGTAGCGGAGGTCTGCGAAAAACTAATGCTATTCGACTTGGTGCTGCGGAGGCCAGAGACCTCCGCTACGGTGAAGTGTTGATTTTTATTGTTCTGTTTGTTTGCGGCTCCCTCCCCGACGGGGAGGGCGAGGTGGGGCTTTAGAACTTCAGACTTGCTGAGAACTCCACGGTGAACGGACGCAGATAAGAGCCGGTCATGAGCTGGTTCTTGATGCCATTTGCCTCGTCCTTTGTGATAAGTTCTGCGCCGGCGATAGATCCCTTGGCGCCAGTCTGGTTGAGGAAGTTGACGACGGTGCAGCCGAGCGAGAGTCGCTTGTTAGCCTGCCAGTTGAGTCCACCGAAAGTCTCCCAGTGGCCGTTGAAGTAGTATGCCTCGTTGATGTTCGCATAAGTCTTCGAGAAGTAGCGGAACGAAGCCCACAGCTTCAGTGTCGGTGTAATCATGTAGCTCGGGTCAAGCTCTACGAGCACCTGCGGCACCTCAGCCACGATGTTGCCCGTAGCGTTGATCTTGCCCTCGTATCCGCTTGAGAACTTCACGCTTGTCTCGTACTTCTTGTATGTCGGCTTCTGATAGGTGAAGAGGAAGTGGAAGTCGAAGCCCTTGAACGGGTGTGCCACAACGTCAGTCGTCCATCCCCATGTCTGTATGTCGTATGTGAGCGGTGCAGCCTTTATCTCGCCGTCGTGCTGGAGGTTGAGCGTAGAGTTGTTGTTGCTCTTCGAGATGTACGAGAAGAGCGAGGTGAGGCTCAGCCACTTGTTGTTGAAGTAGATGCCGGCGCGTCCCAGCGGCACCGAAATCTTGTCGGTGTTAGGCATTGAAGCCGGTGCGAAGGTAGAGATGTTCGGGTGCTGCACGATATAGGTGAAGTCGCCGGTGAAGCCGAAGCTCTTTGTCAACTTGTATGTCAGCGCCGCTGTGAAGTCGTAGTTCAGCCAGTCGTACTTCATGTTTACCGGGGCAATTTTCGTGCCATCAGCTGCCGTCGTGCCAAGATAGTAGTCGGCGAAGCGTCCCACGTACTCGCCGTCGGCGTTCTTCACCGCCGCGTTCTCGCCCTTCAGACGCTGCCACTCGATGCGCGCACCGTAGTAGGCGTTGAGCTTCGGCGTGATGTCCCAGTCATGAGTGAGGTAGAGCGCGAGCTTGTTCTCGTGACCCTTGTAGTATTCAGACGCGTTCTTGTTGAAGTCGTAGAACACGCTCTGTGTCTTGTTGGCATCCCAAAGGCGCACGGCGTAGGAACCGTCCTCGGGCACGCTCTGGTCGTACATGGTAGTGTTAGAGCAGTAGTCGATGTCGTAGTACCACTCGTTCATGCCCACACGCAGCGTAGATGTGCTGAAGCTCTTCGAGAGTTCGGAAGTGAAGAGCAGCTCGTCGATAGTGCCGGCGTTGAGGCACGACATGCGAGTCTGCACGTAGCGTCCGTCGTACTTCTGCTGAGCACCCATTGCGTCGCTATACATATAATTATATGCGCTTGCGTTGTCGCCCTTCGTGTCGATGAGCTGCATCGGTGTCTGATAGACGAATGCGCCGCGTGCATGGTCGTAGCGCACGGAGGTCTTCCAGTTGAAGCCGTCGCCGAAGCGCAGGTTGTTCAGCAGCGACACCTCCGACGAGCGGTTCTCGTCGTAGTCGTAGAGCGAAGTCTGCTTCAGTTCGCCGGTGCGCATGTCGCGGTAGGTGATGTTGGCGTCCTTCGGCAGATAAGACGTAGTGCCGAGCTTGAACTTGCCGAACTCCTTAACAGAGCCGTCGCCCACGTAGATGAACGGAGCCGACTGCGTAGCGTAGTTGTACACGGGGTGCGAGTTGCTGTACTTGTACATGGCTGTCAACTCGCCTCTGCCCTCGGCATAGCGCTTGGTGAGTGCCGCTTTGTAGATTTGCGTGCGGTCCTGATACTGCGTAGAGCGCAACTTGAATGTGCCCGGGTCGAAGTCCTGGTAGGCACTCACGCTGTAGAAGAGGTCCTTAGCCAAAGAGCCGTTGAGGTTGAGCGACATCTCCTGCAGTCCGAAGTGGTTGGTCTTGTAGTTGAGCACGCCCTGGAAGCCCTCCTTGCCGAGCTGCGTCTGCGAGTTGACGGCGTAACCGATGTTGCCGGTGGTGATGGCTGTCTCCGAAATCTTCAGCAATCCGACGTGCGAGAGGCTCGCGTCCGAACGCCATGTAGCGTTGACGGGGTGTGGATTGGTGGCGTAAGTGACGGGCAGTCCGTTCTCCAGCACGTTCACGTCGGCAGACGGCAGACCGATCTGTATCTCTCGCGGGCCGTTTGCGCTTGCCGCGTTGAGCATCACGTTGCGGTCGCCCTCCTCCTTTGAGTTGGAAGACTTGGATGTACCATTTTCTTTTTGTGCGTTTGCTGCAATCGCCATAACAGAAGCGAGAGCAATCGCCGAGAATCTTTTGTAGTCTTTGTAATACATAATGTAATGTATGAGGTTTTAGTTATTTCGACGCTGCAAAATTATAAAGTGCTGAGCGAAAGCGATTTAAATAAACGTTCATCTGCTGCAATATTTGTTTCATGTAACATATTCTAAAGTAGATGAACGATATTTTTCGTGCTCCTTTATACATTATCTATAATTTTGCGGCAGAAAAGTTCACAAATCATCTAATAACTAAAAAGTTTCATACGCAATGAACAATTCCAATCAAAGCAAACTGACACTCATCCCGGTGATGATTACGTTCTTCACGATGGGCTTTGTCGACCTGGTCGGCGCTGTGTCAAACAACATGCAGGAAGACTTCGGACTCTCCGACTCTGCCGCCAACTTCTTCCCCTCGCTCGTGTTCTTCTGGTTCCTCATCTTCTCTGTGCCTACGGGCATGCTGATGAATAAGATAGGTAGAAAGAAGACCGTTCTGCTCTCAGTAGTAATCACGACATTGGCTGTGTTCCTGCCGCTCTTCGACAGCTTTATGCCTACAAAGGAGAGCCAGCTCTGGCTGATGTACATCTCTTTCTCGCTGCTCGGCATAGGCAACGCCATCATGCAGACCGGCATCAATCCGCTCGTGACGATGCTCGTGAAGGGTCACTTGGCTTCGACGCTCACCTTCGGTCAGTTCGTTAAGGCTATCGCTTCGTTCATCGCTCCGCTCATAGCTGCTTGGGGCGCTACCACTACAGCTCCTATCCTCGGACTCAGCTGGCGCATCCTCTTCCTGCTCTTCTTCGTGATAGGTATGGTGGCTACGCTGTGGCTCGGCATGACACACATCGAGGAAGAACCCATCGAAGGCAAGGCATCGGGATTCGCCGACTGTCTGAAGATGCTCGGTTCGCCGATTATCCTGCTCTCGTTCGTCGGCATCATGTGCCACGTGGGCATCGACGTAGGTACAAACGCTGTTGCACCGAAAGTGTTGTTCGAGCGTCTTGGCGGTGCCGGCGACTCGCTCAGCCAGTTCGAGTACGCTACTTCAATCTACTTCGCATTCCGTACGCTCGGCTGTTTTACCGGCTCAATTCTTATGCGCAAGCTCAATATCCGCACCTTCTTCACAGTCATCGTGCTTATGATGGCGCTCTCTATGGTCGGCTTGGTGTTCGGCACAGAGAAGTGGGAGCTTTGGGCAGCTATCGCTCTTGTAGGCTACGGCAACTCTAACGTGTTCTCTATCGTCTTCTCGCAGGCTATGCTCTCTGCTCCGGAGAAGAAGAACGAGGTTTCGGGCCTTATGATCATGGGTCTGTTCGGCGGTACCGTGTTCCCGCTCCTCATGGGCTTCGCCAGCGACGCCGCAAAGGCTGCTGGTGCTCAGTATCCGCAGGTTTGGGCTGCTGCTGTGATGGCTATCGGCGTGCTCTATCTGCTCAGCTATATACCTAAAGTAAAGCAGAACTAATTTAAAAGTAAAAAAGTAAAAAGCCCCTCCCAACCCTCCCCGTCGGGGAGGGCTTAGTTAGCCTAAAAATGCTTAGAAAGGCTTAGTTTGCCTTGGCTTAGAAAGGCTTAAAAAGGCTTAGTTCGGCTTATTCAAAAAAAACAATAACTGAAGACAATAAAACTATGGAAAAGAAATATGTAGTAGGACTCGGCGAGGCACTCTGGGACGTGCTTCCTGAAGGTAAGAAACTTGGTGGTGCACCGGCTAACTTCGCGTTCCACGCCGGTCAGTTCGGCTTGAACTCAATCGCTGTGAGCGCTCTTGGCGAGGACAAGCTCGCTGACGAGACCGTGCAGCAGCTCGAGGAGAAGGGCTTGCAGTATTGCATGCCGCGCGTGCCTTATCCAACCGGCACCGTGCAGGTGAAGCTCGACGACGAGGGCATACCTACATACGACATAAAGGAGAACGTAGCGTGGGATAACATCCCGTTCACCGACGAGGTGAAGGCTATCGCTGAGAACACAAAGGCTGTGTGCTGGGGCTCGCTCGCTCAGCGCAACGTGGTGAGCCGCGAGACTATCTACAAGTTCCTCGACGCTACACCTGCCGATTGCATGAAGATATTCGACATCAACCTGCGCCAGGACTTCTACACAAAGGATGTTATCTGTGAGAGCATGAAGCGCTGCAACGTTCTTAAGATCAACGACGAGGAGCTTGTGCTCATCGGCAGAATGTTCGGCTATCCGGGCTTGGACATCGAGAACAAGTGCTGGCTCATCCTTGGCAAGTACGACCTCGATATGCTCGTGCTCACCTGCGGCGTAAACGGCTCGTACGTGTTCACACCAGGCGAGATGTCGTTCCAGCCCACACCGAAGGTTGAGGTGGCTGACACCGTTGGCGCAGGCGACTCGTTCACGGGCACCTTCTGTGCTTCTATACTCGCCGGAATGTCGGTGACTGAGGCTCACGAGCGCGCAGTGAGAGTGAGTGCATACGTCTGCACGCAGAACGGCGCAATGCCCGTACTGCCTGAGGAGGTGAAGTAAAGCCCATCGCAAAATTTGTTGTTAGAGTTAGAAGCCGGAGGCATCGTTGCCTTCGGCTTTTTTCGGTTATATCATACAAACGTTTTTCTGTTTCAGATTAAAGCAGTAACTTTGCGGCTAAATAGGAGGAGGGTGTGTCAAAACTAAAATATTTGGCAAATTGAATAGCAAACGGTTCTAATCGTAGGAGGCTACGGCATTCCTGCCGTAGCCATTAGTAACTGAAATACAACTGTTTGCAATGACTACGGCAAGAATGCCGTAGTCTCCTACAGTTAGCCATTCATCACAATTCTATAGTTTTGACACACCCTCCACGCACCCACAAACACACCCACAAACGCTTTTAAAAGTAAAGAAGTAAAAAGTATATGAAATCAATAAGCCGCATCCTTAAAGGCAACCCTACCGTGACAGAGAGCACGGTCTATTACGTGCTCGTCATCTGTTGCATATCTCACTTTCTGAACGACATGATACAGTCGATCATTCCGTCTATCTATCCTATCCTCAAGGACAAGTTCGACTTCTCGTTCGCGCAGATAGGTATCATAACGCTCGTCTTTCAGATGACATCCTCCATTCTGCAGCCCTTCACCGGACTGTCTGCCGACCGCCATCCGCGCCCCTATGCGCTCTCCGTCGGCATGTGCTTCACGCTCGCCGGACTGCTCATGCTTGCGTTCGCCGAGAACTATCAGCTCATACTGCTGGCTGTGAGCGTCGTAGGCTTCGGCTCGTCCATGTTCCACCCTACGGCGTCGCGCGTGGCGCAACTGGCATCGGGCGGCAAGAAGAGTCTCGCACAGTCTATCTTTCAGGTGGGCGGCAACGGCGGTTCGGCGCTCGGCCCGTTGCTCGCAGCGCTCATCATCCTGCCCTTCGGACAGCACGCCATATCGTGGTTCGCCATAGCCGCCCTGCTCGCAGCACTCATCATGGTGCGCCTCGGAGCGTGGTATAAAGCCCGCCTGCAGTATGCCGTGAAGCATCCGCGCAAGGCGGAAGTGCTGAACACGCACATCTCCCGACGCGCAAAGTACGGCGCATTGCTCATACTCATCCTGCTCGTCTTCTCGAAATACTTCTACACATCCTGCATCACGAGCTACTTCACGTTCTACCTCATCGACAAGTTCGGCGTCTCGGTGCAGGCTTCGCAGATATGCCTCTTCGTGTTCCTCGCCGCCTTCGCCATCGGCACGCTCGCCGGCGGCGTGTTCGGCGACCGCTTTGGACGCAAGTACGTGATATGGTTCTCCATCCTTGGCGCGGCTCCGTTCGCCCTCGCCATGCCCTACGTCAGTCTGACGTGGACCATTGTGTTCACCTTCCTCTCCGGACTCATCATCGCCTCGGCGTTCTCCTCGATAGTGGTCTACGCCACCGACCTCATGCCCGACAAAGTAGGACTCATCGCTGGCATCTTCTTCGGCCTTATGTTCGGTCTGGGCGGCATCGGTTCGGCGTTCTTCGGATGGCTCGCCGACAAGACCAGCGTCGAATTCATCTTCAAGGTGAGCGCATTCCTGCCGCTGCTCGGCATAATCGCCGGACTGCTGCCCGATACGCAGAAGCGGTCATAGTGGGGAGGCGTGTCAATAAGCAACGTCATGCAAGAGCCGGTTCTAAATCGGCTCTGCCTATTGCGATTCTATACACATTATATAATATATAGGTAGGTATGTAACCCCATTCTTTATCTCCACTTGTTGTGCATTGGAGAGTACGAAGGCTTGTTGTATGTTGTATTCCTTTATCTGTAAGAACTTATCAAGTGCGCTATGCACTTGATAGTCCTTTCCCGATTTTATTTCGAGCGGAAGTACCGAAAGATTCTCCATGTCGTCTATCAGATAATCCACTTCGCCCGTCTTTTTGTTGTCATAGTAATAGAGGCTGAAACCATGCGCCTTCAGCTCTTGAGCAACAACCGTTTCGTAGACCGATCCGAGATTAATGCTTGCCACATCATCCATTATAGCTTTAATGTTGTTGCCGTAGAAAATGCTTGTCAGTATGCCTACATCATTGATGTAGAGTTTTAGAAGGTTCTTGCCGCTGTTTTCTATCAATGGGAAACTTGGCTTGCTGATAGCCTTTACCTCTAATGCTATACCCGACGAAATCAGATAGTCGAATTCCTCAGCGTAGTCGTTCATACGTTTTCCCTTCTTGTCTTCAATGTCTTTTGCTACTACTCGCTTCTTCTTGTTTTCCAAGTTGGAAGGTATCATACTGTAGATACGCTGTATCTTCAGTCGGTTGTGCATGTCTTCATAGCGTGCAGCATCAACTCCGTAGAGATGATGCGTAGCATTATGAATGCTACGGATTGTAGTGATATTCTTTGTTGTCACGAACTCGTTTACGGCATCCGGCAAACCTCCAACCAAGAGATACTTCTTGAATAAATCGAGCAGTTTGTTGTGGATGGCTTCAGGCATCGACTCCCTATCCGCAAATTTCTTGCGGATAGTGTCAAGTACCAGTTGACCGACACCATTGGCTATTAGAAATTCCTCAAAATCCAATGGATACATGTGCTTGATGATTATGCTGCCCAGTGGGATGGACGACGTGGTCTTTAGCGTGACGCCTAACAACGAACCGCTTGCGATATATGTGAACTTGTTGTCTTCTCGCAAGAACTTTAGCAAGGTTAGCAGGTGGTCGTATGCTTGTATCTCGTCGATGAATACCAAGGTGTTCTCCTTTTCTTTCATTCTGTCGCCAGCTATCGTACTTAAAGCCAAATAGAAATCATCTACAGACTTGGCTTCTGCAAACGTTCTATTTCCAAGCTTGTCTGTCTCCATATTAATCTCAATGTAGTTCGGAAAAAGTTTCTTTCCTACTTCGCGGATAATGTACGACTTGCCAATCTGACGCGCACCATCTACAATCAGAACCTTGTTAGTGCCTGATTGTAAATGATTTGTGATGTATTTCTCAATCTTTCTGTATAGCATAATTACACTTTTCTTGTATTTCTTACGCTGCAAATATACACTTTTCCTGTGAAATTATCTATCTAAAAATACACTTTTCTTGTTAAATTATGGGTTCTAAAGTACACTTATGGATATTTTATTCGGTTTTTGCAACCTCATTGCATTGCATTTTTTATAATTTTGCATTCAAATTATAAAAAAATCAGTATGAAAAAGACAATACCAGTTATAGGTATGGCGTGCGTTGTCTGCGCCGCCAACGTAGAGAATACGCTCCGTAAGCTGCGGGGCGTCAACTCGGCTACAGTAACTCTGTCTACACGCACGGTGCTTGTAGACTACGACCCAGACGTGATTACGCTCGACGATATGAAGCGCGAGGTGAGCAACGCCGGCTACGACCTCGTGGTGGAGAACGACCGCAACGCCGAGGAGATTAACCGTCGTGAATACACGCTGTTGCGCCGCCGCACGCTGCTTTCGTGGCTGTTCGCCGCGCTCACGATGTACTTCGGCATGAGCGGCGACGGAGCGTTCAACAATCAGATTTGTCTCATACTTGCTCTCTTAAACATGTTCTACTGCGGCAGACGCTTCTATGTGTCGGCGGCAAAACAGATAACGCACCGCACGGCGAACATGGACTCGCTCGTGGCGCTGAGCACACTCATAGCGTTCCTCTTCAGTACGTTCAACACGTTCTTCGGCGAGGCGGTTTGGGGCGCACGCGGCATAGAGTGGCACACCTACTTCGACGCTTCGGTGATGATAATCACGTTCGTGCTCACCGGTCGTTGTCTTGAAGAGAAGGCTAAAGACAGTACGGCGAGCAGCATACGCCAGCTCATGGGCATGCAGCCCAAGACAGCGCGCATCGTGACGCACGAGAAAATGGAAGGCACCGACGACTACCGCATGGAGGAGGTGCCTATCTCTACGATTCAGATAGGCGACACGATAGAGGTGCGCGCCGGAGAGAAAATTCCGGTGGACGGTGTGGTGTGTGCGGCAGAGAGTTTTATGACCGCTGATGCTGCGTATGTCGACGAGGCTATGATAAGCGGCGAACCCACTCCGGCAATGAAGAAAGCAGGCGACACCGTGCTCGCCGGAACCATACCGAGCCAGGGCAAGCTGCGTATGCGTGCGCGACAGATTGGTGAGAACACAGCTCTTGCGCACATCATACGCATGGTGCAGGAGGCACAGGGCAGCAAGGCACCCGTGCAGCGCATCGTAGACCGAGCCGCACGGGTGTTCGTGCCGACGGTGGCTGCCATCGCTCTGCTCACGTTCTGCGTGTGGTGGACGGTAGGCGGCAACGCCGCACTGCCGCACGCTATTCTCTCGGCTGTGGCTGTGCTCGTCATAGCCTGCCCCTGTGCAATGGGATTGGCTACGCCGACGGCACTCATGGTGGGCATCGGCAAGGCTGCGCAGAAGCAGATTCTGATAAAGGACGCGTCGGCGCTGGAGAACCTGCATAAGATTCGGGCACTCGTCGTCGACAAAACGGGTACGCTGACCATTCCGAACCCGAACATCGACTTCACACGCCCATCTGACATACCGCTCGAAGAGCGCGAAACACTGAAGCCTAACGCCAAGGAGGCGATGGCGCAGCTGCAGTCGGCTGGCATTGAGGTGTACATGATGAGTGGCGACAAGGAGGAGGCAGCGCACTATTGGGCTGCTGAGGCTGGCATACGCAACTATCGCAGCAAGGTGTTGCCGGGCGACAAGCAGGCGCTCGTGCAGCAACTTCAGAGCGAAGGCAAGCGCGTGGCTATGGTTGGCGACGGCATTAACGACACGCAGGCACTCGCCCTCGCCGACGTTGGCATAGCTATCGGTCGTGGCACAGATGTGGCGATGGACGTGGCGCAGATTACGCTGATGGGCGACGACCTCATGGCGCTGCCCGAAGCCGTAAAGCTCAGTAGACGTACCGTGCGCATGATATGGCAGAATCTCTTCTGGGCGTTCGTCTACAACATCGTCTGCATACCCCTCGCCGCCGGTGCCCTACACATCTTCGGCATCGACTTTCAGATAACGCCGATGTGGGCAAGCGCCCTGATGGCGTTCTCAAGCGTAAGCGTAGTGCTCAACTCGCTGCGCCTACGCTACGCGTAGCGGATTGTTTACCGGACAGCAATAATTTATAATTTGTCATTACGCAACAGTTTTCCCCAACACTACAACAACCCCTTAATAAACTGAGCACAGCTTTTGCAGATTCTCTTCGAAGTGTTCTTTGTCGATGGCGCTGTTCTTTAGTGTAGAGCGATAGTTGTATATTGTTTGTAGCGAGTATGAGAGGATGCCGGCAATCTTAGGACTTTCCGTTACGCCCAGTCTTACCAAGGCTGCTACACGCAAGCTTGGAGTCAGTTCGTTGTCTTCCTTAAGCTCGATTTGTGCCTCGGGTATCAGCAGTGAGTTCAGTTCATTTACAAACGAGGGATAGAGCGAGAGGAAGATTTTGTCGAACTGCGAGAAGAAGTTCTGGCTCTCCTCTGTGCCTCGCTTTGAAGATGAGAGAATGCTCAGCAGTTCGTTCTGCTGATTGGCTTTAATTTTACGTATTACCAGTTTGCGCTGACTGTCCAACCGCTCAATATACTGATAGCAGAGCATGATAAAGGCATTAGCCATCAACTCACGCTTTGTGTTGGTGTTTTCAAGCTCATCATTTGCGTCCCGAAGTGCTTTGTTTGAGTCCTTAAGCTCATCGTTTGAGTCCTTAAGCTCGTTGTTTGAGTCTTTAAGTGCTTTGTTTGAGTCTTTAAGCTCGTTGTTAAAGTTCTTAAGTTCATTGTTATTGTACTTAAGTTCATTGTTGTTGTATTTAAGCTCATCGTTAGAGTCTTGAAGTGCTTTGTTTGAGTTCATTAGCTCATCATTAGAGTCTTGAAGTGCTTTGTTTGAGCCTTTAAGTTCATCGTTAGAGTCTTGAAGTGCTTTGTTTGAACTCATTAGCTCATCGTTAGAGTCCTTAAGTGCTTTGTTAGAGTCCTTAAGTGCTTTGTTTGAGCCCTTAAGTTCATCGTTAGAGTCCTTAAGTGCTTTGTTTGAGCCTTTAAGTTCATCGTTAGAGTCCTGAAGTGCTTTGTTTGAGCCTTTAAGTTCATCATTAGAATCCCGAAGCGCTTGGTTTGAGCCCTTAAGTTCATCATTAGAATCCCGAAGTGCTTTGTTTGAGCCCTTAAGTTCATCGTTAGAGTCCCGAAGAGCTTTGTTTGAACTCGTCAGTTCGTCATTTGAGTCCTGAAACGCTTTGTTAGAGCTTGTCAGTTCATCGTTTGAGTCTTGAAGAGCTTTGTTGTCCTTTAGCTGTTGTTTGTTGGTAGCGCTCAACTCTTCAGTCAAGGCTTTCAGTTCCTTCTCCGACAGTTTCAACAAATCTTTTTTCCGGTTGACGTACACTACTACTGCTGCAATGACAACCAACAGCATAAGTATACATATTATCGTCACGTTTTTCCAGATGGCTTCCTTTTGGAGCTTTTCATTGTAAGCTGACAATATTACATGCAGGTTGGCGTATAGCTCCACACGTTGCAGATGACTATTATAGTCATGTGCGTCTTTCAATGTTTGATTGATATATTTCCGGGCTTTGTCAAGATCATTTTTGTTTTTATAAAGCGATAGAGCAACATCCTGCAATGCCAGACTCTCATTGTTTGACGACATTACATCGCTAATAGCAGCAAGCAGCAGATAACGCCTCTGCTGCTCCCACAGTTTATTGTTGCCGTAAGCCTTCGACAGAACGCATGCCGCCCTGCCGTACATGCGGTTTTCGGGTCCGAACATTTGCATTGCCTTATTCAATGAAGTGCTAATCTCATTGATACTCTTGCCTGAGTAAAAGAGGTTAATACCCTTCATGTAATAATACATTGCACTATTCTTCGGACAGTAGTATAGAGCCTTGCTGATATATTCCTTGAACAGTTCGTTATAATGTTTGCTGAACTCCATCTTCTGACAATGTGCATTCAGATTGTAATAAAGTGAACTCTGGGCGCAGTAGAAAAGGAAATTTTGCTTTGGATCGGATTGTGATATCTCGATTTTGTCCAGACTTTCCTTCGCCTCAATATAGAATCCTCGTTCAATCAGCAGATTTGCCTTTGTAATCAGGAATCGGTTGCAATAATCAGAATTGCCAGTCTGTTTGGCAAGGCTTATTCCCCTTTGGACATACACCATTGCCGAGTCGTAAACGTATGGGATATACTCGTTTGCCAACTGTTCATATATGCGTAGCTTGTCTGTTGCAGCGGTCACGAATTTAGCTCCAAGCTTAATGTCTTTTAGCCTTTTTTCTTTTATGACATCATAATCCGCACTATGGGCTATTACTGAGTCTAATCTTTCGTAAAGTTTGTTATTGTCTGCGCGAGCATTAATGATCGACAGACAGATAGTTATGGTCAATATCAATGTCCTCATAGGTCTTTGAATATTTAGATCTTCCTTTTTTATCTACAAATTTATAGATTTTTTATTAGATATATTATATGTATTTTCTACTTTTTTTTAATCGTTTTTTTCCGATTCTTACTTACCCCCCCCATTTCACGTTGTGTAAGTTGTTGTTTATCTGGTAGTTGTGAATTTCTCATATTACTCATACTTACTGGAAGCTTACTCAATGCACTTTAACCTCCAGAATGTATATACCTTTGCACCGAAAATTTTGGGAGGTACAAATTCCGAATTTAGAAGAAACGTTTTGATTGAAATAATAATACGTATAATACGATAAAATCAAAAAAAACTTTTTTAATGATGTCAATGAGATTTTTCAGGAAAATTTGTTTTGTCGCAACTCTCTTGCTCTTTGCTCTACCAATGGTTGCCGCAACCATAGATGGCGGAGGCAAAATAGAGAAGAAGGTTTGGCAGGATTCAAACCCTAACACGGAGAATTATTTTAATAACCGTCGTGCTCTCGTAGGACCCGGATGTACAATCAATAGCATTGGTGATGGTGTTAAGGTGGTTTCAGGAACAGCTAATCTTCAGAACCTTTGCAATGATGATTTGGATGATTATGCTACGATTCCAGCTCTTGCTGATGTTACCGTTTTAGGAAGTCCTATTATCAGCGTTAAGGACAATCAGCATTATTATGCTGGTGGTACAGAGGCTGGTTTTGTCATTTGTGCAAAATCAGATGCAAGCATCCTTACTCTCGATTTAGCAAAGTGCTACAAAATACAGTTTCTTAAGGACGGAGAAACGGTTGGCGACCTCCAGCCGATCTCTACCGGTAAGTCTGTCACTGGTCTTGGACTGTCGTTGCTGACAATCCCTGGCTCAGATCAGGTAAACAAATTGTACACGGCTACAGCTCCCGGTAATTTCGATGAAATCAAGCTCGTTCAGTGTGGAGTTGATGCCCAATTGGGTACTGCTATAAATATCAAGTATGCGTTTGTAGGCAAGGCTCGTGAGTATACTATTACCTACAACAAGGATAATGGTATTGCGAAGTATGCCCAGGATTACCATAGAGGAAATTTTACATTGGATGCAAAATCGACAGCTCTCGGAGCCCTTACAGATAGTAAGGTGATTGATGCGGATTTGACAAATGGTTTTGATTTGGCTCTGTTGAATGTATTGCATCTCGTTGAGGTTGGTGCTAAACCACTCACAGTTATTGCCAATTGTAAGGATAAAAATGAGGCATTCCCCAAAGGTACAGAAGTAGGATTTAAATATAATACTTTTTCTGTTGCAGGTTTAGCTGCAGGTGGTGGTATAAAATTTACCTTCTATAATAAGGATGGTAAGGAAATCAAAGATGGTAGTTTTCTTATATCTTCTACAGTTTTAGGACTTGGTGTAATTGAGAATAATATGGTTGAAAGTACAATGAAAGCGCCTTCTGACTTCTCAGCCGTAAAATTTGAAATAGTAGGACTTAATGCTAAATTGGCTGCTGATCAAAGACTTTATTACGCCTTTGTCCGCATGGCTCCCGATGCAGCTTCTCATCATTGTCCTATCAATGCAACATCAAGTCGCGACGTATCTGGAAGTGTTAATCAGTTCCAGTTGCAGCACAATGATACCGTACAGGTAAAATGGTCGATTGTAGATCGTCCAACAGGTTCAAATGTTGAATTGAACACAGAAACTGGCCTGGTTTCTAATCTTGATATTCCAGGCAAATATGTGTTTAAGGCAACAGTTCTTAAAGATGAAGGCAGAAGCGAAAAATGTTATGAAGAGACTACCCTCAACTATGCTCCCACATATGTTGCGGAGGAACACGGAGTGAATATCCTTGTCAATAAGGAGGGTGAGGAGCCTAAATATATGTTGAGCGATAAGTTTGGCGGTGGTTTGATACAGATATTCGATAGAATGATGAACTGCTCAGCCATACTTACTACTTCTCTCAACGATTTCGCCTATCGTGAGCCAGGCGTTGAAGTGGCTGCCAACAAGGGTCTCGTTGGCATCAAGACTGCTGATGGCTCTAACTTTGCTGATGGTTTGAATGGCAATGCAAGAGCTTTCAATGGCAAGATGAAGGTCGGTTTTGTGGTATCTGCCAAGGCTACCGGACTCGATGCTGGTGTGCTTAAGCTCTACAACATCAAGCTCTACAATAAAGGCAAGGAAGTGACTGGAGATGTAACAACCCATTGGGATGCCATCTCAGCCGGACTTATCGGTAAAGAGGAAACACGTAAAATGTGTCTGAACGTTGAAGTGCCCGCGGGCTCTGTGTTTGATGAGATTGTACTTTATAACACAGACGTTCTTTCTGCCGACCTCTCACAGCTCAATATCTACTATGCGTATGTAGCCGATGCAGATGCCGACAATGCTACAATCAATCCCGTTTACGGCGCTCAGGTGGTATCTACAAATAATACCAATGCATCAATCGACTTTGCAAACACTCAGATGGTCCAAGTTGCCAACATTGGCAACGGCTACAACGAGTTGAGCAATTTGATTGACGACTCGATGGATACATACTTGACTCTCCCGTTGGGCGTAGACTTGGGAGGCTCTACAATCTCAGTCAATATGGGTAAAGTAGTTGATAAGGGACAGCAGCTTGTTATGGTAACCCAGAATCTGGCTTTAGGATTGGGTGCAAGTCTGGGCGAAGGTCTTAAGTTGACCACCTATCTTGATGATGAGAAGCAGGAAGAACTGACAAGCTGGAAGGTTCTTGGTGCTGATGTTATTGGCAGTAAGGGTGACAGCTATGCCGTGCTTAATCCTACCAAGTCGTTCGATCAGGTTCGTATCACACCTGTCAAGGCGCTCTCTGCTCTTGAGAATCTTCAGATTAAGGGCTTCGCTCTGCGTACTGACATGAACGACGACGGAACCCTCAACGGATACGACGACCTTCTGGTTCTTGATGAGGACAATACTCTTGCAGTTACTAAGTCATACATTGGAGCCAAGATGCTGTTGCACCGTACATTCACCAAGAGTGCTACCAACGACAAGAAGGGATGGAACTCTATCATTCTTCCCGTCGATATGACAGCAGCTCAGGTGGTGGAAGCCTTCGGTGAGAATACACAGTTGGCAGAATTCAGAGCCTTGGAAGACAACTGGATAAAGTTCTCTACAGTAAACGTAGCCGCTGATGGCGTAGTGCTGCATAAGAATATACCTTATATAATATATCCTACAAAGGAGCCGCTCGGCAACTATTCGTACACTATCGACGGTGTTACGAAGATTCTCGACGGTCATGTATATGTAGCCAATGGCATCAACTACGATGACCAGACATCTAATCTGACACACACAGTAAATGGCGGAGGCATGACCTACACTGGTTCGTACGACAGTAAGACCGTTGTGTCCGCCGACTCATATATGTTCAGCAAGGGCGACCTTGTTCACACCAACAAGGAACACACGGTAAAGGCTTATCGCTGCTGGCTTAAAGAAGATGCATCTTCTGGCAGAATGTTGATGTTCTCGCTTGATGGCAACGACTTGGATGGTACAACTGGCATCCACGTGATTGAGGAGAACAAGCAGAATACAAACACCGGCATCTACAACCTTGGCGGTGTGCGCATGAACACCAACAATGTCGATAAGTTGCCGAAGGGTGTGTATGTTGTTAACAACAAGGTAGTGGTAAAGAAATAATATTATAACTGCATTATGAAAAAGAAGAAATACGTAGCTCCGGAGATTGGCGTTGTCGAAATGGAGCCTTTACAGATAATGGCTGGAAGCCTTGAAAGCGACCGTGGCTGGAGTCCCGACGGTGACGAAAAGAATGGATTCGGCATCGTAGAAGAAGGGGATGGAGATTATAGTGACGATGATTTCTAACCTTTAGACAACTAAAGAACTCACTATTTTATTAAAGTTGAACGCCCTGCAAGTGTGAAAGCATTTGCAGGGCGCTTTCTTTGTTATTGCTGTCCGGTAAAACCGTTGTTTGGCGGTTTGCAAACGATTGCGTATGTGTGCGAACACATTAAGGGTTGATGTAGGTCAAAAATAGGCATTTTTATACGAAAAAAGAGTGTAAATACTTGTTTGTGTACGCAAACAATTGTAACTTTGCATCGTCAAAACAAGGGAACCGTGAGGCAACCGCTTGATTAACAACATTAGGTAAAAGGTATTGAAAGGATAATTCAATAGGAAAGTCTTAAGGGTAAAGAAGATTCAGGACGACATCAGAAGGTAAAAGATTAGGATAACTTCAATAGGAAGGTATTAGAAAAAGGTAAAAGATAGAAGGATAACAACACCGAAAGGGTATTAGGTAAAGGTAAAAGATTGAACAAGAGAGGATGACTTCTGATAAGGTATTATAAAAGGTGAAAAGTAAAGGGTAACTTTGGTAAAGGTCTTAAGTTTTGAAAGGTAAAGAAGTTTTTAGGTAAAGATTGTCAATAAAAGGTATATAGTTTGGTAGTTTTAAAGGTTAATAAGTAGAAAGGTTATGTTGATGACGGTAATGATGAGCCTATTTGCAGCGACTGCTGCAATAGGAATGTGGGGAGAAGACAACAATAAATAGTCTTTCTCGCCACTCAAAATGAGACGGGAGTCTTGTTAAATAGTCGAGAAAATAAAAAAGTTAATAAATAAAGTTTGGTCCACCGCAGCGTTCGTTGCGGTGGATTTTTGTTTTTATTATTGCCCTACTTGTTAATAGGGTAGCGCAGGTGGCGCATTTCGTGTCCGCCCCACATGGCATCGTTGCAGTACTCGAAGCCTACTGAGCGGTAGAGGCGTTCGGCGTTGGGGTTGCCTTTGTCTACGAGGAGCGCTGCGGGCAGGTTGAGGCTTGCAGCATGTTCCGAGGCACGCTGCAGCAGTTGGCGAGCTATGCCACGACGACGGTATTCGGGGTAGATGGCTAATGAGTCGAGATAGAACTCGCCAGCTTCCGTCTCGTCGTCCATCTGCGAGTAGTCCATCTGGAGCTGTCTGAGTGCCTCCTCCTGGAAGCGGCGGCGCAGGCGGTGGAGGTCGGCTCCGTTGTAGCCTACGATGGCACCGGCTACAGGTGCATACTCCACGTTGCCCTCTGTGGCTTCCTCGTCGACAGCTACGAAGGCGTTGCGCCAACTGTACTGCGAGTCGTCCATGAGTACGAGGTCGAGCATCATGTGATAGAAATCGTCGAGCGTGTGCTCCTTGCCAGCCAGATACTGGCAGCACTCTTCCGTCATCGCCGTCATAATGAGTTGTGCGATGTCGGCTGCGTGCGCTGGTGTTGCGGGAATAATAGTCATAAAAGTAGTTTTCTTTTTCCTACAAATTTAAGCAAAACTCCGCAGACCAACAACTATTTTGACATATATTAAGACGTGTGAAGTATGTGGCGCGGTGTTGTGTTCTGTAAAATAAAATCCACTAAAACGTTTGTTTATATGGATTTAAATGCCTAACTTTGCAAAACTATCAAACCATTTTTGTTAAATCAGGTAGTGGCAAGAATGGTGTAATTAGCGAAAATAGTATAAAAAGACAGATGAATGAGAATTCCGGCAGCAGGAACAGTGTCGGGGTTCTTGTTTTTTTGTTATTGTAATGTAAAATATTAATTAACAAACAAAAGAATCATGGCTTACATGTCACAAGAAGGCTACGACAAGCTCGTTGCCGAGTTAAAGCAGCTCGAAACAGTGGAGCGCCCGAAGGCTTCTGCAGCCATTGCAGAGGCTCGCGACAAGGGCGATTTGAGCGAGAATGCTGAGTACGACGCCGCTAAGGAGGCGCAGGCTCATCTTGAGGAGAAGATTAATCGTTTGAAGGTTGCTATCTCTGAAGCAAAGATTATTGATACATCGCGTCTGAGCACCGACTGTGTTCAGATTCTCTCGAAGGTGGAGATGGTCAACCTCGCCAACAACGCTAAGATGGCCTACACCATCGTGAGCGAGAGTGAGGCTAATCTGCGCGAGGGTAAGATTTCTGTCACTACACCTATTGCACAGGGTCTGCTCAACAAGAAGGTGGGCGACGAAGTGGAGATTAAGATTCCGCGTGGCACTATCCGTCTGCGCATCGAGAACATCACATTCGCATAACACCTGAGTGTGGCTTGTCCGCACATCGCAGAGAGCGTAAGAAGCAGCCGATTGGGCGCACCATAATACGTTAAAAGCCAGAAGTCGCAGACTCGGAGTCTGAGGTTTCTGGCTTTTGCGTATATAAAAATATGTGTGAATGCGTGCGCTTATCCGTTATTTTTACTAATTTTGTAGAAATAAACATTTAAAACCTATTGTTATGGATATATTCTCAAAAATCGCCGCAGGCGAGATTCCCAGCTATAAGTGTGCTGAGAGCGAACAGTTCTACGCTTTCCTCGATATCAACCCGTTGGTGAAGGGTCACACACTCGTCATTCCGCGCCGCGAAGTAGACTACATCTTCGACATGGAGGATGAGGAGATTGCCGAGTATCAGGTGTTCGCAAAGAAGGTGGCTGTAGCCATCAAGCGTGCCTTCCCGTGCATCAAGGTGGGCGAGGCAGTGCTCGGACTCGAAGTGCCGCACGCACATATCCATCTCATCCCGATGCAGTCGGAAAAGGACATGCTCTTCTCTAATCCGAAGCTGAAGCTCTCGGAAGAGGAGTTCCGCGAGATAGCCGATAAGATATACACCGAGTTCAAGAAACTGTAACACCCCCAAACCCTGCAATATGAAGAGAAACATCGCCATTATCCTTGCCGGTGGAGTCGGCTCGCGCTTGGGTATGTCCACACCGAAACAGTTCTTTAAGGTGGCAGGCAAGATGGTCGTGGAGCACACCATCGACGTGTTCGAGCGCAACCAGCACATCGACGAGATAGCCATCGTGTCGAACCCGGCGCTCGTTGCCGACTTCGAGAACATCGTGCTGCGCAACAAGTGGCGCAAGGTGAAGAAGATACTGAAGGGCGGAGCCGAGCGCTACTACTCGTCGCTCTCTGCCATCACCGCCTACCAGAACGAGGATGCTAACCTCATCTTCCACGACGCGGTACGCCCGCTCGTCAGCCAGCGCATCATCGACGACGTGGTGAAGGCACTTGACACGCATCGTGCCGTGAACGTTGCCGTACCGTCTGCCGACACAATCATTGAGGTCGACGGCGACTTCATCACGAACATCCCCGACCGTTCCCGTCTGCGCCGCGGACAGACTCCGCAGGCGTTCGACCGCCAGCTGATATCCGATGCTTACGACAAGGCACTCAAGGACCCCAACTTCCGCACTACCGACGACTGCGGCGTGGTGCGCACATACCTGCCCGAAGAACCTATCTTCGTGGTGCGTGGCGAGGAGAGCAACATGAAGCTCACCTATCGCGAAGACACATACATGATGGACAAGCTGTTCCAGCTGAAGAGCACCGAGCCCAACGACGTGCAGATTGGCGCGGAGTCGTTCCGCGGAAAGGTGGCAGTGGTGTTCGGCGGAAGCTATGGCATCGGCAAGAACATCGTGGAGATGCTCGAGCAGAGCGGTGCTCATGTGCACTCGTTCTCGCGCAGCGCAACGCATACCGATGTGGGCGACGACAACCAGGTGGCACTTGCTCTGTCTGCGGTGGAGCAGAAGGAAGGACACATCGACTACGTCATCAACACCGCCGGCGTGCTCAACCGCGAGCCGCTCGCTTCGATGGAGTACGACACCATCCTGAAGGCGGTGCAGACCAACTATATGGGTACGGTGAATGTGGCTCTGCGTTCACGTCCTTATCTGCAGCGCACACGCGGTAAGCTCATCTTCTTCACATCCAGCTCGTACACCCGCGGTCGCGCCTTCTACAGCATCTACTCGTCGACAAAGGCTGCCATCGTCAACTTCGTGCAGGCTGTTGCGCAGGAGTGGGATGCCGACGGCATCAGCATCAACTGCATCAACCCTGAACGTACGAAGACACCGATGCGCCAGCAGAACTTCGGCGTGGAGCCCGACGAGACGCTGCTCATGCCGGAGCGTGTGGCTGAGGCTACGCTGCGCACCCTGCTCACCGACTGCACGGGTCAGGTGATTGACGTGCGCCGACCAGTAGCCAACTAATCAACTCGTCAACTAAAAAATGAATTATATAACCGAATTCAAACAGCGCAACCTCCGTCGTGCGCAGCTCAAGCAACTCTCCATTCTTGAGGAGATAGACCGCATCTGTCGCAAGCACGACATCAAGTACTGGCTCGACGGAGGCTCTCTGCTTGGTGCCGTGCGCCATGGTGGCTTCATCCCGTGGGATGACGACATAGATATAGCGATGACACTCGACGACTCGCGCCGCTTCGCCGAGGTGGCTCCCAAGGAACTGCGCAGCGGACTGGTGCTGCAAACGCCCGAGACGGAGCACACCCGCGAACCTATTATGAAGGTACGCGACCTCAATTCGTTCTATGTCGAAGGTACGGAGGACTTCTCGCTCGACTACTCGAAGGGACTCTTCGTCGACATCTTCCCGTTTATCCCTTACCCTAACGTGTCGCGCAGCTTCTGCAAGCGTTACGGCAAAGCGATGTCGAAGTGCTACTCCATACTGCACCACTCGCACCAGTATTCGTGGCGTGCCACGTTCGAGTTGTTCTACTTCGGTGCGAAGTATCTCTTCTGCAAGGCGATGTGGGCAGCGGCTTTCGCTCTGCGCAAGCGCGACACCTACATCTCCAACGTGCTCATCAACAACGGCTACGGCATCATGCACCGTCGCGACTGCCTCTTCCCACTCTCCACAATAGAGTTCGAAGGCAAGCGTTTCGCTGTGCCTGCCGACCCCGACGCTTATCTGCGCGACCTCTACCGCAACTATATGGAGGTGCCGCCGAAGGAGAAACAGAAGGTGCACGCCGTGTTTATCATGCCCGAGTTGATTGAGGAGACGGAAGTCAAGAAGTGACATAATTATTTTGCTGAACTTTCGCAAGTTCAGAGAATTCAGTAGTTAAGGAGTTAAGAAGTTAAGCCAAATGCTTATAATGCTATATCAAGCAAAAAAACTAATGGCTTAACTCCTTAGCGACCGTAGGGCGCGACAACTCCTTAACTTCTTAACTACTTTCATCTGCGAAACTTAAATTATTTTATAAAGAATGAATCAGACCGAAACCGTAGCGGTGGTGATGTGTACATACAATGGGGCGAGTCGACACCTTGCAGAGCAGCTCGACTCGCTCTTTGCGCAGACACTGAAGCCGAAGGAGATAATCGTGCAGGACGACTGTTCTACCGACAACACTATGGAGTTGCTCGCCGACTATGCTCGCCGTGCGCCCGATGGGGTGCAGATGCGTGTGTATCAGAACGCGCAGCAGCAGGGCATCAACCGCAACTTCTTCTCTGCCATGCACCGTTCCACCGCCGACCTCATCGCCGTTTGCGATCAGGACGACATCTGGCTGCCTACGAAGCTCGAAGAGCAGTGCGCCGCCATCGGTCAGAACATGATGTGTGTCTGCCGCTCCGTGCCGTTCACCGAGACTGATGCTGAGGTGCGCTACGACAGTCGCCGACCCAACTGCAACCTCATCCGTCTGTTCTATGCCTCGATGATGGGCCACTGCCAGGTGTTGCGTCGCGAGTTGCTCGACGTGATACCCACCGAGGAGGAGTGTCCCGAGATATACCTCCGCACATGCTACGACGTGATGACCGCTACAGCTGCTGCGGCTCTCGACAGCATCGTGCTCATCGACCGGGTGCTTGTGCGCCAGCGTCGCTACGCCGAGGCTGCCACATACGTGGGTGTCGACACCCATCGTGTGCGTTCTGCCGACAATGCTGCATACATGGTGTGGTACGGCGTGCGCAATTATTCGAGGGTGAAGCCCCGGATGAACGCCCATTTCGCTGCTCGCCGCGACTTCCTTCTGTGGGTGGAACGCAAGTCGAAGGCAATTCCCTCAGTCCCCACCACCGACAATGCAATCTTTCGCGACGGCTTGCGCCTCCTCGGCTACGAGACGGGTAGGGGATTGAAGGCGTTCTTCGGATTGCAACGCATGTATGTGCGCTATCGTCACCGCATCTTCTACACACACGAGACAGATCCCGTGGCACTTCTGCGTGCGTTGCTCCATCCGTTCATGCAGATATACAACTACCGCTATCTATGAAGGTTTATTTCTACCATACGCAGAACATACAGTATTGCCTACGTCGCATGGCGGAGGGCGAATTTCCGTCGCACTTTCTCTACGGAGCGTGCCACCTTGCCGACAACGGCATCGACGTGGTCTACCACCGTTCGCCGAAGCACGAACTCTCCCGACTGAAGACTGCGCTCTACACGGCGTGGCGTGTGCTCACGTGCCGCGAACGCTACGACGCTCTCTACGCCACCCACTACAAAGGACTCGAACTTGTGGTGCTGCTGCGTGCCCTCGGCTTGTTCCGCAAGCCCATCATCGTGTGGCATCACCAGCCCATAGTGAAGTCGAAGAGTCGCTTGCGCGAACTGCTCGGTCGCTTCTTCTACAAAGGTTTCGACCGCCTGATATTCTTCTCGCAGAAACTCGTCGACGACTCGCTGAAGGCTCCGAAAGCCGACCCCAAGAAACTCGTCGTTGGGCATTGGGGTGCCGACCTCGCCTTTTATGATAAGATAAAAGCGGAACTCAAGGCAGAGCAAGTCTCACCCTCTCACCCCCTCACCCCCTCCCCATCTTTCATCGCCACGGGTAAGGAGCAGCGCGACCAGCCCACGCTCATCGAAGCGTTCAACCGCACCGGTCGCCACCTTATATTATATATAGGTATCAATCCGAACCCTAACGTGCCCAACCCCAACCTCGAAGCCGTGGAACGTTGCGAGCCAGCCGACAACATCGATGTGGTGAAGATTTGCGGACTGCTGCCTTACGAGATAGCACGCGAGGTGGCGAAATCCGACTGCGTTGTCATCTGCTGCCACCGCACACGCTACACCGCCGGACTCACCACCGTGGTGGAAGCACTCGCCCTCGGACTCCCCATCATCTGCAGTCGCAATCCGCAGATACCCGTCGACTTCGACAGCCTTGGCTGTGGCATCTCCGTAGAGTATGGCGATGTTGAAGGCTGGCAGCGAGCCGTCGAATACATAGCCACTCACCCCGACGAGGCACGCCTGATGGGGGAGCGCGGTCGCGCTCTTGCCGAGCGAATTTTCAACGACGAACGCTGCGCAAAAGAGGTAGCGGAATGGATAAAACAATTTAATTTGTAAAAATTACAACTATTCCTTTGCTGTTTCAAACTTAATCTGTATCTTTGCAAACATAAAGTATAATTGGCTAAAAATAATCATTATGAAGGAATTGAAAGGAACAAAGACAGAGCGCAACCTGCAGGAGGCATTCGCAGGTGAGTCGCAGGCACGCAACAAGTACACATACTACGCATCAAAGGCTCGCAAAGAGGGTTATGAGCAGATAGCTGCTCTCTTCGAGGAGACGGCGCAGAACGAGAAGGAACACGCAAAGATGTGGTTCAAGTATCTGCAGGGTGGTGCCATCAAGGACACCATCGAGAACCTGAAGGACGCAGCTGCAGGCGAAAACTACGAGTGGACTGACATGTACGATCGCATGGCTAAGGAGGCTGACGAGGAAGGCTTCGCAGAGATTGCTGCCGCTATGCGTGGCGTAGGTGCTATCGAGAAGCATCACGAGGAGCGCTATCGCAAGCTCTTGCAGAACATCGAGGACGGCGTAGTGTTCTCTCGCGACGGCGATTGCATCTGGCAGTGCCGCAACTGCGGTCACATCGTTGTAGGCAAGCAGGCTCCAAAGCTTTGCCCGGTGTGCAAGCATCCGCAGGCGTACTTCGAGCTGAAAGCAGAAAACTATTAAAAGTAAAAAGGTAAAAAAGTAAAAAGTAGGAGGTATGGGCATCTTGCCCATACCACGCTGCCCCAAAGCTTTTAAAGGTAAAAAAGTAAAAAGTAGGAGGTATGGGCATCTTGCCCATACCACGCTGCCACAAAGCTTTTAAAAGTAAAAGAGTAGAAAAGCTCTTAAACTAACCGTTTCCGCAAAACTTTTGTTTCAAAAGTTTTGCGGAACGAAATAAAAAGCGTACCTTTGCACTCGCAAAACGCCAATGCCCAGATGGCGGAATCGGTAGACGCGCTGGTCTCAAACACCAGTGGGGCAACCCATCCCGGTTCGAGCCCGGGTCTGGGTACTGTAGACGACTAAGAGTTGATTTCAACGCTTAGTCGTTTTTTTTTATGCACTTTCCCCAATATTCCTCCGTATGTTCCAGATTTAGTTTAAATAATATAAGTTGCGTAAAAAATCTCCCATATCTCCCATTTTCGGATTCCAATCTCTCTAACTCGCTGATTGTGAACAGTAAGCGAAACTCAAATAGACTGGTAGATATCTGAAAAATGTCAGTATCTTCCAGCCCATCTCCCAGTACATCTTCCATCCGATTACCACGCTACGACAATATCGTTGTCCTGCTACGGCAATGTCGTTGTCCCGTTACGGCAATACTGTTGTCCTGCTACGGCAATATTGTTGTTCTGCTACGGCAATATACCAATTGAATTTCGTTGACGCACCAGGCTACGAATACAAGTGAAGTAAGGCTCAAAATTATCCTTTTTTCGTAATTGTTGCGTTGATTTATTTAAGTTTTTTCTTTTATGACAGGACTTTTTATTACTTTTGTGGGGTAATATATGATGTATGGATTTGATGCCATTCGTTAAGATTACAAGTTAACAGATTGTCGAACTTAAAATTGATTTAATAAGAAACAGATAGATACACAAGAATGAAACGCTAAGGATTGAGCTGTTCTCAGAATAGCCTTTCCTCAACAGAGACTAAAACAGAGGTTCACCTCAAATTTTTTTACCAAGCGTTTCCGTTCTATACATTTTGGATATTGAGCTTTAATGCTCTTGTTCTCTAATCAAGAATACCGCCAAACATTCAACGTACGAGAACAAGCAGTAGGAAGGTTCACGCTTATAGGCGTGGACTGTTCCTTGCTTGTTGTACGTGTAGGTCACTTGGCGGTAACCTTTGATTAAGCAGGCATAGGAACGGTTGCACGCCTTTTTTATTTCAAAGAAGAATGACTACTAAATTTAGTTTTGTTTTAATGTTGCTGGCAATCATATTTTTGCCTGCTAACGCAATAGATTACAAGTATGCTCTTTTTGGAGTTGACACATATGAGGAATTCCATGACGGATTGGCAAAGTATTATGATACTGAAAATAAATTGTATGGATATATTGGCACGAATGGAAAACCAGCAATTGCATCGCAATTCATAGAAGCCGATAATTTCTTTAACGCTCAAGCAATAGTTAAGACACCTACAGGAAAAGGTATTATCAATACGCAAGGGCAATTTTTATTACAACCGAATTATTTTTCTATTGAAGCTGAAAAAGACATTCCGGGACTATATATTATAGAGAGGGATGGGGGCAAAGGAGCGTTTTATAATAATCGTATCATAATAGAGCCTTGTCTTAACAGTATCTATACAGGTGACTTTCCATTCATCGAAGGAACAAATGTCTTGGATGGAAAGGACTATGGCTCTATACATAAAAGCGGTAGCGTTTTTAATACAGATATAGATAAGACTCCAGTATATTATTTTGATCAAGAAGGTTATCTTATTGAAAAACCTAAGCTCATAAGCGATAAAGGGCTTGAGGTCTTCAGTGCCGATAAAATGTATGGTATAAGAAATGCTTCTACAAAAAAAGTAATATTACAGCCTATATATCCATATTGCGAAAGCCAAATGTGGGTTGACGAAAGAGTAATATTGGGTGATGGTGCAAATGAGTATCTTATTGATGGCGCGGGAAACATAATACTAAAAGCTTTGGGAATGCTTTCTTTTAACTACACTCCTGTAGGAAAATTCATAAAACTAACAACATATGGAGATGATGGTATTTACACCAGTCTATATTCTCTTGATGGAAAGAATTTAGTTCCTCCGGCAAATGGATATATAGAACCTCTTGATTTTGGTTGGTTTATTTGCCATAATAAAGAAATGACAGGCAACTATATGATAAACGCTAAGACGGGAAGAAAATATGACGGAAAATATTTTTCGTATAGTGATGGTATGATTCGTGTTATAGATAATAATGACAAAGGTTGTTATTATGTAAATGCTGAGACAGGAGATCGATTGCCAAAAACTTATGAATTCGCTTATAAATTTTCAGAAGGATTAGCGGTTGTTATGATAGACGGGAAGAAATCTGTTATAGACAAACAAGGAAATCAGATTTTTACAGAGCAAGATAATTTTAAAATTGAAGGAGATAAATTTTCTGAAGGAGTTTTGGGCGTGAGGTCTGACTACAATAAATGCTATGTATACAATCCGTATCAAGACCAGAATAAATATACATACAGACAAGATGGAATTAAAAGTAAAATATCTGATAGGTACTTTTATTTAGGTAATGAAGCACTGAAAAATAAAGAATATGCAAAAGCAAAAGAGTATTTTTATATAATAATGATGAATGACCCACAGAATAGTTCTGCGATTAACAATTATGGGGTTTGCTTAAATAATTTGGGGTATAAAGAAGAAGCTTTGGAGGCATACCAAATGGCTGCTGATATAGATCCCGATAATACGATTGCAAAAGATAATGCAAAAAGTTTGAAGGAAGAAATCAAAGTGTACAAAAGAGAAAATCGTTCCAATACTTTCTGGAATGCATTAGAGAGTTTTGGAAATTTGTTGGGACAAATGTCCAATGCACTTTCTGGTGGCAATTCAAGTTATACACCGTCAAATTATAGTTTTGGTGGAGATGATCTTTCTGAGGCGAGTGGCAATCAAAGTGCCAGTTATTATCAAACCCAATATGCAAAATGGGAAAGTTTGGCTGAAAGGCATTATAATTCAATAACAAATCTTGGTATAAAAGTAAGGGATAGTAAAGGAAATAGGTCTGGCAGTACACTTCAAAGCATGGGCGGTGGACGTTATGTTCAGATGAAGCAACAATTTAGAGAAGTTCAAAGACAAATGCGCAATACTCGTCTTAATGCAAAAAACAAAGGTTTCACAATTCCACAATCAAAATGGGAAACTGCAACAATTAATTATTGAATGTAGTGTAAACTGACTGGTCAAATGAAAATAGAAACTCATATATAAAAGAAATACGGCGCTACTCTCATCGAGCAGCGCCGTAAGCCTATGTTTAACTAAAAATCCTTTTTCGTAATTAATGAAGAGTCTCACGATCCTTCATAGCTACCTGTTAAACAATTTACCTTAAACCTAATAACTAAAAACCTAAATCTATTACTACTAACCTAAACAATCTATTAACCTTTTGACGATGCAAAGGTACGCACTTTAGCTCAATCTGCAAACTTATTATGTATAAATGTGTCGGAAAATGCACTTTTATTGATATAAATCAAATAGTGTGTGTTCGTGCACACTGAAAAGATTGTTTTTGATTTGGTTTGTCGTGGTTTCGATGTGTAAGTTTTATCGTGATTTTGGTTGTAAATCGTAAATAGGAGGGTATGGCATCCTGCCATACCCACGCACCCACTGGTAGGGGATAAAGAAAAAGGCTACGGCACGAATGCCGTAGCCTCCTAAATGTTTTCTGGTTGCGTGGGTATGGCAGGGATGCCATACCCTCCTAAATATTTTCTGGTTGGTGCAGCGGAGACCGCTGCACCCCCTGATGTTTATTTCACGAGCATCTTGGTTGTTTTCTTGCCACGCTTCACGATGTTCACGCCCTTTTGTGGTGCGTTCAGACGGCGACCCTGCAGGTCGTAATACTCCGCTGCCGTGTCGTCCGACACCGTCGGCGCATCAATGCCAGTAGCTGCTTTATCTGTGAAGTAGCCAGTGGTGCAGTTCGCCATTTCCTTGCCTCTCTTGTTTTCGTCGTAGGGTACGGCACCTACAAGATTAGTGCAGTCTTTAAACATATTCTGACCTTTTTCACATGCTGTTGTCACGAACTTGTTGCTTGCATAGATGGTGATGAGAGCAGTATCGAAGCTGAACATCCAACTCATATCCGTCACGTTCTTAGTATCGAAGTTTGAAAGGTCGAGTGTTGTGAGTGCAGAACAGTCACTGAACATGTTACTCATGTTCGTCACGTTCTGAGTGTCAAAATTTGATACGTCGAGTGTCGTGAGAGCAAAACAGATACTGAACATACAGCGCATGTTCGTCACGTTCTTTGTGTCGAAATTTGAAACGTCGAGTATTGTGAGTGCCTCACAGTTACTGAACATCCAACCCATATTCGTCACGTTCTCTGTGTTCAGATATTCAATACCCTCTATGGTTGTTAAGTTTGTGCAATCATAGAACCATTTGTAGCAACTCGTTGGACGTGCATTAGCAAATGAAGCATCGAAGACAACTTTCTTGATGATATTTGCATTCGATCCATCGTTATTGGGTTTATACCAACCTGGGGCATTGTCGCCCTCATTCAGCGCAAACGCTCCATAGGGTTTGTTGGTGTCGTGCTTGAATGTCAGCGTGTTTGTGGCTTCGTTGAACACGGCATACGACTCTGCGACTTTTGAGGCTATATCTGTGAAGTAGCCAGTGGTGTAGTTCGCCATTTCCTTACCTAACTTATTTTCGTCGTAAGGTACGGCACCCACAAGATTAACGCACTCTGCAAACATATTCTCGGCTTCTTCACATGCTGTTGTCACGAATTTGTCGCTTGCATAGATGGTGGTGAGAGCTGGATCGGAGCAGAACATAAAACTCATATCCGTCACGTTCTTAGTGTCGAATTTTGCGATTTCAAGTGTAGTGATAGCCGAGCAGTTAAAGAACATGAAGCTCATGTCCGTCACGTTCTGTGTGTTGAAGTTTGAAACATCAAGTGTCGTGAGAGCACGACAGTCACTGAACATGCCGGTCATGTTCGTCACACTTTGTGTGTCGAAATTTGATAAGTTGAGTGTTGTGAGAGCGGAACAGCCACTGAACATGAGAGACATACTTGTCACGTTTTCTGTGTTTAGGTATTCAATGCCTTCTATGGTTGTAAGGTTCTTACAACCATAGAACCACAAGTGGCAATTTGTTGGACGTGCATTAGCAAATGAAGCATCGAAGACAACTTTCTTGATGATATTTGCATTCGATCCATCGTCATTGGATTTATACCAACCTGGGGCATTTTTGCCCTCATTCAGCGCAAACGCTCCAGCGGGTTTGTTGGTGTCGTGCTTGAATGTCAGCGTGTTTGTGGCTTCGTCGAACACGGCATACGATTCTGCCTCTTGGGCAAATGCATGGCTACCATAGATGGGCAGGCACATCAAGATTGCAAGTAACAGACGAGCAATCGGGTGTAAAAGTTTAGTTTTCATAATAGAACAGTTTTAAAAAATATTAGTATTTGGTTAGAGGGTGTGCATTCTATGTTTATATGCACACCCTCCTCTTGAATATTTCAGGGTGCGTGGGTATGGCAGGGATGCCATACCCTCTTTCTTTATCCCTTACCGATGGCTGCGTGGGTATGGCAGGGATGCCATACCCTCCTAAGTTAGTTGCTTGGTGTGAAGCGCAGGGTGTATGTGTATGAGTTCCATGACGGAACCTCGTACTGCGAGAGGCAGCCATCGCCACCGCAAGAGTTGTTGCCTAAGCCGCGCTGTGCGTAGTCGAAGTGAGCGTAGATCTGCGGGTCGCGAGTGAGGTCGTACCAGTGGAGCTGCGAGTTCCACATCGAGTCGCCCCATGTGCACCAGCGTGTCTCGTCGTAGTGGCCGAGCGAGAAGGCTGCCTGACCCTCTGCCTCGATGTTCAGCGAGAGCGGCTTGCCGAGTTCGCTGTTGTTGCGCAGTGTGAGCGAGCGCATATCCTGATGGTCGCCGTAGGTCTGCGGGTGGATCATCTCGTCGACCATGTCGTCTACCGTAGTCTGGTAGCGGCCGAGCATTGAGCCGGTCTTGCGGTCGGCATAGTTAGACCACGGACCACGTGCGTAGTACTCTACATCCTCGAAGCCTGCTGCGAACTGCATACCCAGACCCATGCGTGCCAATGAACCGCTTGGCGAGAAGGTAGTCTTCATGTCGACCACGCCGTCAGGATAGAATGTGTAGTCGATGGTGTACTGGCAGCCATCGGCTCTGCCCTGTACGGATAGTGTAGCGTTGTCGCCGCTCTTGGCGAGTGCACCGGTCACGCTGACGTTGGCAGAGTTGCTGAACGACGGGCGGAAGTTGCGGTCGTTGTCCACCTTGCGGTAGCTGTTGAAGTCGGGACCCTCGGCGATGAGTGCTTTGCCGTTGTATGTCCACGACTGCATCTTGCCGTTGTTGAACTTGATCTCGAATTCGCCGTCGGCTGTCTTGCCCTTCACGGTCTGACCCTCTATGGTGAGTGCCGAGTTGTTTTCCATGTCAGCCTTGTGAGCGGCGAGCGTCGGGCGTTTGCCAATCTCGAACTGCTGTTCTGCTACGGCGTAGCCCTGCTCTGCCCACAGCGTAGCCTCCTTCAGGCGCAGCGAGAGGTTGAGCAGATACTCAGCATCGTCAGTGACGCTTGTGGTGTACGGAATATCGATAGAAGCCTCTGTACCGGCAGCGATAGCCGGCATTTCAGCCTTACCCTCCTCGACGATGCGTCCGTTGCGCAGCACCTGATAGACGAGGTCGTACATCTCAAGGTCGACGAACGAGTTCTTGTTCTTCAGTGTCACCTTGCCGCCCTCGAAGGCTGTGAACGCAGCGTTCTGATATACGCGCTTTACCTCGGTGAGCTTGCCCGTCCATGCGCGGTCGGGAGTGATGATGCCGTTGTTCACGAAGTTGCCCTGGAAGCCTACGCCCACGCCACCGGTAGAGTTGTAGTCGTAGCCCGATACCCAGTAGTTGAAGCCGTTCTTGTCCTTGCGCTCGCCATTCACGAGGCGTGCAGGGTCGTAGAAGCTCTGGTCAACCCAGTCCCAGATGCAGCCGCCGAGGATGCCGTTGCTTGCCTCGATAACGTCCCAGTACTCCTGCAGGTTGCCCACAGCCTGACCCATCGCGTGTGCATACTCGCAGATGAAGTAAGGCTTGCCTGCATAGCCGTTGCTGCTGTTCTTCACATTCTGTACTGTCGGGTACATTGACGAACCGAGGTCGGAGTAGCTCATGTTGCCCTCGTAGTGGATGAGGCGGTTGTCGAGTTGGCGAATCTTCTGTATGCTTGAAGAGAAGTTGCTTGCGCCGCCCGACTCGTTGCCCAGCGACCAGAAGATAACGCTCGGGTGGTTGCGGTCGCGCATCACCATGCGCACCTCGCGGTCGTCGATGGCTGTGCGCCATGTAGAGTTAGAGGCGAGGTTCTGGTTGAAGTGGCACTCCACGTTAGCCTCGTCCATGGTGTACAGACCGTAGGCATCGAACATGGCGTACATCTTCGGCTGGCGTGGGTAGTGAGAAGTGCGCACCGTGTTCACGTTCGCCTGCTTCATCATCTCCACGTCGCGCAGCATAGTCTCCATGTCGATGGCGCGTCCGTATTCGGGGTGAGCGTCCTGAGTGTTCACGCCCTTGAAGAACACGCGCTTGCCGTTGATGTAGACGAGGTTGCCCTTCTGCTCAATGTTGCGGAAGCCGTACTTTGTAGAGAATACCATCTCGTCTGTGCCGTCGGCAGTCTGCTGCTTCACGACAACGCTATAGAGATACGGGTCTTCGGCGCTCCATGCGTGCAGACCGCTGAGCTGGCTGATAGTAGCGTCCACGGTCTTGGTGTCAGTGCCGCTGTATTCGGCTGTAGCCGAGCCGACGGTCTTGCCCTCATGGTCGAGCAGTTCAACGAGGAACTTCTTCGCAGCCTCCACGCCGTCACGGTTGTCCACCTTCAGTGCCACCTTCAGCGTGCCGCTTGTAGCGTCCTTGCTGAGGTTGGGCGCTGTGATATAATGGTCGGCTACGAACACCTTCGGAGTAGCCACGAGATATACGTCGCGGTGAATGCCCGAGAGGTGCCACATGTCCTGACCTTCGAGATAAGAGCCGTCGCACCAGCGGTAGACGCGTACCGAGAGCTGGTTGTCGCCCACCTTGGCGAAGTCGGTGATGTCGAACTCGGCATCGGTGTTAGAGTCCTGCGAGTAGCCCACGTACTTGCCGTTCACCCACACCACGGCAGCACTGTACACGCCGTCGAAGTGGACGAAGAGACGCTTGCCATTCCACGATTCGGGCACGTTGAACGAGCGGCGGTAGAAGCCTATGGCGTTGTGGTCCTCCACACCGTAGTAGGTGTAGCCCACGTTGGCGTTCGGCGGATTGTTCTGGAACGGATAGCCCACGTTGGTATATACCGGTTTGCCGTAGCCAGCCATCTCCCAAGAGAGTGGCACGCGGATGTTGTCCCAAGCAGAGTCGTCGTAGTCGGCAGCGAAGAACTCGCTTTCGCCAGGACCGTTCTGTGTTCCGGGAACGAACTTGAACTTCCACTCGCCGTTGAGCAGCTGTGTCTCAGCGTTCTGCGGAGTGAGCCACGGCTCGTTGAACGCAGCGTCGCTCTTCATAGCCTCTACCGATGCGTAAGGGATGAACGTAGCGTGAGCATCCTCCTTCCAATCGCCTACCTTCTGCTGGTTCTGAATCCACGAAGCATCGAACTTGCGCTCGGTGGGCTTTGTAGTGCCACCGCCGCCGGTTGAGCCGCCTTCCACGTCTTCGAGCGAAATCTCCTTGTACGTAGCCCACGAACGTGTGTTGCCCTGCGTGCTGCCGTAGAGGATAGACGACATGGCGAGGATGTTGCTCACAGCAGAAGCGTCGCAACGCTGTACGCCGTTGATGTACAGACCGTCCGACTTCAGCTCGACAGTAAGCTCGCCAGAGATGTTTTTCAATACTTCATAATGAGTTCTGCTTCCTGGGTCGAAGCAGTCGAGTTCCAATTGGCTATTATTCTTTGTGTAGAAAAGGTGGATGACGTTGACGCCGCCCCATCCGTTTGCGCCTTGAAGGTCGTCGCCGATAGAGAGGATGTTCTCGTTCGCTTTCGAGTCGTCGCAGGTGCTGAGGTCGAGCACAGCCTTGAAGCTCTGCTTCTGGAAGTTTATCGCCGTCTCGTAGCTGAACGACTTGCCGTTAGGTGTATAGTTGGTGAGTAGCGACTGGCGTGCCTGCACCGAGAGCGTGCCGCCTGCGAGGAGGCACACCAGCGAGAGCATGAGCACGAGGCGCTGTTTGATATTTGATAACATAATGTTTTTAGGTTTGTTGTAATATATAATAATGTATATGCTTGCGGAGCGTTATTTCTTCAGCAACGTCTTCTTGCCGCCCACGATGTAGATGCCATCCTGCAGACCCTCGGTGTTGTCCGTAGAGCGCAGCTTCTGACCACCGATGTTGTGTACACCGGTTGTGGTGTTGGTGGTTTGCTCTGTCTGTACATCATTGGTCTCTACGCTCTCGATAGCTGTCTCTGGTGTTCTCGGGTCAACGAAGAGCCATTGAGCAGTCTCGAACTCCTTGCCGGGCATCTGTGCGGTAGCCGACAGACGGTTGTAGATGGTGTTCTGGTAGAGATACATCGATGCGCTTGCTTCCGTGTTGCGGCTTGAGATGGCGTATGCGCCTTCCACCGGCTCGATGCGCCACTCGTTGAATGTGCCTCCGTAGGCAGAGGGGGTGCCCCATAATTCGGCTCCCCACATGCTGTTGTCAGAACTGATGCGGTAGAAGCCGGGGGTAGTCGTGCCCTCAATCAGTTCGAGAGTCACCTTTACTTTCTCTCCTCCAAGCACCAAACGTCCGTTCTCGGTACCGAGGAACTGCTTTGCGCCTACGTTGTAGAGGTTGTATGTACCTCCAGAAGTAGGCTCCACGCCCTTGTTGTCTTCGGCTACTGCTGTTGTGCAAGTGCCGAGCAGAGCAAGGGCTGTAATTAAAAGTTTGTTCATAATTGGTTTGTTATTAGTATTTTGTTTTCTTTGTTTTTAAGTATAGTAGACTTAGTGCTTGCCGTGCTTTGCCATTGGCTCAGCCTTCTCTGTAGCAATCATTTTAGGTCCGCGTATGCGTTCGTTAGGCTTCACGCCGCTACGTATTTCGATATTTATGCCGTCGGAGATGCCAGTCTGCACCTTGCGACGTTCGTATGTCTGCTTCTCGCCTTCGCCCTTGATGACGTACACATACGTGTCGTCGCCGTCGAACTCGATGGCACTCTCCTGAACAGCCAGCACGTTCTTCGCCTCTGCCAATACTATCTCCGCGTTGGCACTATAGCCCGAACGGATATTTGTGGCGTTGGACGGCAGGTTTACGGCTGCCTTTATCTCAAACTGGTTGGCACCGTTCTGGTCGGTAGCCTTCGGGGCGATGTACTCCAATCGGGCATCGAACTTCAGATCCTGCAGCGCACCGATGGTGATCTTCATCGTCATGCCAGTAGACAGACGACCCACTTCCGTCTCGTCGATGTTACCACGGAAGATGAGGTCGTTCATGTTGGCAACGGTGGCGATGGTTGTTCCGTCGTTGAAGGTGTTGGCAAGAATCACCGAATTGCCCACCTTCACGGGGATGTCGAGTATCAAGCCGGTGATGGTAGAGCGGATGAGCGTAGATGAAGCCGAAGCGTTCGACTTCGATACGCCGTCGCGCACCACTTCGAGGTTGTCCTGAGCTGCGTCCACCTCTTCGCGAGCCTGGCGCAAAGCCTGCGCTATCTTGTCGTACTCGTCGGCAGCGACGAGTCCTTTGTCGAAGAGTGTCTTCTCGCGGTCGTAGTCGGTCTGCGCCTGCTTGCGGTTTATCTCGGCAAGACGCAGGCGCGACTGTGCTGCGCTGAGCGACCCCATGTCCGGGATTACCTTTACCTTGGCAATCACCTCGCCCTCCTGAACCGTCTCGCCAGCCTCTTTGAGTATCTCGGTGATGATGCCCGAGATTTGCGGCTTCACGTTCACCTCGTTGCGCGGCTCAATCTTGCCGGTGACGACGGTGGTCTTGCGGATGTCCATTCGCTGCAGTGTAAACTCGTCGTAGACCTCCGGCTGAGGCTGCGACTTGATGTAAAGGAACACGAATGTTCCGATGAAGATCACGGCAACAAGTGCCATGAGGATGTATTTGAAGTATTTTTTCATAAGCAGGGTTGTTTAGGGTTGAGAACTAAGCCTTTATTTTATAAGCCGAACTAAGCCTTCTTAAGCCTTTTTAAGCCGAGGGGACTAAGGCTAACTAAGCCCTCCCCGACGGGGAGGGTTGGGAGGGGCTACTCATCTCTCATTGCGTCTACCGGTTTAATGCTCATGGCTCTCATGGCAGGGGCGAGTCCGGCGAGCACGCCGAGCAGCGATAGTACTGCCACAGCACCGACGGCTGTCCAGAAGCTAATCTGGAAGTGAGCCTTGATGATGCCGTCGGTGGTGTTTGCCATCTCAAGTGCCTGTAGTATGATGACTACGAAGAGGATGCCGCTCATGCCAGCTATGGAGGTGAGCAGTATGCTCTCGGAGATAATCTGCGAGAGAATGCTGCGTGGCGTAGCACCTATGGCGCGGCGTATGCCTATCTCCGTGGTTCGTTCGCGCACCGTCACCATCATGATGTTCGACACGCCGATGGCTCCGGCGAGCAGTGTGCCTATACCCACGAGCCAGATGAGGAGGTTGATGCCCTGAAACATGCTGTCGACCATCGAGAACATCATCTCGGTGTTGAATATCATCACGCCCTTATCGTCCTTCGGACTCACGTCGTGCGCCTGCGCTATCACGCTGCGTATGCGGTCGGTGATGTCGCTCATCTTCACGCCCGGCTTGCCCGTCATGCAGAGCAGGTCGATGCTATGGCCGCGGTTGTACACCTGCTGCACGAGTGTGATGGGCATTATCACAGCCTGCTCGTCGCTACCGTTGATGTTTATGTTGCCATCGCTATAGTTGACACCTACTACATTATAATATATAGAGTCGATGCGTATCACTTGTCCGCATGGGTCGCCGCCATTGGTGAAGAGTGATTTGTACACCTGCTTGCCGATGACGCACACCTTGCGTCCCTGGCTGATGTCCATCTCGTTGATGTAGCGTCCGTAGTACATCTTCGGGGCTGCCACCTCCTGCATGTCGGGCATCACGCCCTTCACGATGCACGTCGCGTGCTTGTCGCCGTGTGTGGCACTGGCTCCCCAGCGTGTTATGGTCGGTGTGACGACATCAAGTTCGGGCACGTGCGCCTTCAGTCGCTTCACGTCGTCGTAGTTCATCGTCCACTGGCGTCCCTTGCGAAATCCGTGGTGTGGAATGGTGGTCTGTTGCGCCCATGCTACGGCGGAGTTGGTGGCGAAGCCGTCGAGACTCTTGTTTATTATCTCCTTCATACCGTCGCCACCACCGATGAGTCCGACAAGCATGAACACGCCCCAAAACACGCCGAATCCGGTGAGGAAGGTGCGCGATTTATTGCGGGATAGCGTGTCGAGGATTTCACGCAAGCGGTCTGTGTCGAATCGTATCATTGTTTTCTCTGTTTTTACTAAGCCGAACTAAGCCTTCTTAGGCCTTTCTAAGCCGAGGGGGCTAAGCCGAACTAAGCCTTCTTAGGCCTTTCTAAGCCGAGGGGACTAAGCCGAACTAAGCCTTCTTAGGCCTTTCTAAGCCGAGGGGACTAAGCCGAACTAAGCCTCTTTAAGCCTTTCTAAGTCGAGGGGACTAAGCCTAACTAAGCCCTCCCCGACGGGGAGGGTTGGGAGGGGCTACTCCGCTCTCAACGCCTCAATCGGTCTGATTTTGGCAGCCTTGCGGGCTGGTACCATACCGGCGAGAGTGCCGGCTACAATCATCAGTAGTGTGGCTTTCACGCAGACATCAATGCCCACGGTGGGGTTGGTGAACATCTGTATGGCGAAGAGTCCGTTGTCGATGGTCTCCTGCCCGATAGTAGCATCCATATACAGGTTGGCTGCGATGCCGAGCACCATGCCGATGTAGCCAAAGAAGGTGGTAATGACGATGCTCTCAATGATGATGAGGCGCAGTATAGACCACGGCTTTGCGCCGATAGCCTTGCGTATGCCGAACTCGTGTGTGCGTTCGCGCACGGTGATGAGCATGATGTTCGACACCCCCACGATGCCCGATATGAGTGTCAGTATGCCTATCACCCACAACGCGGTGCGCAGTAGGCCGGTGGCGGTGTTCATGCTCAGTGCCTGCGTGAAGCGGTTCCATATCCAGATGGCGTTCTCGTCGTCGGGCGCAGCACGATGCTGTCGGTTTATTCTCGCACGATAGTCGCTCTCGAACGCCTCGTTCTCTGCTTCCGAGTTGAGATTGCTGAACGAGAAGACGATGTTGCCCGTCTTGTCGCCCTTGTTGTATATGGCGCGGAACGTGGTGAACGGTATGAAGGCATCGTTGCCCATGCTGTTCTTCTGACTCTCGTAGATGCCTACTACGCGGAAGGCGAGCGTCGTTGTGCGTATCATTTGTCCGTTCAGACTGAGTGGCGACTGCGGTAGCAGTTCCTTCGCCATGTCCGAGGAGATAACTATCGACTTGCGACGTTCCTTCAGATCGAGTTCGTTGATGAAGCGTCCGCAAATCATCGTACGCTTGTTTATCTCGACATCGTTCGGGTAGACACCGCTCAGATTGATGCCCGTGGTGTAGTCGCTGCCGTTGACGAGCGTTTCGCCCTGCTGCGATAGTTCTGCGCCCACGCTCTCCACGTTGTTGGGGAAACCCTTGCTGGTGATATTGAAGTCCTTATCGTTGAGTTGCACATCGCGATTTTCGCCCAATCCGTCGTAAGCCTTCGATGTAGCACCACCCGACACCACCATTGAGGTCGATAGATAGCGACTTGAGTTGCCCATCGTGGCGTTTATCAAGCCGTTGCCTGCTCCGAGCAGAACGATGAGGATGAAGATGCCCCATGCTACGGAGAAACCGGTCAGCGCGGTGCGCAGCCGGTTGTGCTTGATAGTGGTGAGTATTTCGATGAATATGTCGCGCATGTGCCTTTACTTCATTATGCCGTTGATGCCGAACGGTCGTGCGGTGTGGTCGAGGTTCTCCTCAATCTTGCCTATGATGCCGTCCTTGATGTGTACAATCTTGTTTGTCTCGTTAGCCACGCCACTCTCGTGCGTCACGACGATAGTCGTCACTCCCTCCTCAGCGTTCAGAGTCTTGAGCAGCTCCATCACCTCCACCGAAGTCTTCGAGTCGAGTGCGCCCGTAGGCTCGTCGGCGAGTATTATCTGCGGCTTTGTGATCAGTGCGCGTGCTATTGCCACGCGCTGCTTCTGTCCGCCCGACATCTCGTTGGGGTAGTGGTCTGCCCACTGCGTCAGTCCGAGTCGGTCGAGATATTCCATCGCTAACTTATGGCGTGTGCGTCGCGCCACGCCCTGGTAGTAGAGCGGCAGCTCCACATTCTCCACGGCGGTCTTGAACGAGATAAGGTTGAACGACTGAAAGATGAAGCCAATCATGCGGTTGCGGTACTCTGCGGCTCGCGTCTCCGATAGGTCTTTTATCAGTGTGCCTGCGAGCGTGTATTCGCCCGAGTCGTAGTTGTCGAGAATACCGAGAATATTGAGCAGAGTAGACTTGCCCGAGCCCGACGCACCCATGATAGAAACGAACTCTCCCTCGGCAATGTCGAGTGTGATTCCCTTCAGTACATGCAGCGGCTGCGCACCCTGGTAAGTCTTGTTAATATCTTTCAGATGTATCATATATATATAATATGTAGCAAAGTAACAAAAATATCCGCAAACTGCCGACGTTTTGCTTCGCTTTTTACGGATATTTAATAGACGAAGTGGTCTAAGTATATTGTTATGATAAGCTTACGACTTCCAGCGCCATGTCTTCACAATCATGCGTCCTAAGCGTGTGAACGCCACGGTGATGCGTTGTGGCGACATCTGCTTGCCACCGATGATGAGCAACACGGCGGTGAGGATGAGTGCTATGCCCACTGCGAGGCGTGTTGTGAACGACTCACCGAAGCAGAAGCAGCCGATGGCAACGGCTGTTATCGGTTCGAGCGCACCAAGAATTGCGGTGGGAGTGGAGCCAATATCTTTAACGGCTATCGCCATTAGCACTAACGAGAGTACGGTCGGCATCAGTGCAAGCTGCGCTGCATACAGCCATTGGTGCGGTGTGGTGAGCAGTTGCACCGTCTCGCCCATGGCGAAGGTGTAGCCGAGAATGGTTATCAAACCGAAGATGAGCACGTAGAACGTGAGCTTCACCGACGACATCCGCAGCTTCGACTTGTTCACCACGACGATATATACAGCGTAGGTGAGCGACGAAGCCATGACAAGCAGCACGCCCAACGTGCTGAGTGACGATCCGTCCGAGCTCTGGTTAAGCAGAGCTATGCCGCCAAACGCAAGCATGATGGAGACGGCTGTTGTTGGGGTCACTTTTTCTTTGAACAGCAACGCCATAATAACCGCCACCATAACCGGATAGACGAATAGCAGCGTGGAGGCGATGCCCACGTCCATGTAGTTGAAACTGATGAATAACGACGCAGACGACGAGCCCATGAACATGCCTAAGATAGCAAGCAGGAGTAGTTCGCTGCGTGTCACGCCGAACTTCTTACGTTGCACCAGCATCATCACGCCGAGCATCACAATAGCGAGTCCGAAACGATAGAAAAGGGTAGAGTTGGCACTGATACCGTCCTGGTACAGATTCATGGCGCCGAGCGGGTTGGTACCGTAGAACACGGCTGCGCCCACGCCACAAAGTGTGCCGCGAAGTTTTACGTTCATACTATTTGTCTGATTTTTAAGCAAAGGTACAAATAAAAGTAAAAAAGTAAAAGAGTAAAAAAATAAAAAAGGGCTTTTAAAAGTAAAAGGGTAAAAAGTAAAAGAGTAAAAAGGGTGGATTTGCGATTGAGAAAACCTTTAGCCGCGTTCGTGAAATTTAAACATAAAAGTTTTTTTGCTTTCGGTAATATCAATACCTTTGCAATCGCAAAACAGAAATCACAACACATGGCTTCGTACATTATTATATATAGCATAGAAAATTAATCAATAGCATAAGAGATATGGAAATTTTAAGAAATCTGTTTTATGGTTTCCCCGACCTGTGGGGTGGTGGCGTGGCACACTCGGTGATGATTCTCGCCCTCGTTATCACGTTAGGCTTGAGTCTTGGCAAGCTGAAGGTGAAAGGTGTGTCGCTCGGACTCGCTTGGATTTTGTTCATCGGACTCATCTTCGGTCATTACTCGCTCAATCTTGATGCCCATCTGCTCCACTTCCTCAAGGAGTTTGGCTTGATACTTTTCGTTTATTCTATTGGTCTTGAGGTAGGTCCTGGCTTCTTCTCTTCGTTCAAGGACGGAGGCAAGAGTCTCAATATGCTCAGCATGATTGTTGTGGCACTCAGCATCGTTACAACACTTATTATCTATAGCTTCACTGGCACGCCGTTCACCACTATGGCAGGCATCCTTTCAGGTGCCGTTACCAACACTCCCGGTCTTGGTGCTGCCCAGCAGGCATACAGCGACCTGCGCCATATCGACGCTCCGAGCATCGCCACGGGCTATGCCATCGCTTACCCGATGGGTGCGCTCGGCGTGATCATCTCGTTCGCTATATTGAGATATGTGTTGCGCGTGAACAAGGAGACGGAAGAAGCCGATGCGAAGCGCGGTATGGGTCACTTGGAGAAGATGACACTGAATACCTTCTCGGTGAAGGTGACCAACTCGATGGTGTTCGGCGACGATATACAACAGATACGCCAGTTGTTGAAGCGCGACTTCATGGTGTCGCGTATCATACGCTGCGGTAGCAACGAGCACGACGAGCTTGTGAACGGTCAGACCGTGATAGGCGAGGGCGACATACTGCGCGTGGTGGCTCATCCTACGGTTGAGGACCCAATCATCGCACTGCTTGGCGAGAAGGTGGAGGTGGCTGACGACAAGTTCGGCACCGAACTTATTACGCGTCGCATCCTCGTCACGAAGCCCGACATCAACGGCAAGTCGCTCAGTCATCTGCAAATTCGCACCAACTTGGGCACCAACGTTACACGTGTGAACCGCAACGGTGTAGACCTCATCGCTACCGGCTCGTTGAAGCTGCAGCTCGGCGACCGCCTCACCGTTGTGGGTACGGAGCTTGCCATCGCCCACACCGAGAAGATGCTCGGCAACCAGATGAAACGCCTTAACAACCCGAACCTCATACCGGTGTTCCTTGGCATCATGCTCGGTTGCATCTTCGCCAACATCCCGTTCTTCATCCCTGGCATCAACGAGAGCTTGCGCCTCGGACTCACTGGCGGTCCGCTCATTGTGGCAATCCTCATCGGCTACTTCGGTCCGAAGTACAACCTCGTGACGTATAACACGATATCTGCCAACCTCATGCTGCGCGAAGTGGGCATCTGCATCTTCCTTGCGTGCGTAGGTCTCGGCACGGGCGAGCAGTTTATGCAGACCGTAGTGTCGGAGAGTGGTATGACATGGATAGGCTATGGTGTAGCAATCACCATGATACCAGTCATCCTGGGTGGCATCATCGGCAAGTATCTGTTCCACATCAACTATTACACTCTGCTCGGTGTGCTTGCAGGAGCCAATACCAACCCCTCGGCTTTAGCTTATGTTCGCGACCAGACATCGGTCGATGCGCCTAATGTTGGCTACGCTAATGTCTATCCGTTCGCAATGTTCCTGCGCATCGTCACGATACAGATACTGATATTCGTGTTCGGATAAATTGATAATAAAGATAATGTTTTAATAGTAGTTAATATGTTTCGGGGTAACTTAGGAGGGTATGGCATCTTGCCATACCCACGCAGCCTCAAAAGCAGCTCGCATCCACAGCCTCAAAGGCAGCTCGCGTGCGTATGACATGCAACGTGCATGAGCATGGCAAGATGCCATGCCCTCCTATGGTTACTCTTTCTGCAAGTCTTGGTAAATACAAATAAATGGATAACAATACAATAGAAACAATGCAAGCAACTTGTCAATGTGGCAATCCAAACAACCCGTCAACCGTGGCAGCAGCCGAGCTGCAGCACAAACTCGACCTGCTTCTGCGCACCGGAAGCATACTGATGGAGAGTGCTGCCGACACCTCGCGTATCCGTCGCACTATGAAGCGTGCCGCAGCCTTCCTCAGTCTCGACGAACGCTACCTGCACTTCTACATCAACTGGAATGTGCTCATGGTGAACTATAGCGACACCGAGCACTCGTTCACAAAGTTCCAACGCTGCGAGAAGCACGGTATCAACCTCACCTCTATTGCTAAAATAAGCAAGCTCACGTGGAGCGCAATAAGCAACGACTACTCGCTCGACCAGTACGAGAAGGCTCTTGATGACATTCAGAAGACACCGCGTAGCTTCACACCGTGGCAGGTGGCTATCGGTGGCGGCTTTGCCTGCGGTGGTTTCTGTGTACAGTTCGGTTGCGATTGGCCTGCGTTCTTCTACTGCTCTTTAGCAGCCATCCTCGGCTTCCGCTTGCGTATGTTCCTGCCCACACGTGGCTGCAACAACTATGTTGCTATTGGCATAGCAGCCTTCGTAGCCACACTCATTGCTTGGGTCACCACGTTCCTCTCGCTCACGCCGTCCATAGCCGGTGCTCTGCCCGAGTTTATGCACTCCTCTACGCCGTGGCATCCGCTTATGGCGTGTGCCTTGTTCATTGTGCCCGGCGTTCCGCTCATCAACTTCGTGAGCGACATGCTCGACGGCTACATCGAGGTGGGCATGGTGCGTGCTCTGAACACGCTGCTCATGGTGCTTGCCATGGCGTTCGGCATCGCCTTCGCCATTAAGGTGTGCGGCATCGACAACTTCGTGAAAGACCTCACGATGATTCCGCATCACGAGTATTGGGAGTTTGCCGTAGCTGCAGCCGTCTCGGCTATGGGTTTCTCTACCATCTTCAGCATACCGCGCCGACTCCTGCCGGTTGTCGCCGTGGGTGGCATCATAGCCGTGTGCTTCCGCAACTTCGTCAATCTCGGTCCGAGCAACGGCAATATCGGACTTGACATGGGCCTGACCATCGGCTCGCTTGCCGGTTCGGCACTTATCAGTGTTATCGTTATCAAAGCACGCCACTGGTTCCACGTGCCCCATCAGTGCATCACCATCCCGAGCGTCATCCCTATGGTGCCTGGTGTGCTTATGTATCGCGCCCTCTTCGCCTTCATCGAGATGCACGGCGTGGTGGGCGAAGTGACGGTGGGCATGAACAACGCCATCAAGGCTTCGCTCGCTATCATCTGCATCGCCCTCGGTGTGGCTATACCGAACATCTTCTTCCGCCGCTTTATCGAAGGCGACCGCAAGCGCAAACTCTTCAATATGCTTGTTGAACGCAAACGCAAGAATGGAGAGTTCGTCGACCTGAGTGCTGTAGAAATAAAATAAATGTTGTATTTTTGCATTTAATATATAATAGATATGGAAATACGACAACTGAAATACTTTCTGAAGGTGGCAGAGACGCTCAACTTCTCCGAGGCTGCGCGCAAGCTATACATCACACAGAGCACTCTCTCGCAGCAGATATCGCATCTGGAGCAGGAAATTGGTCTGCCGCTCTTCGAGCGCAACTCGCATGAGGTGTACCTCACTGAGGCTGGAAAGGAGTTGCTGCCGTATGCACAGAATGCCGTGAACTCTGCAGATGCGTGCATCGACCACATGAACGACTTGAAGGAGATGCTGACGGGCGAACTGAACATCGGTGTCACTTATTCGTTCAGCAACATCATGGCTGAGACGCTCATCGCCTTCCTGCGCACCTATCCGCATGTGAAGTTGAACATCAGCTACCGCTCTATGCAGGAGCTGATGGACGGACTAAAGAAGCGCGAGCTCGACCTCGTGCTCGCCTTCAAACCGCTCAAGAAGGATAAGGCGGTAGACAGCCGGGCTATATTCAGCAACCGCCTTGCTGCTATCGTCAATGAGAACCATCCATTGGCACGCCAGTCGTCATTGCGCCTCACTGACCTTGAACGTTACGACCTCATACTGCCGTGCAAGGGGCTGCAGGCTCGCAACGCCTTCGATCATCTTGTGGAGGGCAAGGGGCTGAACTATCGCATCATGGTTGAGGTGAACAACGTGAACATAATCTTCGACCTGCTGCGTCGCAGCAATCTCGTGACGATACTCTCTGAATCGACAACTATTTTGCAACCCAACATGAAGGCTGTGCCCATTGACGCAGCCGACAATGAGATGGACGGTTGCATACATCTGCTGAAAGACTCGTATATGAAAAACTCAGCACAGGAGTTCATCCGTATGCTGAGTCAGTCAACGTCTATCCTCGCGAACTTCGCGTTTAAGGATATTCTTTCTTAGTAATTTAGGAGGGTATGGCAGGATGCCATACCCTCCTATTATTCCATCGCTTTCGTTTTATTTGCAAGCCACTCCCGATGCTCCTCATCGAGCAACGGTGCCAAACGTTCGTACACCATAGCGTGGTAGGCGTTGAGGCACTGTCGTTCCTCGTCGCTGAGCATACTGCTGATTATCGGCTTGGTGTCGATGGGGCAGAGCGTGAGCGGCTCAAAGCGCAGGAAGCGTCCGAACTCCGTCGTTACGTAAGGCACGGTGAGCAGCGTGTTCTCGATGCGCACGCCGAAGCGACCGTCGAGGTACAGACCCGGCTCGTCGGTTACGGTCATTCCCTCCACCATCGGTGCCCCACGATACTCCTGGCGTATCTGGTGAGGACCCTCGTGCACGCTCAGATACGAGCCTACACCGTGACCCGTGCCATGCATGAAGTTCATGCCCTCGCGCCACATCGCCGTGCGTGCCACTGCGTCGAGCTGCGTGCCCGATGCCGAGCGTGGAAAGCAGAGGTTCTGCAACGCCAAGTGACCCTTCAGCACTAACGTGTAGACGCGGCGTTCGCGGTCGGTTAAGTCGCCAAGAGCTATGGTTCGCGTTATGTCCGTTGTGCCGTCGCTGTACTGCGCTCCGCTGTCGAGCAGCAGCAGACCCTTCGGTTCGAGCTTCACATCGGTGAGCGGAGTCGGTTCATAGTGGACGATGGCTGCATGATCGGCATAGGCAGCGATAGTGTCGAACGAGATGTCGCGGAACTTAGGCTGCCCGGCACGCAGCTGATGGAGCTTTGCGCTCGCCGTCAGCTCCGTCTCGCTGCCCTTCGGCACCGCCTCCTCCAACCACTTCAGAAACTGCACCATAGCCACACCGTCGCGCTCCATGGCACGACGGAAGCCCTCGCGCTCCGTGTGGTTCTTCACCGCCTTCATCGTAGGTATGGGCGACGGAGCCGACACAACCGTGTAGTTGCCGCGCGGCTGCGCCAAAGTGCTGTTCACGGTTGAGGGGTCGACGAGCATCGTTGGCGCGTCGCACTCGTTGAGTGCCGCGATGATATTATCGTATTCGTCGATAGCCACGCCTTCAGCGTGCAGATAGTCGACCACGTCGGGCGTGAGCTTCTCCTCCTTTATATATAATGTGGCACTCTCCTCGCCGACGATGAGCCACGCCACGAACACCGGTGTGCAATGAACGTCGCTGCCGCGCAGGTTGAGAGTCCAGGCAATGTCGTCGAGCTGCGTCACGAGCATACAGCTTGCGCCTGCGCGGCGCATCTCGGTGCGTATGCGGCAGAGCTTTTCAGCCACCGACTCGCCGGCGTATTCGCGCGGATGAATCTCCACCTTGTTCAGCGGCACCGGCGGACGGTCTGTCCACATGCGGTTGAGGATGTCGAGATTGGTGCGCAGCGTGAGTCCGCCGGCATGTCTCAGTTCCGCCTTCAGTCCCTCAGCCTCGCCCTTCGCGATGCACATGCCGTCGACGCCCACCTCCGTAGAGTCGGCATCCTGCAGTTCGCGTGCCAGCCAGTCGGCAATAGACGGTGTGCTCTCCATGCGCTCGCGCATCAGTTGAAATTCGGTGCCTTCGAGCTGCTGTTCGGCAGCGATGAAGTAGCGCGAGTCGGTCCAGAGCGCAGCCGAACGGAGCGTGACCACCGCCGTGCCAGCCGAACCGTCGAAGCCTGATATCCACTTGCGTCCCTCCCAACGCTCGGGAACATACTCACTCATGTGCGGGTCGGCACTAGGGAAAATGAATGCCGAGAGCCCCTCGCGCTGCATCTCCTCGCGCAGTGCGGCGAGTCGTGCGGCTATAGTATTCTTCGTATCTGTCATATAAAAATTATTAGGTACTGCAAATATACAGATTTTAAGATTAAACAACACTATAATTTTCGAGAAACGTTTGTATATTTCAAAAAAGTTGTATCTTTGCAGTTAGTAAACGAAACTCAATTATTAATATAATAAACATTATTTATTATGGCATTCTTATCTAACGAAAAGCTTTTGATCGTCGGTGCCGGCGGTATGATTGGTTCAAACATGGTACAGAGCGCATTGATGCTCGGTCTTACTCCTAACATCTGTCTCTACGACATCTATGAGCCGGGTGTACACGGCGTGTTCGACGAGATTCAGCAGTGCGCTTTCAAGGGCGCTAACGTAACTTACACAGTAGACCCGAAGGAAGCATTCACAGGCGCTAAGTACATCATCTCTTCAGGTGGTGCTCCTCGTAAGGACGGCATGACACGTGAGGACCTCTTGAAGGGCAACTGCCAGATCGCAGCAGAGTTCGGTGACAACATCAAGAAGTACTGCCCGGAGGTAGAGCACGTTGTTGTTATCTTCAACCCGGCTGACGTTACAGCCCTCACAGCTCTCATCCACTCAGGTTTGAAGCCAAACCAGCTCACATCACTCGCTGCTCTCGACTCTACACGTCTGCAGCAGGCTCTCGCCCTCGAGTTCGGCGTACAGCAGGACAAGGTGACTGGCGCTCACACATACGGTGGCCACGGCGAGCAGATGGCAGTATTCGCTTCTCAGGTAAAGGTTGACGGCAAGCCTCTCTCAGAGATGGGCCTCTCAGCAGAGCGTTGGGAAGAGATCAAGCACCACACCGTTCAGGGTGGTTCTAACATCATCAAGCTCCGCGGTCGTTCTTCATTCCAGAGCCCGGCATACAACGCAGTTAAGATGATTGAGGCTGCTATGGGTGGCGAGGAGTTCACATTGCCAGCAGGTTGCTACGTAAACTGCGAGAAGTGTGGCTTCAAGAACGTGATGATGGCTATGCCTTCTACAATCGACAAGACTGGTGTTCACTTCACACAGCCTACAGGCACAGAAGAGGAGCTTGCTTCTCTCGCTAAGTCTTACGAGCACCTCTGCAAGATGCGCGATGAGATCGTTGATCTCGGCATCGTTCCTCCAGTAGCAGAGTGGACAAAGATGAACCCGAACCTCTAATTCGGCATCGTCCAAATAACAATAAAGCCCAGAGCGCACTGCTCTGGGCTTTTTCTGTATTAGGAGGGTATGGCATCCTTGCCATACCCACGCAGCCTTCTTGTTGCATTGCTACTGTTTGATAGTTGGTAGATTGCGTGGGTATGGTAGGAGGGTATGGCATCCTTGCCATACCCACGCATCCTTCTTGTTGCATTACTACTTCTTGATAGTTGGTAGATTGCGTGGGTATGGTAGGGATGCCATACCCTCCTACCGTCCGCCACCTGATCGGATTCCGTCCCCCGCCTGATCAGATTCCGTTCGCCACCTGATCGGATTCCGTCCGCCGCCTGATCAGATTCCGTCCGCCGTCGGTCGGAAATTGTGATACGTAAACAGACTTTACATCCACTCAAAACTTATGAATTAATGCATATAGTAGGACAAAAGCTAATAAATCTTTTGTTAAAAGTTGGTTTGTATTACAATATTGACTAATTTTGTAAATAAATAAGCAATTATAAGAGTAAATTGAAAAATTAAAAGCAAATTTTATGATTAAAGGTTATTTCTTTGCAGCCCTACTCTTTTGCGCTGTTTCCACCCCGTCATTGGCGCAAGAGAGCAAGGTAAATGTACTTTATCTCGATGGTTCTGCGCATGAGGTGCAGATGTCGCAAGTGGCGAAGCTTACAGTAGCCGATGGCAACGTGAAACTCCTCTCGAAGAGCGGTGAGACAGTGGCTACCCACGAGTTGGAGAAAGTGGACAAGATACAGCTGACAGGCTCGACAACGGGTTTGGTGCAGCTCACGAAGCAGTCGCCCATTACGCTGCGTTCTAACGGTTACGTCATCACGGCTGAGGGTATGACCGACGGCAAACTGCTCGAAGTGTACACAGCCAACGGCACACTCGCTGCTAAAGCAGTGGCACACGACGGTAAGGCGACGATTGACGCTACGCAGTTGGCTGCCGGAGTGTATGTAGTGAAGGCAGAGAACCAGTCGCTGAAGATGGTTAAGCGCTAACACCGAATTGTTAACCCTTAATAGTTGATACTTAATCGCTAACACTTAATACTTAAATAGAGTACAATGAAACAGAAGATATTTTTACTTTTCGCCATGTTCGTAGGCTTCGCCATGCAGACAATGGCTAAGGCTGCAACACCCGACAGCGTGTTCGTAGTGAAGAACGGACTTATCGTGTCTGCCTATGAGGTGGGCAAGAATGTGGACAACATCACGTTCGAAAAGAAGGTTAAACTCGACGGCAACTGCGTGAAGATTGGCGACGAGGTGATTGAGATGAAGTCGGCGTTGATTACTACAGTGAATAATTACAAGTGTGTGTACCTCTCTACGCTCGAAGGTTGCACCACGGTAGATGCGATGCTTAAAGGTGGCAAGCTGTTGCAGGTGGCACTGACACCTGCGCTGCTCGACAAGGAACTGACATTCAGCACGTTCAAGAACGAGTTTGATGCTGATAACGAATTCTTCCAGGTGGCGTACACAGATGTTGATGAGGCTAAGAAGAACGATGATTACGAACCCGTGACTGTTACCTCTGCCGATTGGAGCACTTACTACACTGGCGGCTCGCTCAATGTGTCTGTCAGCGAGGGCAAGCTCTCGCTGCACATGCAGGCTATGCCGAAGAGCGGCGAGGTGCTCTTTGCTGCTCAATACAATGGTGCTGTCACTGAGATGAAGGAGACCCCTAACCACTTCACCGTCGATGGCAAGCGCTACGAAATGCGTGCTGTCTTCGCCGAGAAGAAGACTGACGGCATCAACTTCTACCTCACCCCGGGCAATATCGACAATGCCAACGAACTTACAAACTGCTACTACTACGTGCGCCTCTTCGTGCCGCAGAGCAGCATGGACGGCAGAGTGCTTAGCGTGCAGGGCAATCAGAAGTATGAGCTGACCTTCGTCGACAACGTTACCGACGTGAACAATGCGCAGACTATAGACATCAGTAACGGTGCTTCGGCTTCGGCTACGGGTACAATCTCGGTGCTCGACAACGGCAACGGCACATACACCATCAAGCTCAACATCGAGAAACTCGGCAATAAAGCCGACCGCACACTCGACGTGGTTTACGAGGAAGGTACACCGAAGGAGTACACGCTCGCTCTGCCAAGCGTCTATAGCGTGGCTGAGGGCAAGGCTGTCAACCTGAAGTCGGCAGTGCTCACACACGACGACGCTGCTGGTGTCTACACTGTCTATCTTTCCGCAAAGGCTGGCGTGACGACATTGGCTGGCATGGCTGATGCTGACATCGTGGTTACTATGCCCGACGCCTTCGTCAACGACGACGCTTTGCACGGCTTCTCGGGCGACGAGACGAACGCAAAGGTTTCTGTGAAGTATGCCGGCGTTACCTACTCGCAGGCTACAGTCAAAGGCACTGCAGCACTCGCTTTAGGTGGCAATGCTAAACTGACGTTTGCCGACGGCAAGGCTAATGTCGACTTCACAGTGTTCAACATCAAGAAGTACAAGGGTGCGCTCAAGGGACACTACGAGGGCAATGTAACACGACTCTAAAACTTTAACGAGAAACAGATTATGAAAAAGACTATATTATCAGTATTTGCCCTCGCCGTGGCGTTCGTAGCTACTGCCGAGGCGCAGCAGAAGGTATTCCTCAATAAAGGCAATAAGACAATAGAAACAGTGATGTTGGGCGCTGACGACTACATCGCGTTCGGACGCCCCGTGGGCGTGCCAGAACAGGCAAAGGTGGAAATCGCTGACCTGACAGCTGGCAAGAACTACGTGAGGTACAAGGTGCAGGCACGCACAGCCGATCAGCCTTACTATCAGATGTGTGTAAGCGAGTCGTACCTGAAGTTCTTCCTTATGGAGTATTTCGGTGGCGCATCGCTCTCGGAGATGACTGAAGCCGAGAAGAAGCAGGTGTTCTCTACGCTTATGCAGGCTGGCGGATATGGCTTCGAGGGCGTAGGCACAAAGGAATATACCGTCGCCGATGGCGAGAAAACAAGTGGCGTAACGCAGTTCGTCGCTGCAGGCGAGACTCAGTACATCGTGGTGTGCGACCTCGTAGAGAAAGATGAGAAGTTGGTGCTCGGTTCAGAACTGAAATACGCCACTGTGCGCACTACAGAGGCAGGCGTGAGCAATCTGGCGCTCAGCGTAGAGTATCTCGGACTGAACGCCGAGGGTAAGCCTGAGTTCGACGTGAAGCCGGGCAACGGATTTAAGTCGCTGCACCTTGTGCTCGGTTCTACGAAGTCTATCGACGAGTTCGTCAACCTCTATGGCTATAGTGCACTGATGTACAATCAGGGCGTGAGCTTCTCTGCCGAGCAGTGGGCTACATACGCCAGCGAGTACAAGGCGTGGAATATCGATAAGGAGAACGACTACACGTTCTGCGCACTCGCTGTGGATGCCAACGGTGACTGGGTGAAGGCTTCTGTGGACAATGTTCACATCAAACCGGCGGCAGCCAACGATTGCCCCGAGGTGGATGTCACCAATTATCAGGTTGGCAACGGCGACCTCGCCATACAGTACACCATCAAGTCGAAGGCTCCGTCTATCAAGAGCGCACGTATGCTCGTGATGAAGGAGTGGGATTGGGACAATGCTCTCAACGCTTACGACGTAGAGACTCCGTCTATGGCATGGGCAGACTTCATGGCTACTACCGACAAGGCTAAGGACGTAACAGAGGCGGTGAAGCAGTTTAACGGTAAGTTCACGTTCACGAAGAGCTTCTCTGACGCAGAGCGTGACTGGTACGTAGCTGTCCTCGCTGTCACCGACGACTACGGCACAACCGTCACACGCAGCACATTCCACTCGCACATCACTGATGCCGAGTTTGGAACGCTCTCAAAGACATTCCCAAAGAAGTAAGGGAGCGAGAGACTGTATGGCTTTAGGATGTTCAGATGCTATGGTTTTTTCTATATATTCTAGATTTTCTGGTTTTTCTAGTTTTTCTAGATTTTCTAGATATTAAACCCTTGCTCCGCTCTACACGACAATAAAAAAAGAAGTTTCGCAAGCCGACAGGCTTGCGAAACTTCTTTTTTTATAACCAGCTATCTTTTAGGCAGCCGGCTTTAGATAGCCGGTTTTAGGCAGCCAGCTTTAGGCTGCGTGGGTATGGCAAGATGCCATACCCTCCTGATATTACTTCACGACAATCTTCTTGCCAGCTACGATGTACACGCCTTTGGCGAGACTTACGAAGCGGTTGCCCTGCACGCTACCTGCGAATACACGTGCACCGCTGATGTTGTACACCTCAACGTGCTGTGTTTCGGGTGCAACGAGGAGCACGCCGCCTTGCTGCGCGTAGACATCGAGAGAAGACTCGTTGCTCTTCACGTCGCTAATAGTAGAGAAGATGTTACCCTCGTCGTCTTTCTGGTACAGACGCACGTAGTCGAACAGAGTCTCGTACTCGAAGTTCACGTCCGCATCCTTTGCCCACGAGTTGTTACCCACGCTCTGGTTTAGTATCACGTAGAACGGTTTGTCGAACGGCCACTGACCCTTGTTGAGCTGAGCCTGCAGCTTCGACTTAGCGTAAGAGAATGCCTTCGTACCGTCAACGTACCATGTGAGCAATGTCGGAGTCCAGTCGAGCGTGATTACGTGGTAGTCGGCTGCGTTGGTATATGCGCTTCCAGAGTTGGGCAGAGCCAGATGCAAATCGTATGTGCAGTGAGTATGCACCGTATGATATGTCTTGTTCTCGGTGTCTATCTGCTCCCAGATATCTATCTCTCCGGCGTTAGGCCAGCCTGCAGAGTTGTCCTGCGGCATGAGCCAGAAGGCAGGGAAGTTGCCTACGTGAGGAGTGGTGCGCAGACGGCCCTCGATGCGTCCGTATGTGAAGTACATCTTATCCGAGCTTTCGATGGCACCGCTGATCATATCCACGTTGCCTTCTTCGGCGATGGTGTTCTTGATGCAGCGTGTGACGAGCTTGCCGTCGCGTATGAAGGCTGTCTTCTGCTGTCCCTCAGCGGTCTGCGAGGTGAAGCGCTTCCATGTAGGACTCTCGCGTGTGCAGTTGTGCCATACGGTAGCGTTAGGCAGCGAGTAGTCCTTGCCGTCGAACTCGTCAGCGAAGCGCAGCTTGTACTCCTCTGTGCCGTCAGCCTCGAACAGAGCATACACGCGCACATCGCCGTTCACCTTAGCTGCGTCGATGGTGAAGTCCTCTTCATTTTTAGCATCCTTCACCTCGTATTCCTCCCACTGGCGGTTGCCGTTGATGTACTGCTTTCCGTCGAGGTTGTGACCGTGACGCACGGTGATGCTCTTTACGTTGTAGCCGGCAGCCGGGGCGAGTGGCATAAGGTCGATAGCCTTGCCAAATGCTGCTGTTTCTGTCACACCGTTATAGTCGTAGCCAACGATATGTCCGCCACGTGCGTCGATGTCGAGCTTGCCGTTATCGTTGTGCACGTTCAGGAGGAAGTCGACGATGTAGCCGTTGTAGTTGTCGATGTGCAAAGCGTCAGACATGCTATAGTCGCCAGCAGGGTCGATGTTGTTCTTGTCAATCTTCAGACGAGCGCGATAGACACCGGTAGGCAAGTCGTCGGGGATAGTAAACGACGGCATTGCGGTTGTTGCGCCCGCAGCTTCGCCGTTGCTGTTCTTGCCGTTGTATGAAGAGAAACTAACAACCTCGCTGCCAACGACTGGCACGCCAGCTTCATTGAGCGGCGTTGTGAACACTGCATCCTGATCGTAGTCGATGTAGAGATATGCGCCCATCTCGGTGTCGCCAGTGAATGCGATGCCCGGTGTGAGCACATCGCCCGGCTTGGCGTTCACTTCTTTCGTGAGAGCGTCGCGATATACGGTAGTGCCCTCAGGGATAGCGATAGCCGACTTCTTGCCAGTCTTGTTCGTAATAGAGAACTCTGTGAGACTGTTGGCTGTAGGATCCATCTGAGCGAGATCCTTCTCGAAGTTGAGCGCGTAGTTGTCGCCCGAAGTGGTGCCTTCGGCTGCGAAGTTCACGGTTATTTCAACGTCGCCGTCGATGTAGCGTGCAGGTATGGTGAGCTTGTCGTCCTTGGCAGAGTAAGCCATGATGGTGTTCTCCTCCCACTGGCGCAGTCCGTCGACAACAGCTTCGCCGTCCAAGCCGTATCCGTGCTTCACCTTCAGTGAGCTGAAGTCATATCCGTCCTTTACGGCGATGGCTATGGTGAGGTCTTTTCCGAACTCCACGTCCTGGTTGTTCAGCTCTGCGCTGTAGTCGGCAAGCGAGAGAGTGCCTTTCTTTTTGTCAGCACCCTTCACCGTAATGTGCGCCGTCTCGCCATGCACGTTGATGCGAGTGTCTACAATCACGCCACCATTCTTCTTTATACCATTGCTACTGATGTTTCCGCCAGGGTCAACGCTGTCCCAGTCTACCTTGTAGCGCATACGATAGATGCCAGGTTTAGCATCTGTGGGGATAGCGAACGACGGCGGATTGATGCTTGGCTCGCCACTTACGGTTGCGCCCTTGCTGTCCTTGTTCTTGTACATGGAGTAGGTCATAAGGTCCTTCATGGCGTTCACACCATTATCGTCGTAGTCGACATCGTATTTGCCGTCCTTACCGAAGTCGATATATGCGTATCCGCACATCCACGTACCTTTCCAATTAAATCCAACCGAAACCGTCTCGCCAATCTTGGCGCGCAGACAGTCGTCGAGGCGTTTGATGTACAGACGCTTCTCTGTCTTCTGGTTTACGTCAATCTGCTGTGTGCCGTAGCTGCTTGAGAGCAGAATAGCATTGGTGTAGCGCCCCGTGTTCGTAGCAGCCTCGTTCTCGTCGAAGTTGACCGGGTAAGCACTTTGTGCTAACATGGTAGCTGGGGTAATCGCCGCTGTCAATATGAAGGTGGCGATTGCTGTGCGTAGGTTGTTTGTCATAATAATAGTTGTTGTTTATAGTCTGAAAAGGGGATAGCTGTCAGTCTTGACTGCTATCCCCAATATATGAGTAACGATTAGTTTACTTTACGAGCACTTTCTCGCCGTTTACGACGTAAACGCCTTTGTGTGCGCAGATTGTCTGTGTGCCCTCTACAGTGCCGTTGAACAGAGTGCTGCCCTGCACGCTTACGATGTCTACGTGTGTCGGAACAGATGCTGTGAGAGTCATCTCGCCCTGACCTGCCTTCACTTCGAATGCCTTCACTGTAGCGTCGTTAACGCTTGTGGGGTCGCTTTTGAAGAATGGCACGATGCGGATATCGCCGTCTACGCAGTTAGCAGGGATTGTGTACTCGTTGTTTACGAACTGCGAAGCCTGCACTACGAACTCCTTCCACTGCGGGTTCTCGTTCTTTGTGCTTGCGCCCTCAAGGTTGTAGCCGTGGCGGATCTTCATGTAGTCGAGCACGAAGCCTTCTGCCGGCTTCGACTTGATGACAAATGCCTGACCGAACGGAGTAGTGCGACCGGTGAGCTGCTTGCCGTCTGCAAGGAGTACGTCGCCGTTCAAGCCGCCACCGTTCTCTTCTGTAGCACGGAAAAGATTAACTTCGTCGTTGTGGATGTTCACGAGTACGTCAATCAGCGCGCCACCGTTGTTTGTGATGAGGTTTCCCGTTGCGGTGCTGCCGCCTGGGTCTACGTTGTCCCAGTCCACCTTGTAGCGCATACGATAGATGCCCGGCTTCATGTCGTCGTCAATTTTGAACGAAGGAAGACCAACACCGCAGTCGCCGCTTGCTCTGCTGCCTGCACTGTTCTTGTCCTTGTAGTAAGAGTAAGAAACGAGGTCGCGTGCATTTGTTACGCCGCTGTTGGTGTAATCAACGTCGAACTTACCGTTGTCGTCCTTGTCGAGGTAAGCATATCCGTGCATCCATTCGCCTTTCCAGTCGATAGTCGGATTAACGGTCTCGCCTGGCTTAGCAAGGAAGATGTTCTCGGTCTTGTTGAAGTAGAGCTTCTTGTCTGTGTTCTGGTTGATAGCTACGCTCTGCGAACCGAGCTTAATATTCTTTACATAGCGGCCGTCACCACGTGTGTGAGCTGTGTTCTCCTCGAAGTTGATTGGGTAAACCGACTTAGAGAAGAATGGGTTAGCCTTGCTGCTGAGTGTGATGTCGTCGATGAACACGGCGAAGTCGCTCATCTGGTTGTGTGGCGACTGGCGGTCGACAACCACGAGGAGGCTCTTGATGCTGATGCCGTTAGCACCCATGATTGGGAATACCACGTCCTGCCATGCGCCTGCGTGCACCTTGCTTGTCGGCACGCTCCAGAACTGCTCTGTAGTAGCGGGCTGCCAAGGACGGTCGTCGCGGTTGCCAAGTCCGATGAGCATCACCGGAGCGTCCTGCGTAGAGTAGAACTTAACGTGTACGTACTGGGTCTCACGCTTCAGAGCGAGCGGCTCCTTCAGCTCTACGAGTGCGCCGAAAGTGTTGCTGCCGTAGCGTGAACGCTGCACGCCGAGGATGTAGTTTGAACCATTAGGAGCGAAACCTAATTCAGGGTCTTCGGCGTTGAGGTCGTTTTCTACAACCTGCACGTTGCCCGTGAGCTTGTTGAGGTTGAAGGGTGATGTAGGGCATGTGTCGTATGCACGAACACTCTTGTAGCTCTCTGGTGTCTCAAAGTCGCAGAGAGTCTTGTCCTGCTGTGCCACGGCTGCGATAGGGAAGAACAGACCGGCAAGGCACATATATTTCATTATGTTCATTGTTTCTTTGTTTTTAAGTTAATGGAGTAAGGGTTTGTTTAGAACACTTCTACGGTGTGGAGCAGTGGGCAAGCCTTTGCGTCCTCAATAGTGATGCGCAGATACTTAGCCTTGATGCCGCTGCCAGAGTAGCTGCTAACTGTAGAACCGTTGAGCGGAATGATACGCTTGTAGCCTACGGTTGTCATTGTCTGCTGTGTAGCGCGCTTTGTGTATGTCACACCATCCTCGCTGGTCTCAATCTTGAACTTCTTCACGCGCTGTCCGAGCTTGATGTATTCCATGAGCGATACGTAGCGCAGAGTCTGCGGTGTGCTCCACTCGAGAGTAATCTCGGCTGTGTTCTGTCCGTCAGGTGCAGCCCAGTATGTGTTCTTGTCGCCGTCGGTCATGTTCTTAGCGTCGTAGTTGCCCTTGCCCATAGCCTCACGTGTAGTGCTTGCTGTGATGGTAGCTGTCTTAGCGAGGTCGTTGCCAAGACGAGTCTTGAGCAGCTTGCCGAGGTCCTCCATGATTGTCACGAGGCTCTGGTCGATAACGCCTGCCTTGTTCGGTGGGAGGTTGAGCAGGAATGTAGCGTTGCGGCCCACTGTCTCAAGGTACATCTGGAAGAGACGTTCTGCCGACTTCGCTTCGTTGTTCTTTTTCGAATCCCAGAACCAGCCCTTTGTCGACTTGGCGTCGCTCTCGCCGGCAGCCCACTGCCATGCGTTCTCGTCGCCCGACTCAGCGTCGCCCATTGACCAGCATGTCTCGCCCGACACGCCGTCCTCGTTACCAATCCAGCGTGCTTCGCCGCCAACGCCCCACATTATTACGTTCGGCAGGAGGTTGTGGATAGAGTCGCGCAGGTTAGGAATGTCGTAGTAAGTCTGTGCGTTGTCGATAGTGCGCTTCTGCGAAGAAGTGTAGCTGCCGTAGCCACCTGCGTGGTCGCCGCCGGTAGCGCCGTCGAACCACATCTCAAACTGGTCGTCGCCGTACTTAGCAAGCTCAGCACACTGTGGAAGGAACACGAGCTTTGCATACTCGTCGGTGTAGTTGCCGTTGCTGTCCTTCTTGCCCCAGTATGGGCTTGACATATCCCACGGCGAGATGTAGAAACCGTACTTCATTTTCAAAGTGCGTGCTGCGTCAGCAAACTCCTTAGGAATGTCTACATTCTTACCATAGCCAGAAGAGTTGCGTGTGCAGTGCTCTGTTGTCTTTGTAGGCCAAAGGCAGAAGCCATCGTGGTGCTTAACAACGGCGATACCGCCTCTCATACCAGCCTTCTGAGCTACTTCGAGCCACTGTTTCGGGTCTGGCTTCTGTGTAGGAGCGAATACAGTCTCGCGCTCCATGCCTGAACCCCACTCCTCGTTGGTGTAGGTGTTCATGCCGTAGTGGAAGAAAGCGTAGAATTCGGTTTCGTTCCACTTGAGCTGACGCTCGCTTGGTACTGGGTAGACTGGAGCTGGTGTGTTGTCCGGATTGCTTACGCTCTCCTCAACCAGCTTGAAGTTGTTCTGTGCTGACAAAGTGCCAGGCGCTGCAGCTGCTAAGCACAGTGCAGAGAACAATGTGTAGATTTTCTTCATATTATTTTGATTTGTTTAGAAATAACAATTTGGTTCTTAGGTCATTCTGGGTTGCAAAGTTACGAATAATAATTCGTATTATAGTAATGTGGTGTGTTAAATTTGCGATAAATATTAAGATGTAATCAAGGGGATATTCTGGGGGTGCAGTTAGGGGGTGCAGTTGTCTCAACTGCACCATTCTGCTTTGTTGGTGCATTCTGCTTTGTTGGTGCAGTTGAGACAACTGCACCCCCTAACTGCCCCCCCCTGAATATCCTATTTAGTTATTTCGATGCGGAACGTAGAAGCTGGCAGTTGTGCGCTGTTCACGAGGTTGGCGCGTGTGAAAGGCTGCCATCCGTAGCGCACGAAGCGCGGATGTGTCACGCCCTCAGCCATTACTACCACGGTGTTGCCTTCAATGCGTGCCTCGGCAGGCTTGTATAGTCCTTCTTCCTCGGCTATCTCGAATGTCAACGGGTGCTTACCGTCGGAGGTAGAGAGTCCGTCGGCGTAGTCGAAGGTGAGGCGCACGATGCCGTCGCCCACCACCGACGCTTCCTTCACGGCAGGTCCGCTCGGCACAACATTTGAGAAATCGTAGAGGTTATGCAGAGCGATGCGAGCCAGGCGTTCGCCCACGGGCTGCTTGCGTGTGGGGTGAACGTTGAGCGAGTCGCCCATGTCCGACGACACAGCCATTGCTACGTTCGGCAGGTGGCTCTGCAGACGGCGCTGACTGTCGCGGAACCACTGCCACGGCAGACGATCCATGCTCGAGAGTTGCACATAATAGAACGGCAGCTCGGCATCGTTCCAGTTGCGTCGCCATCCTTCGACGAGCAACTTGAACAGACGCTCGTGAGTGGTGAAGTTCTGCGCGTTCGACTCGCCTTGATACCACAGTACGCCCTTTATGGGGAACTGCTGAAGCGGCTCTATCGCCGACTCGTAGAGGTAGCAAGGATCGTAGGGATGGCGTTGCAACTTCATGTCGGCAGCCTTCTTCATGTTCAGCGCGGCACGCTCGCGCACCCAAGGCTGCACGAAGTCGTTGTTAGTCCAGTTGCGCATGATTTGTGGAAATTGTGCGTCGAGGTCAGCACGGTCGACCCACGCCTCCGTCGGCGAGCCGCCCACGGCGTTGCAGATGAGGCCCACGGCACACTGCAGGCTGTCCTGCAGCATAGAGCCGAAGTAGTAGGCGATGGCAGAGAAGTCCTTCGCTGTCTCGGGCGAGCAGACCGTCCACTTCGTGTCGGCGAAGTACTTTAGGTGGTTGATGGAGTCGAGCGCAGCCGCGTCCCACTCAACAGGATTGGTGCGCCAGCGTGCTTTCATGTCGAAGAAGCGTATGTTGGGGTTCTTCGCTTTCGGTATGTCGCGCTTTGCGGTGGCAGCCTCGTGCAACATGAACTCCATGTTCGACTGACCGGAGCAGAGCCATACCTCGCCGAATGCCACATTATTATATACGAGTTGTTTCTCGTCGGTGCTGATGGTCAGCGTGAGATTGTTCTCGGCACGTTGCGGACGCAGCGTAACCTGCCAGCATCCGTTGTCGTCGGCAGTGGCCGTAGCCGTCTGTACCTCTGTCTTCAGCGCACGCACACGTCGTGGCTGTTCGCCCTTCTTGCGCTTTCCGCCGTTCTGCACCTTGCCCTTCGCTGCGTCGGGGCGTGTGATGTTGACCGTCACCTTCTCGCCGGCGTTGGCAGTGCCGTGGATGGTCAGCGCGCGGTTGCGCTGCAGCACCATGTTGTCCGAGTAGGTGATGGGCATCTGCAGACCACCGTAGTTGCCTAATATTGCCGAGTAGACGGTGCGTGCGAGCATCGTAGCACCCTCCTTGTTAGGATGTACGGCATCGGGGATGAGTTGTGGATACGCATAGAGCGGTTTATGGAAGTCGATGAGCTGCGCCTTTCCGACGCGAGCTACGGTCTTGATAGCCTCCTGAATTTCCTCTTGCCACTGTTGCGTGCCACTTTCAAAGCGTGGGTGGTTGTGAGTGATGGGCGAGAGGAGTGCGATGATGATGCGGCACTTCGGGTTCTCCTGGCGCAGCGTGTCGATGAGAGCGAGGTAGTCGCTCACGAACTCGTCGCGGTAGTAGGGCCAGTTGCGTGGGTCGGTATCGTTTACGCCGAGGTGTATCACAGCGATGTCGCCCTTGAAAGCCTTCGCTTTAGCCCATTCCTCTTGAGCTATGTAGGGTCGATGTCCGTGGCGGAGCAGTGTGGCACCCGACTTTCCGAAGTTGCCCACTTCGTAGCCGTCGCCCAACATCTGCTGCAGCTGTGCAGGATACGACTCTGTAGCAGGGTCGGCGAGCATCATGCCGTATGTAATGCTGTTGCCTATGCACGCCACGCGTGTCTTCTCGAGGTAGATACGTTTCGGCACGCGCGCGTTGACTGCAAGCGGAAGTGCAAGCAGCAATGCGAGTGTTAGTGCAAGGTATGTCTTGTTGATTGCTTTCATATTAATATGTTATAGCTGAGAATGTTATTAATCGAGTGGTTGTTAGAATAGAATAAGACAAGAAGTAGGGCGGGAGTTTAAATAAACTCCTCGCCCTTTTTCATTTGTATTTCGTTTACGAGTCGGCGCACATTTGCCGATGAGTCCTCCTTACGGCAGATGAGTAGCACGTTCTTCTCTTCGGCTACGATGAAGCCGTCGAGCCCAGAGATTACCGCCATGCGGTCCTTCGGCAGTTTGATGACGTTGTTGTGCGCATCGTCGAGCAGCACGTCGCTGTCTATAACTACGTTGTCGCCCTCGCCCTTTTGCATTGCTTCGTATATGCTATGCCACGTTCCGAGATCAGCCCAGCCGAAGTTGCACTTCAGCATACACACATTCTCCGACTTCTCGAGTATGCCGTAGTCGACGGTGATGTTCGGGTATGAGGGAAAGTGTTCGTGTATGTATCGGTTCTCCTCTTCGTAGTCGAACTCTTCGCCAGCGTGTATCTCGTCGTACTTACGCAGCACTGTTGGCAGCAACTCTCTGAAGCAGTCGAGCAGATAGTGTGCATTGGCGAGGAATATGCCCGTGTTCCAGTAGAACTCGCCGCTGTCGACGAACATCTGTGCGAACTCGCGTTCGGGCTTCTCCGTGAACGACTGCACCTTGAACACGCCTTCCTCCACCTCGTCGCCCATCTGTATGTAGCCGTAGCCAGGCTCGGGGCGCGTCGGCTTCAGTCCGAGTGTGAGCAGATGCTGCCGCTTTGCTGCGAAGTCGAAGCCGCGGTTGATGCATTTGGCGAATGCCTCGTCGCCGATGATTGCCTGGTCGGACGGTGCCACAACGATGTTGGCATCGGGGTTGATGCACATGATGCGGTGCGCACACCACGCCACGCTCGGGGCTGTGCCACGCTGTATAGGCTCTGCGAGCAGGTGGTCGGGAGCGAGTTCGGGCAACTGTTCGCGTACGAGATCGACGTATGCGTCGTTCGTGTTCACGTATATATTCTCTATGGGCACAATCTGTGCGAAACGGTCGTAAGTGACTTGAAGCTGAGTGCGTCCACATCCGAAGAAGTCGATGAACTGTTTAGGCTTGCTCTCGCGGCTGCATGGCCATAGGCGGCGTCCCTTGCCACCGGCGAGTATTACACAGTAGTTATTGCTTGTATTGTTCATGTTGTTGGTTTTTATTAGTAGATTAATGGATTTTTTTCTTCGTTATTATCTGTTATAATAACGCAGATTTTGTGCCATTATTGTATTTTTTCAGTAGCTAAATTCGCCATTACTCGCTGTTTATTTCTTCAGTACGGCTCTTGCTATGAACCATGCGTGCATGGCGAGCGTTGTGAACAGTCCGTAGTGGCGGCGCATGATGCGGAAGCGCTCGAAGAGTGAGGCGCGGTGGTTCTTGTTCGTCATGCCTCCGTCGAGGTAGTCAGCCACCACTTCCGGCAGTCGCAAGAGCTGCAAGTGCTCACGTTCGGCGTGTTCCATAATGCGTATGCACCAGTCGACATCGGCAGAGAAGCGATAGCGCAGGTCGTATGGTGTGGCGCGTGCTATGTCGGTGCGTGCGTAGAACGCCTGGTGGCACACCAACATACCGTGGCGGAACGAACGCCAGTTGAGGTTGTCGGGTGGTGCGAGCCGGCGCGGATGCAGCACGATGCCTTTATCGTCGACGATGTTAGTGTCGCCGTAGAGCACGGCAGGCAGTTTTCCGTCGGAACGCTCGTTCACGTCGTTGGATATCTTCTCGAGTGTTGTGTCGTCGGGCAGCGAGTCGCCGGCGTTGAGGAACACGACGTAGTCGCCCGTTGCGAGTCGCAGTCCCTTGTTCATGGCGTCGTACAGACCGCGGTCGGGTTCGGAGATGATGCGCACCTCGTGCTCCGTCTCCTCCTCCAGGCTGCGTTGGCGGTAAGTCTCTGCCACCTTTACGGTGTCGTCTTTCGACGCTCCGTCGATAATCAAGTGCTCTACTGGCGCCCACGTTTGGTTGAGTATGCTGTCGAGCGTAGGCTTGATGACCTCAGCTGCGTTGTAGGTGCAGGTTATGATTGTGAATTTTATCATGTCAATTAAATAATATATCGTTTGAGAGCGATCAGCTCGTTGTAAACCTCTATGTATCTCATCGCTACCGACTGCTGCGAGTAGTTGTGTGCCACCTTGTGCAGACAGCTGGCTGCGAGTTCGTTGCTGTCAGCCTCGAAGAGCGTCCAGCGTATGCCCTCGGCGAGGTCGGCAGCGTCCTTGAAGTTGGCTACGTAGCCGTTGTGCTTATGGTCTATCATCTCCGGAATGCCCCCGACGCGGAAGCCCACGCTTGGCACTCCGCACGCCATCGCCTCCATAATGGTGTTCGGGAGGTTGTCCTCGAGCGAAGGCAGCACGTAGACATCGGCAGCGTTGTACACATTAGCTATCTGCTGCGCGTCGCTGATGTAGCCCAATGGGTACGACGGGATGTGCAGTTGTTCGGCTATCTCGTCGGCACTTGCGCCGAGTATAGCCACAGCGGTGTTGGTCTTGAACTGCGGGTTGCTGTCGGCGAGGCGGTTGATAGCCTCTATGAAGTAGGCAGCACCCTTGCGCTCGTTGGTCACCTTCTGCGACACGAACAGCACGATGCGTCCCTCCTCGGGCAGCCCCATCTGCTGGCGTGCCTTTGTGCGGTCGGTAGGGCAGAACACACGTGTGTCGATGGTGTTGGGTATCGACACGATGCTCTCGCCGGAGAGCAACGCGCTCTGTCGGGCTTGTGCTTCCAGCCAGCGGCTACACGTCACAAAGTGGATGTTATTGCCTTCATACAGTGCCTTCTTGCGCTTCCATATCTTGCGCGAGAGGTCGTTGATAGCCCCTCCGCCTGGCAACAGCTTGCAGTTGTGACACACCGTGCGGAATGCTCCGCAGCTGCGTGCGTAGTGGCAGATGCCCGTGGCGGGCCATAGGTCGTGCATGGTCCACACTATCGGCTTGCCGCTCTTGACAATCTTGCGTATGGAGCTGAGCGAGAGCATACCTTGGTTTATCCAGTTGAGGTGGATGATGTCGGCTTCGCGGAACTCGGGCAGACTTGTGATGTCCGATCCGGCGCTTGCCGTGTCTATTTCAAAGAGATGATTCTTGGAGAAATACAAATGGCGGAAGATAGAAAGGCGTTCGCGCAGAAAATGCCATTTGTATAGCCAATGATGAGGCATCTGAGAGACGGTGACGTGGTTGGTCTGCTTCTCGGCTACCAACATCTTCGCCTTTACTCCGTTTCTCTGCAGAGCTTCCATGAGACGGTTGGCTGCAACGGCAGCACCACCATTTGTCTCGCTTGTGTTTATGATGAGTACTCTCATAAGTATTAAGTTATGGTACAAAGATAGTGCAAATCGGTGGTAGTACAAAACGAAATCAGCCATTTATGAAAAAAATAACAATAGTTTTTGTAGTTTATGAAAAAATCAGTAATTTAGCACAAATTACGTTTTTCTTCAAACGTATAATATACGCATAATGACAAACAAACAACTCACTTTTGCCTTCTTCGGCAATACTTTCCAACTGCGCAAGTCGACTTCTTTAGCTCGTGCGCTCGACTATCTTCGCTCTCGTGATGAGCGCGTGATATTCGACCGCCCGTTCCGCGACTTCCTTATGCACGACCAGCATCTTGACCTCTCCGGCGTTGAGGTGTTCGACGGTGATGATTTTGATGCCGACTATGCCGTATCTATCGGTGGCGACGGCACGTTTCTGAAGACTGCGGTGCGCATTGGCTGCAAGAATACGCCCATCGTAGGTATTAACATGGGACGCTTAGGGTTCCTCGCTGACGTGCTGCCCGACGAGGTGGAGACCGCTCTCGCCGCAATCATCGAGGGCGACTACAAGATAGAACGCCACACGGCGATAGAGATACGTACGCATGGTGGCGACTTCGAGGGTTGTCACTACGCACTGAATGATATTGCGGTGCTGAAACGCGACAACGCTTCGATGATCAGCATACGCACGAGCATCGACGACTCGTTTCTTGTTACGTATCAAGCCGATGGACTGGTGGTATGTACGCCTACCGGCTCGACGGCTTACTCGCTGTCGAACGGCGGACCAATCATCGTGCCGCAGACCAGTACGCTATGCCTCACGCCAGTGGCTCCGCACAGTTTGAACGTGCGTCCGGTGGTTATCTCGGATAACAGTAGGGTGGAGCTACAGGTGGAGTCGCGCTCGCACAACTTCCTCGTGGCGGTAGACGGACGCAGCTATACCATGCACGAGGGCACAACGGTGAGCATACAGAAGGCACCGTTCTCAACGCTGATAATGAAGCCGAACAACAGAAACTACTTCTCATCGCTCAGAGAGAAGATGATGTGGGGAGCGGATAAGCGTTAGCGACGTGTCGTCGCTAACGCAATTTTGAATTTTGAGTTTTGAATTTTGATGAAGATAACGACCTCGGACAAGTACACAGCAAGGCAGATACTGCGCTGGCTCTGGCAGGCATGGCGTGGCAATAGGCTCCAGGCGGCGTTGAACGCGTTGCTTGGCGTGGCTGACGTGGTGCTCAGCCTGGCGCAGGTGTGGGCGGTGAAGCACGCCATCGACGTGGCTTCGGGCTCCGACCGCGGTTCTATCCATTGGGCTGTGGGCATCATGGGCGCACTGATACTGCTCAACTTTGCGGTGAATATCTCGGGGGTATGGGTGCGTAACCTGCTCGGAGTGCGTGCGCAGAACCGTATGCAGCAAGCCACGTTGCGACGCATACTGCAGTCGGAGTGGCATAGCCGCGAGCACTTCCACTCGGGCGACGTGCTCAACCGCTTGGAGCTTGACGTGTCGAACGTCGTGACGTTCCTCACCGAGACGTTGCCGAGCACACTCTCCACCGTACTCATGTTCGTGGGTGCTTTCGCCTGCATGTATCTGATGGACAGCACGTTGGCACTGATACTCGTGGTGATGATACCGCTCTTTGTGCTTGTAAGCAAAGTGTACATGCGCCGTATGCGCCGCCTCTCACGCCGTGTGCGTGAGTCGGATAGTAAGGTGCAGTCGTCAATGCAGGAGAGTGTGCAGCACCGCATGGTTGTGAAGACCTTGGAGGCGACGCAGACGATGGTGGAGCGTCTTGAGACGACACAGTCGGAGCTGCGCCAGAACGTCGTCAACCGCACAAAGTTCTCCGTTCTCTCCAACTTTATCCTCAACTTCGGATTTGCTTCGGGCTATCTCTTGGCGTTCCTTTGGGCAGCGGTGCGTATGCAGGCAGGCACGCTGACATTCGGCGGCATGACCGCCTTTCTGCAGCTCGTCAACCGCATACAGTCGCCGGCACGCACACTGACGAAACTCGTGCCTGCTTTCGTGTCGGTGTTCACCGCTGCTGAGCGACTCATGGAGCTTGAGGAGGAACCGCGCGAGCCTGAAGGCGAGCCTATTCGGTTTGCCGACTCCTGCGGAATACGCCTTGAGAACGTCACCTATCGCTATGAGGACGGCACACGCGATATTATAAAGAACCTTTCGTTCGACTTCCGTCCGGGGTCAACAACGGCTATCCTCGGCGAGACGGGTGCCGGAAAGACAACGCTCGTGCGTATGCTGCTTGCGCTGATGCGTCCGAAGAGCGGACATATATATATGTATGATGCTGATGGCGAGAAGGAACTGACGCCGCTGATGCGTTGCAACTTTGTGTACGTACCGCAGGGCAATACGCTTCTAAGCGGTACGATACGCGAGAATTTGTTGCTCGGCGACGCTACGGCGACGGATGAGATGATGCGCGAGGCACTTAAAAAGAGTTGCGCCGAGTTCGTCTTTAATCTGCCCGACGGGCTCGACACCCACTGCAGCGAGCGTGGCGGCGGACTCTCCGAGGGTCAGGCGCAGCGCATAGCAATTGCTCGTGCGTTGCTCCGCAATCGCGCCGTGCTCGTGTTCGACGAGGCAACGTCGGCTCTCGATAGCGAGACGGAGTGTCGTCTGCTACGCAATATTCTGGACAATGACACGCACACCGTGATATTCATAACGCATCGTCCGGCAGTGTTAAAGTATTGTAGTCAGCAGCTTGTTATTTAAAAATATACTTGAAAACATGCTTTTTCACGTCGCGCATCGACCGACGCAGACATCCGCACCGACCGACGCAGACATCTGCATCGACCGACGCAGACATCCGCATCGACCGACGCAGACGTCCGCACCGACCGATGCGGATGCTATTATTGCTTGTTATTGTTGTCCGTAGTGCAGATTTACGTCCTTTAAGATTTCTTTCGGTACGAGTTGTGATACATCCTCGCCACGTGCCACCTTCTCTCTCACCTCCGTACTGCTGATGTCGTACAGTCCGGTGTCGTAGAGATGCACGCTTGGGGGCAGCGTATCGGTGTCGATGGGCGACCCTGTGCGCGGATAGATGGCGATGGGGTAGTGGGCTATGATGTCTGAGGCGTGGTACCAGCGGTCGAACACCGCCCAGTTGTCGGCACCTATGAGGAGCGTGAACTCGCGGTCGGGGTAGTCGGCGGAGAGGTGTTGCAGCGTGTGCCACATGTACGACGGGCGGGGCAGGCGAAACTCGTAGTCGCTTGCCGTGAGCTGCGGATAGGGCGCAAGCGCATGCTGCGTCATATCGAGGCGCAGCTGGTCGTCGAGCAGACTGCCTGCTGCCTTCAGTGGGTTCTGTGGCGACACAATGAGCCATATCTCGTCCAACCCGGCTTCTTCCAACATTCGCTTCGCAATGGCGATGTGTCCGTTGTGTATGGGGTTGAACGACCCGCCGTAGATACCTGTCTTTATCTTCTGCATTGTTTTATGTTTGTATAGGAGGGTGTGACAAAACTACAAAACGTAGGAGGGTATGGCATCCTTGCCATACCCACGCTGCCTGCTATAATCGTATTTTTCCACGCAATCCGTGGAACCTTAGGGGGTGCACTTGTCTCAAGTGCACCAACCGAGCTGCTAGTGCCCTCCCACAGATTTCACAGATTTCACAGAACTTTCTTACTGTAGCTTTCTCCCACAGAATTCACAGAACTCACAGAAGTTTCTTGCTGTAGTTTCTCCCGCAGATTTCACAGAACACACAGAAGTTTCTTGCTGTAGCTTTCTCCCACAGATTTCACAGAACACAGCAGAAGGTACTGTGAATTCTGTGGGACTCCTATGCCCCCAATAATCTGTGCTCATCTGTGCAATCTGTGGGAGACTCTTCTCAGCAGAAGGTTCTGTGTGTTCTGTGAATTCTGTGGGAAACCCCGCTACTAATAGCAAGTGGCTGCGTGGGTATGGCAGGATGCCATACCCTCCTAAGATACTACTCCTCGATGAATGAGCGGATAGCCTCGTAGGTCTCCTCGACAGCCTTCTCAAGGTCGTCGTTGATGATGATGCGGTCGAACTTCGGGGCCTGCGACAGTTCGAACTCGGCGCGTGCGATGCGCTGCTCAATCACCTCGGGCGCATCCGTGGCGCGTCCGACGAGGCGGCGACGCAGCTCCTCCACCGATGGCGGCTGGATGAACAGACTCAGTGCGCGGTCGCCATAGAACTTCTTGATGTTGCAGCCACCCTTCACGTCGAGGTCGAACACCACGTTCTCGCCGCGTGCAGCCTGTGTCTCCACCTGCTCTTTCAGTGTGCCGTAGAAACGGTCCTGATAAACCTCCTCGTACTCGAGGAACTCGTCGCGACTGATGCGCTCGCGAAACTCCTCGGGAGTGATGAAGAAATACTCTACACCGTCCTGCTCGGTGCCACGCGGAGCGCGTGAGGTGCACGAGATGGAGAAGGCGAGGTGCAGCTCCGGACGCTGCATCAAACGATTGATAATTGTGCTTTTGCCGCTGCCACTCGGAGCGGAGAATATAATGAGTTTACCCATGCTTGAGTTTTGAATTTTAAAGTGCGTTCAGCACTTGTTCCTTAATCTGCTCCAGCTCGTCCTTCATCTTCACCACGATGTTCTGCATCTCGGCGTTGTTGCTCTTCGAGCCGGTAGTGTTAATCTCGCGTCCCATCTCCTGCGCTATGAAGCCGAGCTTCTTGCCCTGGCCTCCCTCTTCAGCCATTGTCTCGCGGAAGTAGTTGAGGTGGTTGGCGAGTCGCTGCTTCTCCTCGCTGATGTCGAGTTTCTCGATGTAGTAGATAAGCTCCTGCTCGAGGCGGTTCTTGTCGTAGTCAACCTCTGGGATAGAGCTCAGTCCGTCGACGATGCGTGTGCGAATCTTCTCCACGCGCGACTTCTCGTAAGGCTCGATACTCTTCAGTAGAGCCTCGATGTTGTCGATCTTCTCGCCGAACTTCTTCTGCAGTGCTGCACCCTCCTGCTGGCGGAACGCCACGAGTGCGTCGATAGCCTCGTCGATGGCCTTGCGTGCCACTACCCACTCCTCGTCAGAGAGCGTCTCTATCTCCACCTTCGACATCACGTCGGGCATACGCAGCAGCGTAATGAACCAGTCGGCAGGCAGCGGTATCTGGCACTCCGCAGCCACGCTCTTTATCTGCTCGCAGTAGTTCTTGGCGAGCGCGGTGTTGATGGTCGTGGCATCGCTTGTGGCATCCTTCTCCACCCATATCGCGAAGTCGACCTTGCCACGTATCACCTTCGCCTGGATAGCCTGGCGTATCTCCATCTCCTTCTCTCTGAAGAGAGGAGCGATGCGTGTTGAAAGGTCGAGTGCCTTGCTGTTCAGCGACTTTATCTCGACGTTGATTTTCTTACCATTGTAGACTGCGACAGACTTGCCGTAGCCGGTCATTGAAAGTATCATATTGCGTGTTTGTTATTTATATATGCTTGTTTGTTATTCGGAATGCAAATGTAGCTAATATTTTCCATATATGAAAAAAAACGTTTGCTTGTTTTTTTTAACGCTTCGTTAATGGGCGAATTTGAATAAAAAATTGTATTTTTGCAATCTATTATATTAATGTGTAGTCTGCCATTAAGCACCGATTATGAGTTATTATGGCGTTTAGTAGTTGCAGACGCAGAAAAAATAAGAAAAGAATGTCGTGTATATTGAGCATTGATACGAGCACTAATGTGTGTTCAGTCGCCGTCAGTCAGGATGGCGCGTGTATATTCTCCAAGGAAGACTTTGATGGTCCGAACCACGCCGTGAAACTCGGCGTATATGTTGACGAGGCAATGTCGTTTGCCGATAGCCATGCCATACCGCTCGATGCCGTAGCCGTGAGCTGCGGTCCGGGTTCGTACACAGGTCTGCGCATCGGTGTGTCGATGGCAAAGGGCATCTGCTACGGTCAGAACCTGAAGCTGATCTCGGTGCCTACGCTCGAGCTGATGGCTGTGCCGGTACTGCTGCGTGAGGAAGTGGAGGAGGGCGCACTGCTCTGTCCGATGCTCGACGCACGCCGCATGGAGGTGTACTCGGCTGTCTACGACCGTGCGCTGCACGAGGTGCGTGGCATTCAGGCGGACATCGTCGATGCCGACACGTACAAGGAGTACCTCGACCGCGGACCGGTCTACTTCTTCGGCGACGGTGCCGAGAAGTGTATGGAGGTGATCAACCATCCCAATGCGCGCCTCATAAAGAACGTACACCCACTCGCCAAGTGGATGTATCCGCTCGCCGAGAAGCGCATCGCGCTGGAGAAGTTTGAAGATGTGGCATACTTTGTGCCGTTCTATCTGAAGGACTTTGTGGCGAAAGAATCAAAGAAGTTACTGTAATAGATATATGAAGATAAAAGGATTAGACTACAATACACAACGCGAGCACCTCGTGCTGCCCGAATACGGACGCGAGGTGCAGCAGATGGTCGACTACTGTGTCGGCTTGAAGAGCCGTGCCGAGCGTCAGCGTTGTGCCAATACCATAATCGCGGTCATGGAGCGCATGATGCCACACAACTACGAGAAGAAAGACTACCGACAGAAACTGTGGGATCACCTCGCACTGATGAGCGGTTTTCAGCTCGATATCGACTACCCGTGCGACATCACCGAGGCGCACAATATGCTGAAGAAACCGGCACCGATGCGCTATCCGATGAAGCGTATTCCGGTACGTCACTACGGCAACATGATGTTCGAAGTGTTCGAGTTGCTTAAGAATATGCCCAACGGAGTGAAACGTACCGAACTGACACGCCTCGCTGCCAACCAAATGAAGCGCGACCTCGTACTCTGGGGACACGGCTCTATCGACAACGAAAAGGTGGCTTCCGACCTTGCCGACTACACCGACGGCAAGATACAGCTCGACCTCGACACGTTTAAGTTCGACCGCACAGAGGCTCCGACACGCAATCAGGAGAGAAGACAACGTCGTAGAAAATAAACTACAAAGCTTATGGAATCGTTTATAATTGAAGGCGGACGTCCGCTACGCGGCACCATCACACCGCAAGGAGCCAAGAACGAGGCACTTGAGGTGATTGCTGCTGTGCTCCTCACCCCCGACCCCGTCCGAATAACAAATATCCCAGATATTCTCGATGTCAACAATCTCATACGCTTGTTGCAGGATGTAGGCGTGAAAGTGATGCGCAACGGCAAGGGCGACTTCACGTTTCAGGCAGATGAACTCAACCTTGAGTTTCTCGCCAGCGACGAATACGTGAAGAAGTGCGCTGCGCTGCGAGGCAGCGTGCTTATGATGGGTCCGCTGCTCGCACGCTTCGGTAAGGCTGTTGTGGCTGAACCTGGCGGCGACAAGATCGGTCGCCGACGTCTCGATACCCACTTCCTTGGTTTTAAGAACCTCGGTGCAGAGTTCAACTCCGACGACGAGCGTCATGTGTACAACATCGAGGCGGAGAGGCTGCACGGCACATATATGCTACTTGATGAGGCTTCGGTGACTGGCACTGCCAATGTCGTCATGGCTGCCGTGCTCGCAGAGGGCACAACGACAATATATAACGCAGCCTGCGAACCGTATATCCAGCAGCTATGCCACTTGCTCAACGCTATGGGAGCCAATATCTCCGGCATCGCTTCTAACCTGCTCACCATCGTGGGTGTGGAGAAGTTGCATGGAGCCACACACCGCATCCTGCCAGACATGATAGAGGTGGGCTCGTTCATCGGTATGGCAGCAATGGTAGGCGAAGGCATACGCATAAAAGACTGCGCCGTTAAACAGCTTGGAGTCATCCCAGACGCATTCCGCCGACTCGGTGTGCAGATAGAAGTGGACGGCGACGACCTATATATACCGCACCAGTCGCACTATGTAGTCGACTCGTTCATCGACGGATCGATAATGACACTCGCCGATGCACCATGGCCCGGACTAACGCCCGACCTCCTTTCGGTGCTCATCGTGGTTGCTACGCAGGCTCGTGGCTCGGTGCTCGTTCATCAGAAGATGTTCGAGAGTCGACTCTTCTTCGTCGATAAGCTCATCGATATGGGTGCACAGATAATACTCTGCGACCCGCACCGCTGCGTCATCGTAGGACACGACCGCAACAAACAGCTACGCGCAGGTCGTATGTCGAGCCCCGATATCCGCGCCGGCATCGCATTGCTCATCGCCGCTCTCGGTGCTAAGGGCACAAGCCGTATTGACAACATCGCACAGATCGACCGCGGATACGAGGACATAGAAGCACGACTCAACGCATTGGGAGCAAAGATTAGTAGAGTGTAAAGCAACTCGCTGGCTTGTGAACTCGTTAACTTGTGAGCATATCTCCTCGTCAACTCGTTCCCTTGTCAACTTGTCAACTCGTCTCCTCGTCAACTAACAAAGAAATGATAAAGAAAGAAACAGTATATAAGATAGGTAAGATAGGCAAACCGCACGGTGTGGACGGCGAGGTGTCGTTCCACTTCGACGACGACATCTTCGACCGCGTAGATGCCGACTACCTCATTCTCGACATCGACGGTATCCTCGTGCCGTTCTTCCTCGACGAATATCGCTTTAAGAACGACGAAACGGCACTCGTGCGCTTCGCTGATATCGACTCTCAGGAGCGTGTACGCGAGCTGACGGGTTGCGATGTCTACTTCCCACGCGAGCACGTAGACACCGATGGAGAGGAACTCTCTTGGGCTGCTATCGTTGGCTTTAAGGTCATCGACGAGCGTACTGGCAAAGTTGTAGGCGAGATACATTCCGTCGACGACTCTACAATCAATACGCTCTTCTGCCTGCTCACTCCCGACGGCACCGACCTGCTCATCCCTGCTTCCGACGACCTCATCGTCGAGGTGGATGCTGAGCACCAAGCGATAACGATGAACCTGCCCGAAGGACTGACAGAGCTGTAATGAGGGGCTAGCTTTCTAGTTTTTCTAGCTTTCTAGTTTTTCTAGTTTTTCTAGTTTTTCTAGTCTTTCTAGTTCTTCTAGTCTTTCTGGTTCTTCTATTCCCCAAGAACATCAAGCAATAAACACAATCAATAACAATGAAACAAATCTGTATCCTCGGTTCCACCGGTTCGATCGGAACCCAGGCACTCGACGTAATAGAACAGCATAGCGACCGCTACGAGGTGTACTGCCTAACAGCCAACAACCGCTACGAGATGCTTGCTGAGCAGGCACGCAAGTTCCGCCCGGCTGCCGTTGTCATAGCCAACAAAGCCCACTACGAAGCACTGAAGCTGCTGCTTGCCGACCTGCCAGACATCAAGGTGTATGCCGGAGCAAAGGCTCTCGACGAGATAGTGGAGGCACAACCTATAGACATGGTGCTTACAGCAATGGTTGGCTTCGCCGGACTCTCGCCAACAATACACGCCATCAAGGCACGCAAGACTATCTGCCTTGCCAATAAGGAGACACTTGTCGTAGCAGGCGACCTCATCTGCCGTCTCGCAGCTGAGTATCACGTGAACATACTGCCCGTCGATAGCGAGCACTCAGCCATCTTCCAGAGCATAGTGGGCGAAGGCGACAACGAGATAGAGAAGATATTGCTCACCGCTTCGGGCGGTCCGTTCCGCAAGTTTACACTCGACGAGATGCGCAACGTGAAGGCTGCCGACGCTCTGCGCCACCCAACATGGGATATGGGCGCGAAGATTACCATCGACTCAGCATCGATGATGAACAAGGGCTTCGAGGTGATTGAAGCAAAGTGGCTCTTCGGCGTTGAGGCTGACAAGATTCAGGTGCTGGTACACCCACAGTCGATAGTGCACAGTGCGGTACAATTCCGCGATGGCGGCGTTAAGGCACAACTCGGTGTGCCCGATATGCGCCTACCTATACAGTATGCGTTCTCGTTCCCCGAACGTCTTCCGCTCAACGGCGACCGTCTCGACCTCTTCCGTCAGCCACTCGAGTTCTTCGAACCCGACATGGAGAAGTTCCGCTGTCTCGCAATGGCATACGAGGCGATACGTCGCGGTGGCAACGTGCCGTGCATCATGAACGCTGCCAACGAAGTGGTGAACGAGGCATTCCGCCACGACCGCTGCGGATTCTTGCAGATGGCAGACATCATCGAGGCTACGATGCAGCGTGCCACATTCATCGCACAACCTACATACGACGACTATATAGCTTCAGACGCAGAGGCAAGACGCATTGCTGCAAGCATGTTGTAATGTTGAATGTAGAATGTTGAATTTTGAGTTTTGAATTGTCGGCTGCGCCGATGAGGAATTATTCAATATGGAATTCACAACTCTCAATTCAAAATTCATAAATTCAAAATGCGCGAAGCGCACAACTCAAAATTCAAAACTCAAAACTCAAAACTCTTAAATGGAAATATTTCTTATAAAGGCGCTCCAGTTTATGCTGGCTATCTCGCTCCTCGTGCTTCTGCATGAGGGCGGACACTTCTTCTTCTCGAAACTCTTTGGCGTACGCGTCGAGAAGTTCTACCTCTTCTTCGACCCTTGGTTCAGTCTGTTCAAGTTCAAGCCGAAGAAGAGTGATACAACCTACGGCATCGGTTGGCTGCCACTTGGTGGCTACTGCAAGATATCGGGTATGATTGACGAGTCGATGGACACCGAGCAGATGAAGCAGCCTGCTCAGCCATACGAGTTCCGCTCGAAGCCGGCTTGGCAGCGACTCCTTATAATGATAGGTGGTGTGCTCGTCAATTTCCTCCTCGCGCTGTTCATCTACGCCATGTGTCTCTTCTCATGGGGTGAGGACTACGTCCGTCCGAAGGATATGGCGCAGGGAATGTTGTTCAACAAGGAGGCGAAGGCACTCGGCTTCCAGGATCACGACATACTTGTCGGCACTAATCTCGGAGAGTTCAAGGATGCAAAGGCTGATATGTATCGCGGTCTGGCTAACGCCACTGAGGTGTACGTGATACGTGACGGCAAGCAGCTGACCATAAACACTCCCGGCGACCTCGACCTGCTGAGTATGCTGAAGAACGTTCCGATGTTCGTGCAGCCGTACGTACCGGCTGTGGTGGACAGCGTGAGTCCGAAGTCGGCAGCTGAGCGCATGGGCTTGCAGAAGTCCGACCGCATCCTCTCGCTTAATGGTAAGCAGATTGACTCGTTCTCTGCTTTCACCTACGAGGCAGGACGCAGCACCGATATGTTCACCTGCGCACAGACACACGCCGACACAGTGAAGGCACTCGCCGCTGTGCTCACCGTAGAGCGTCAGGTGGAGGGTAAGACCGATACACTCACACTTAAGGGACAGTTCGACGCTGTGTCTGCAGGCGGTTTCTCACCGTTCTCTAAGGGCAAGCCGATGCGCCTCGTGCTCGGCTATATGCCACAGCAGCCCCAGTATAAGGTTACACACATCGACTATGGCTTCTTCGAGTCGTTCCCTGCAGGCGTTAAGTATGGCTGCAAGGTGCTCTCGGGCTACGTAGGCGACATGAAGTATCTCTTCTCGGCTGAAGGAGCGAAGTCGCTCGGTGGCTTCGGTGCTATTGGCAGTCTGTTCCCGTCGCAGTGGGATTGGCACTCGTTCTGGTTGATGACCGCTTTCCTCAGCATCATCCTCGCCTTTATGAACATCCTGCCTATCCCTGCGCTCGACGGCGGACACGTGCTCTTCCTGCTCTACGAGATGATTGCTCGTCGCAAACCCTCGGAGAACTTTATGATATACGCCGAGTATATCGGCATCGGTGTTCTGCTGTTGCTCATGGTGATGGCGAACCTCAACGATATATTGCGATTCTTGCATATAATATAAGGTGTAATACATTTCCGTAGCGTGCTGTGGGCTGCTAACCAACCTTAGCCGCTGCGGACAAACAATTAGAAACAAAACAATTTAAAACAGAAAATTATGAAAGAACCAAAATGGTGGTTGGATACCGAATCACTCCAAAGCAGCGACTTTGCAATGTCTACTGCCTTCTCTGCGCTGATGCGTAAAGTGTTTATCTGGATGGCTCTCGCACTTGTTATCACTGGTGTGACGGCATACGGTGTTGCTACGACTCCGTCGTTGCTAATTGCCATTGTCACCAATAAGGCATTGTTCTGGGGATTGATTATCGCCGAGCTTGCACTCGTGTTTGCTGTCAGCGGTGCTATCAACCGTCTGTCGCTCGCAACCGCAACGTTGCTGTTCGTGCTCTATTCGGTTGTGAACGGTGCTACGTTGTCTGTCATCTTCCTGGCTTACAGTATGCCGGCAATCATACAGACATTCTTCATCACCGCCGGTACATTTGGCGTTATGGCACTCGTGGGCTACACAACGAAGACCGACCTTACGTCGCTCGGCAAGCTGCTGTTCATGGCTTTGATAGGTCTTGTCATAGCTACTGTTGTCAATATGTTCGTGGGCAGCACAGGCTTCGACTATATCCTGAGCTATGTAGGTGTACTCATCTTCGTCGGACTCACCGCTTACGACACGCAGAAGATCAAGCAGATGTGTATGCAGGCACCCGATGCAGGCGAGCACATGCAGAAACTCGCTCTGCTTGGTGCGTTGAGTCTCTACCTCGACTTCATCAACCTCTTCCTTTATCTGCTCCGTATCTTCGGAAACAATAAGGACTAATAGCGTCTGTACGGCTTGGCGCATGTGTGCCTAAGTCAACTTACGATTTATACGTCGGGCGGAGAATTACGTTTTACTTTGATAGCTTTCAAGTAGTTATCGTGCGAAAGTAGACGTAATTCTCCGCTTTTTTGTGCCCATAATTATAGCTGTATTTCTTTTAATTGAACGAAAAAGGGCGTTTGTTGAATAAATTTGTGGGGTTGATAGTTATTGAATAACTTTGCAAATGTAAAAGGAAGAATAGTTTAAAATTAAAGTAGTAATTGTTAGAGAGTTAATAATTTAGAGAGTTATTTAAAAGTAAGTTAGAGAGTTACACGAATTAAAATTAGAGTTTACACATACATCAGATTACGTTTCATACACACATTAAGCAATGTTATTTAAGCAAAAGACTACAAGTATTAGAGTAATCCACGGCGGTGGAGTCACAAACGAATGAATTTTGTTGTTGATTAATAGTTTTTTCGTGAGAAAAGGTTATAAAAGTACGGGACTATCTTTAGTCCCGTTTTTTTATATGCTCGCCATTTATAACTTCTAAGAGTAATCATAACTCTCAACTCTAAATTCTCAATTCTCAACTGAACGAATTGAAAATTTGTTCTATCTTCCCAGATACTTGTCTGCGAGGTAGTTGTTCAGTGCCTCCTTGTACATATCGCCGATTGGCAGATACGTGTCGGCATCCATCACGATGCGGTTTTTGGTCACCTCCTGCACATGATTCATGTTCACGATGTACGAGCGGTGTATGCGCAGGAAGTTGGACGGCAGGCGTTCCTCCATGCGTTTCATGGCGAGGAGCATGATGATGGGGCGTGGCTGATCGATGATGTGTACCTTCAGATATTCGGACATACCCTCAATGTAGCTTATGTCGGCAATCTTCACGCGCACCACTTTGTGCTCCGTCTTCAAGAATATGTTCTCGTCGGTGAGTTCTGGCTCTGGCTCGGTTGGCAGCGAGAGCGGTGTGTTGGCGTGCTCGTAGCGTTCCTTTACACGTAAGGCGGCGCGGCGGAAGTCGTCGAGACTGAACGGCTTCAGCAGATAGTCGACAGCATTCACCTTATATCCGTCGATGGCGTACTCGGAGTAAGCCGTGGTGAAGACCACAAGCGGTGGAGCCACGAGCGAGCGCACGAAGTCCATGCCGTTGAGGTCGGGCATGTTGATGTCGATGAAGATGGCATCAACACGCTCGCTGTTGATGATGTCGCGTGCTTCGAGAGCACTCTGACACTCGCCAACGAGAGTCAGGAACGGCACTTTTGATACGTAGGCAGCAAGTTGCTGCAGAGCCAGAGGCTCGTCGTCGATGATGAGGGTCTTTATCATAGTTGTCGAAATTATGTGTTCAGTGCAATTTATAGTTGTGTAAATCCTTTCTTGGTGTGGCGTGCGTTTAGCTCTGCATCGGTATGTCGAGCCTCACCTCGTACGTCTTTTCCGCATCGTTGATGCTCAGTGTGTAGTCGTCCTCGTAGAGCAGTTCGAGTCGTTGTCGCACGTTCTGCAGTCCCATGCCTCCCTTCTCGTTCGACTTCTGTGGCTGTGTGGATTTGCTGTTGCGGCAGCCGAAGAGCAGCCGCTTGTTTTCCACTTCTACGCTTATGTTGATGAACGACTCCTCGCGGTAGCTGATGCCGTGCTTGAAGGCGTTCTCCACGAAGATGATGAGCATCAGCGGCGGCAGCTTCAGCTCGGGCAGTTGCTTGGGCAGGTTCACACTGATGTGCACCTTGTTGGTGTAGCGCAGGCGCATCAGCTGCACGTAGAGGTTGAGAAACTCCACCTCGCGCGATAGCGGTATGAGCTTTTTGCCACCGTCGTACAGTATGTGGCGCATCATCTTCGACAGTTCCACGATGGTAGTCTTGGCTCGTTCGGGGTCGATGTCCACGAGGGCGTGTATGTTGTTCAGCGTGTTCATGAAGAAGTGGGGGTTCACCTGATATTTCAGATACTCCATCTGCTGCTCCAGATTCTTCTTGTCGATAATCTTCTGACGCTCCAGGTCGCGCTGCGACATGAAGTAGAGCTTCACACCGAGGTTCATGCCCATCAGCAGCAGTCCGCCGAAGAACGCCACCAGCTCGCCCGGTCCTAACATTGGCAGGGGGTCGATGGGTCGGAACTCCAACGGTTTGCTGTGCATAGGGTTCTGCGGACTGCAATAGCGTCCGTCGCCCAGTCGCACTGCTGCCACTCGTTCGTAGGCGATAGAGTCGGCTTTCCACTCTTCTTCCATGCGTATCTCGTCGATGTGTCTGTGCTTCGGTCGCCCCATGTAGTTGATGAACGTGCCGGCGAGCAATATGGCTACCGACAGACACAGGTAGGTTCCGGTCTTGCGCTTGCGTAGCAGGATGGGCAGAAGCAGGAAGTTGTGAATGGCGAACATCACAAGCCATATACTTGTGAACGCCCATGCGTGGAATATCTCGCCCCACGAGAAGGTGATCTTTGGGTTGCCTGCCATGCGTGTATATATGTTCACCACTGGCGATGCATACAGCAACGCCCACATGAACGTATAAATGGTATGCTCTTTACGAAAATTCATAGGCTTTAGTTTTTATAACTCTCTTTGTTTTTAATGTCTCTAATTCGTTTTTCTATATCTCCATTTCGGGATAGCGGGCTTTCAGTGCAGCCAGTTTCTGATGCGTCTTCTCAAGGAAGGCGCGGTGTTCTGTCGAGTCGGGGTTGAACGGGCGGTGGTTCAGCGCTGCCTTTATTGGCTGCCACTCGCTCAAGAATGCTTTAGTTTCGTTGCTGAAGAACGTGTCGGCGAAGCGTTCCCAGATGTAGTCGACGGCTTGCTGCGAGGGGTGCAGCATGTCGGGCGCATAGAAGCGATAGTCGCGTAGCTCGTCGCACACTATCTCGTAGGCAGGGAAGTAGACGCAACCCTCGGTCTGCTCTGCCACCTGCTCTGCTGCCAGCAGCAGCGTAGCCTTCGACACGGCACTGCCGTGGAAGCCATACTTGGCGTAGCGTATCGGACTAACGGTGAGCACGATGCGCACGTCCGCTCTGCGCTCGCGCAGCATGTTTATGGCTTTCGTTATGTATTCCGCACACTCGTCGACGCTGAGGCTGCGCTCGGTGAAGAGTCGCTGCGGTCGCTTCTGGCAGTTGTCCACAATCTCGCCCGTCTCGTTGAGTATGTACACGCGGTTGGTGCCGAGCGTGAACACCGCCGTGCGCGCCACCTCCGCAGTCGCGGCTGCGAGGTAGCACTCCACGGTGTGCAGTATGCTCGCCGGGTTGTACATCACGCCGTACGGATTGACTGTGGCGCGAAACTTGTCGTCGACGAATCTGCTGCCGATGTTGTCGGCGAAGCACGAGCCCACGAAGAGCATACGCTCGCAGGGGGCTATCGCGAACGGCGACTTGTCTATGGTGACTGGCGTGCGGAATTCCATTATTCTTACTCCTTCTTTCTTTTCATTTCAAAGACAACTCCGCCGATGATGGCGAGAGCCAGCAGCAGATAGGCTGCGTAGGCTGCGGTCTCGGTGTTTTTCACCGATGCCGGCTTGAATGTGAGCACCACTTTGTGCTCGCCTGGCTTCACGTTGATGGCGCGCAGCACGTAGTTGACGCGGCCCACCTCTACGTCCTTGCCGTCGACGGTGGCAGTCCAGCCCGGGTAGTAAATCTCAGAGAACACCACTACGCCGCCCTTCGGCGACTGCACGGTGTATTGTAGTTCGTTTGGCTCGTACTTGTCGAGACGCACGATGGCTGTGCCCTCCTGCTTTACGGCTTCGCCTAAGGCTGCCTTGAACTTGCTGTCGGCTACAGCCTCGTGATGCAGGTCGAGCTGCTTGATGGCATCGAGCTCCTGGTTGGCGTTGTCTACATACTGGAGGCGGTCGACGAACCACGCGTTGCCGTAAGCGTACGGGTTCTGCAAGGGCACGGTCTGTCCGCCCTGCAGCGGCATGATGATATACTTGGTGTTGAGCATGTTGAGCACCGGATAAACCGAGTCGCCCGGCACGCTTGTCATGTCGCCCTGCGCCTTAGCGATAGCAGACATCGCCTGCTGCATCTCGGGTGCGATATACGCGTCGATAAGCTCCTGATAGCGGCGCAGCTTGGCTGCATGGTAACCGCCAATCGACTTATGATAGTATGATGTCTCGTTCTCGTTGAACGTGTTCGACGCGAGGTTCAGCACGCGATAGTCGAGCGATGTGTCCTGCAGAATCTGGCGGTCGGTGGCTGTCTCCTGCTGCGGAGTCTCGCGCACGCTGCGCTCCACGAACATTCCGTCGTTGAGGTAGCGCTTGTTCACCTGCCACATATCCACGAGGCAGAGCGCGAAGAGGAGAGCCACGGCGTACTTCGGCTGCAGCTTCTTCAGCAGGGCGAGCACGAGGATGACGGTTCCGGCGAGTATCACGAAGAACGAACGCCAGCAGTCGGCGGTGAATATAGAGATGCGTATCTCGCGCAGATTGCTGATGAGCGGAGTGAGATACTCGCTCGGTATAGAGGCGAGCGCACGCAGCTCGGCGTTAGAAACGAAGTCGGGGAAGAACACCGTAGGCATGATGGCGAACGCCACGCACATGCCCGCCGTGAGCACGAAGCTGAGCGCGAGCCACGAGCGGTTCTTCACCTCGCGGCATACGAAGCGGTGCGAAGCCGGACCGACGAGCAGTGGGGTGGTGCCCTTGAGGAAGTTCTCGGTCTCGAGCACCTTCTTCAGAGCCAGCATAGCAAGCAGTGGAATGGTGAACTCGGCGATGACGAGTATCGATGCCACGGTGCGGAACTTCGCGTACATCGGCACATAGTCGAGGAAGAGGTCGGTGAACCACATGAAGTTTCTGCCCCACGAGAGCAGCACGGAGAGCACCGTAGCCGCTAACAACGCCCACTTCATCGGTCCCTTCACTATGAACAGACCCAGCACGAAGAGCAGCATCACGAACGCTCCGACGTACACCGGACCGCTTGTGCCCGGCTGGTTGCCCCAGTACTGGCCCAACTGCTGGTATATCTGATAGAACTCGGGGTTGGCTTTCTCCATAGCCTTCTCGTTCTGCGCCAGCGGCACCGAAGCACCGCCCTTGGTGTTAGGCACGAGCAGGGTCCAAGTCTCGTCGACACCGTAGCTCCACTGCGTGATATAGTCGCGGTCGAGGCCGCTCGAAGTCTGGTTGGCAGCGTTCTTCTTCACCAGCTCGCTCTTGCCGCGCATCGACTCCTGCGTGTACTGCCACGTGTGGTAGAGGTTGGAGAGGTTGATCACTACGCCCAATACAGCCGCCACGGCGCACACCGCCGTAGCCTTGGCGAAGCGTGCCATCTGCTTCTGGCGCAGAGCCTCTACGAGGTAGGCGATGACCATGAACAGCACGATGAACAGATAGTAGTAGGTCATCTGCACGTGGTTGGCTTGAATCTCGAGCGCCGTGAACAGACCCGTGAGCACGAAGCCCCACACGTACTTGCCACGGTAGGCGAGCACGATGCCCGCAATCATCGGCGGCAGATAAGCCAGCGCAATCACCTTCCAGATGTGTCCGGCGGCAATGATGATGAAGAAGTAGCTACTGAAAGCCCACAGAATGGAACCTAACGCTGCCAGCTCGCGGCGGAAGTCGAACGCACGCAGCAGGATGTAGAAGCCCAGAAGATAGGCGAACACGTACCACACGTTCTCCGGAAGCCACAGATGGTAGAACTTGCCCACGCCGTTCAGCACCTCCTGCGAGTGGTACGACGGAGCCATCTGATACGTAGGCATACCGCCGAACAAGGCGTTCGTCCAGCGCGGCATGTCGCCCGTGCGCTGGTAATACTCAGTAAGCTCCTCGCCCGCGCCGCGTCCGGCTGACGAGTCGTGACGATAGAGGATGCGCCCCTCCGTGTCTGCCGGGAAGAAGTAGGCAAACGCGATGACCGCAAACAACAACACTACCAGCAAGTCTGGCAGAAAGCGTTTCAAAGTCTTCATTGATATTCTTGTTTTGTTTGATTATACATTAATGGGATGTTCTATAAATTAACTTGTTAACAATTAGAGATTTACTTTGATATTTCAG
>ERZ791680.41-NODE-41-length-136041-cov-5.065632_pt1 | contig 136041 bp, 117 predicted proteins | sample MGYA00510051_ERZ791680 | MGnify/ENA primary metagenome ERZ791680 (study PRJEB30046, sample SAMN00715238) | human gut metagenome | study: EMG produced TPA metagenomics assembly of the A metagenome-wide association study of gut microbiota in type 2...
AGGCATGATTCGGTGAAACTCCGAAGCCGACAGTACAGTCTGGATGAAAGAAGATGGAACGATGACATGGACGCGCTTATGCGCTTTTTGTGGCTGGTTGAAAGTGCCCTGGAATGAACTATCATTCCAGGGCTTTTGTGTACCTCCCACCCCCATGCCCTCCATATGGCACAGAAACTGTGCCTTGGGTTTTATATTTTCTGCCTTGAACGATACCGGTTCAAGGCATTTTTTATAGCTGTTTTTACAGCTGTGAACCAGGGGACAGGCCATGGCTGCGCCATGCGTGTCCCAACATTTGTAAAGGAGGCACCGCATTGAACGATTCTGATTACATGTCCATCGCACTGAAACTGGCCAGAAAGGGCTGCAAAAAGGTCAGCCCCAATCCCATGGCGGGTGCTGTCATTGTCAGGGAGGGCCGTATCATCGGACAGGGCAGCCACCTTTATTTCGGCGGGCCCCATGCAGAGCGGAATGCCCTTGCATCCCTGACCGAATCTCCCAGGGGCGCAACCCTGTATGTAACCCTGGAGCCCTGCTGCCATCACGGCAAGACCCCGCCCTGCACGGATGCCATCATAGAAAGCGGCATCCGCCGGGTGGTCATAGGCACAAGGGATCCCAATCCCATGGTATCCGGCAAGGGCACCAAAATCTTAATAACCAACGGCATTGAAGTGACAGAAGGTATTCTGGAAGAAGAATGCAGGGAACTCAACCACGTATTCTTCCACTACATAAAGACCGGCCGGCCCCTTGTTATCATGAAATATGCCATGACACTGGATGGCAAGACAGCCACCTTTGCCGGGCATTCCCGATGGATTACCGGGGAGAGAGCGCGCCGAAGGGTCCATGAGGACAGAAGCAGGTATTCTGCTGTCATGTGCGGTGTGGGAACCATACTGGCCGATGATTCCCTGCTTACATGCCGTCTCCCGGATACCAGGAATCCGGTGCGGATTATCTGCGATTCACAGCTTCGCACACCGCCGGATTCCCAGGTCGCTGCAACCTGCTCCCAGGCCAGGACCATACTGGCCACCTGCTGTCCTGACAGGGAAGCATGGCTTCCCTATGAAGAAAAGGGCTGTGAAATCCTCCTCCTTCCGCCCCGTGAGGGACGCGTGGATCTGAATGCCCTCACAGAACGCCTGGGACAGATGGGCATTGACAGCGTCCTGCTGGAAGGCGGTTCCACCCTCAACTGGTCCGCCCTGAACCAGGGAATCGTAAACAGAGTGCAGGCCTATATTTCCCCCGGACTCTTTGGAGGCGCAACCGCCAAAACACCTGTGGGAGGCAGAGGGGCGGAATTCCCATACCAGGGCTTTTCCCTGGGAAAGACCAAAATCACGGTCCTGGACCAGGACATTCTTATCGAAGGGGAGTTGATGCCATGTTCACAGGAATCATAGAGGAAACCGGAATCCTGATGTCTGTTAAGGGCGGTTTATCCGGTTCCCGCCTGGCCGTCAAAGCAGACAGAGTCCTGGAGGACATTCAAAAAGGAGACAGCATTGCCGTCAACGGCGTCTGCCTTACCGCATATTCCTTTGATTCCGGCTGTTTTTATGCGGATGTAATGCCTGAAACCCTGAAGCGTTCCAATCTCGCCCGTCTTCCCGTGGGAAGTCCCCTTAACCTGGAACGGGCCATGACGGCAGGCGGCAGGTTCGGCGGACATATTGTGTCAGGCCATATTGACGGCACCGGGACCATTGTGAGTATTGTCCGGGACGGCAACGCCCTGTGGTACACCGTCCGCTCTGACCCGTCCATCCTGCGCCGCATCATCGAAAAGGGTTCCATTGCCATAGACGGAGTCAGCCTGACGGTTGCCCGGGTAAGGGATCAGGATTTTTGCGTATCCCTGATTCCCCATACAGCCTTCTGTACCACTCTGGGAACCCTGAAACCAGGCTGCGTGGTCAATCTGGAAAACGACTGTGTGGGGAAATATATCGAAAAATTCATAAAAATCCCCCCGCCATTCCACTGCACAGAAGGGGCGGATAGCAAAAGCACGGGGACCGGCAGCCGAATCACGCCGGAACTGCTCAAACAATATGGATTTTGAGCGGCGCCAGTACCGGACAGCAAATAAACGAATCATTAAAAACAGGACACCTGAATTGTCCCCATTAAAAACAAGGAGGATTTATCGCACCATGGAAGGATTCAACACCATAAAAGGATTCAGCACCATAGAAGAAGTACTGGACGAACTGCGCCAGGGAAAAATCGTACTGGTGACAGACGATGAAAACAGGGAAAATGAGGGCGATTTTATCTGCGCCGCCCAACATGCAACCACGGAAAACGTGAATTTCATGGCAGTGCACGGCAAAGGCCTTATCTGCATGCCCATGAGCCCGGAACTGTGTACAAGGCTTAAGCTTCCCCAGATGGTATCCCACAATTCCGACAACCACGAGACAGCCTTTACTGTTTCCATTGACCACATAAGTACCTCCACCGGCATTTCCGCGGCCGAACGGGGCGTAACGGCCAGACAGTGTGTAAATGCCCGGTCCCGGCCTGAGGATTTCCGGCGTCCCGGCCACATGTTTCCGCTGGCAGCCAGAAAAAACGGAGTGCTGGAACGGGCCGGACATACCGAAGCCACCGTTGACCTGATGCGCCTGGCCGGTCTCAGTGAATGCGGGCTCTGCTGTGAAATCATGAAGGAGGATGGAACCATGATGCGGATGCCCCAGCTCCTTAAGCTGGCCGGACAATGGAATATGAAAATCACCACCATCAAGGCCCTCCAGAACTACCGCAAACAGCACGATAAGCTTGTGGAATGCGCTGCCGTCACCCATATGCCAACCCGTTTCGGCACCTTTAAAGCTTACGGCTACAGGAACCTGCTGAACGGGGAACATCATGTAGCTTTGGTAAAAGGAGAGATCGGGGACGGCCGGGACTTGTTATGCCGGGTCCACTCGGAATGCCTGACCGGCGACGCCTTTGGCTCCCTGCGCTGCGACTGCGGACAGCAGTTTGCCGCTGCCATGGCCCGGATTGAGCAGGAAGGCCGGGGAGTTCTCCTCTACATGCGCCAGGAAGGCCGGGGCATCGGGCTTCTCAATAAACTCCGGGCCTATGAATTTCAGGACCAGGGCATGGATACCCTGGAAGCCAATCTGGCTCTGGGTTTTCCGGGGGATTTGAGGGAATATTTTATAGGAGCACAGATATTAAGAGACCTGGGAGCCAGGAGCCTGCGGCTTCTGACCAATAACCCGGATAAGGTATACCAGCTCTCGGGTTTTGGCCTGGAAATCAAAGAACGGGTGCCTATCCGGATGGCGCCAACGGTTCATGATCTGTTCTATCTAAAGACAAAGGAGCAGCGCATGGGACATTTAATGCACTATTAAAAACCTGATTCATGATTGAGAAACTTCATTATTAAGAAACTGCCATCTATCCAGAATAGGAGAATCCGCCATGTATATATTAGAAGGAAAACTTGTTCCTAAAAAAATAAGGGTAGGCATTGTCGCCTCCCGTTTCAACGAATTCATTACCTCCAGGCTTCTGTCCGGCGCCCTGGACTGCCTGCGGCGCCATGAGGTGCCGGAGGACGATATCACCGTGGCTTGGGTTCCGGGCGCCTTTGAGATACCGCTCATCGCCTCCCGCATGGCTGCCAGCAGACGGTATGACGCTGTCATATGCCTGGGCGCCGTAATCCGTGGCAGCACCAGCCACTATGACTATGTGTGCAGCGAGGTCTCCAAGGGCATTGCCCAGGCATCCCTTGCCGCCAAAATCCCGGTTATGTTCGGCGTGCTGACCACTGAAAACATTGAGCAGGCCATTGAACGTGCCGGGACCAAAGCAGGCAACAAGGGCTATGACTGCGCTGCGGGAGCCATCGAGATGGTAAATCTGATACATGAACTGGACAAAAGAACGGCGGATAACAGCTTATCCGTCACGCCCTTCGTCCAGGAGGAACCTTGCCGCCCATAGCACGCTGATTATAAATGCTTCTTCAGCTCATCCAGCACTGCCTCCATATCCAGAGGCTTCACCAGATAACCGTTCATGCCTGCCTCATAGGCCCTGGCCTTATCCTCCTCAAAGGCATTGGCCGTCATGGCCAGTATGGGAACTCTGTCCGTGTTCTCATCCTCCATGGCGCGGATGGTTCTGGTGGCCTCCAGTCCGTCCATCCGGGGCATGCGTATATCCATGAGCACAGCGGAAAAATATCCGGCCCCTCTGGACTTATACAGGTTCACTGCCTCCTGGCCGTCCTCTGCGGTTTCCACCTCCATGCCCCGCATCTCCAGAAGGGTTCTGGCAATCTCACGGTTCAGCTCGTTGTCATCTGCCAGCAGCACCCGGCAGCCCGAAAAGTCCTCCCGCTCCTTTTCAGCACCCTTCTCTTCTGATCGGTTCACTGCCCGGGCAAAAGCATCGTATATGGTACTCCCAAACAACGGCTTTGAAATGAAACAGTTTACCCCCGCATTTCTGGCCTCATCCTCGATGCGGCTCCAGTCGTAGGCGGATATCATAATAATGGTGGTATCCGGCCCAACTAAAGCCCGAATGCGCCTGGCTGTTTCCACACCGTCCATATCAGGCATCTTCCAGTCGATCATGGCAATATCGTAATGCCTGTTCTCTTCCAGCAGACGCTGTACCTCCTCCACAGCCCTGAAACCGGAATCCACCCAGAGGGATTGGGCCCCGGCCTTCTCAAGTATGGATGTGGCCTGGCTGCCCACCAGCGGGTCGTCATCCACCACCAGCACGGCCAGGCCCTGAAGCAGCTCCCGCTTCTTTCTCTGGCGCTCCATCTCCTGGTCATCCTCCGCCAGTTTAAAGGGCAGTGTGACCGTAAATACGGATCCCTTTTCTTTCTCACTTTCCACCTCAATGCTGCCGCCCATGAGCTGGACCAGATTATATACAATGGAAAGACCCAGACCGCTTCCAATGTTGTTGCGGGCTGTTTCCGGCGCCTCCTGTTCAAACGGCATGAACAGGCGGCTGCGGAACTCCCTGGACATCCCGATTCCTGTATCCTTCACCTGGAACCTCAGATAGGAAAATCCATTTGTCCGCTTCTGCTCCTCAATCTGAATCTGAATCCTTCCTCCTGCCCGTGTGAATTTCAGCGCATTGGACAGCAGGTTCATGAGAATCTGTTTCAGGCGCAGCGGATCTCCTATATAAAACTGCTCCAAAGGCTCGCTGTGGTAAATCACATACTCAATCTGCCGCTCTTCCGACTGGGGATATATAATCTGATTCACCTCGTCCATCAGCTCCGTAAAATCAAAGTATTCGTGGGCCAGCTCCATTTTACCGGTCTCAATCTTAGACATATCCAGGATATCATTAATCAAAGAGAGCAGGTACCTGGAGGAAGCGTCAATTTTACAGAAGCAATCCTGGACACTTCTTCTGTCATCTAACTTCAGCTGCCCGATGGTGCTCATACCCACAATGGCGTTCATGGGCGTGCGGATGTCGTGGCTCATTCTGGACAGAAAATCGGATTTAGCCTGGTTAGCAGCCTTGGCCGATGCCAGGGCATCCCGCAGCAGCTGCTCCTGCCGGGCCTGCTCCGCCCTCTGGCTGTCCAGCACCTTCACCAATTCAATGGCCAGCACATCGTCGTTAAAGGGATTCTCCACATAAATAATCTGCACAGACAGCCAGTGGTACTTGCCGTCCATTCCCATCTTCTGAAACTCCATGTAGATGTCCCGTTCTCCGGCGGCAAACCTGGCCAGGACGTTCTCTCTGGCAAAGGCCGTTTCAAAATCCTCCCGATAGGATGGATACACATCGGGAATATCCCCCTTTATCATCTCCGTGTAGCTTCCACAGCGCCCGGACAGACAAGCGTCCTGGTCCTCTATAAAACAATTATAAATATCCTTTGTCAGGTTCAGGCTCATAATCAGGGGATAGGCCGTACAGATCGCCGCCCTGAGTGAACGGTTCTCTATGAGCTGCTGCCTTTCCTGCTCCAACTCCAGCTGTTTTATATCCGTCACATCCGTAAAGACAGCCTGTATAACCTCCTGACCGTCCGCATTGACAATACGGCCCATGATGACGCTGATCCATATCTGCTTCCCATCTCTGCTGAAGGTATGGCGTATATAAGATGCCGTATCCCCATTCAGCGCCAGTCCCCCTATAATGCCCTCAATCCACTCCTTGTCTTCATCCAGCACCATCTGAAAGGGATTCTTTACCTCACGTCTGTATTCCTCCTCGGAGCTATATCCGTAGAGCTCCCACCCCATCCGGTTCACATTTACAATCCGGTGCCCTTCCCCTCTCTCAAACTGTATAATGCCGCAGGGCACTGAATTGTACAGCTGGCTCAGGAACCGGGCCTGCTGTATGTATTTCTGCTCACGCCGGCGCAGCTCCCCCTCCAGCTCCAGATAAGTACGCTTTCCTGATTCCGCCGGAAACAGTTCATCCTCTTGTATTTCACCAAACGGCATGGAGTTGTGGATATGAATGGTCTCCAGCGCCTCACCCTTTTCCCGGAAAATAAAGGTAATTCTCTGCTGTGTCCTGATATACACGCCTGTTCCCTCCCTGGACTCAAGCTCACTGACACCCTCACAAAGCCACAGGCCGGCTCCCATCTCCATGACTTCGTACTGCTCATCAAACATATTGCAGGAAGACAGCTCATCCTTTCCTTCCCTAAACCAGGCGGCCACGGCATCACGTCCCTCTGCCTTCTGCATCTTTCCACCGCCCAGCCATATGATATCATCCGCAAATGTAGATATGAGAAGTTCCACATCATTCTCACAGAAATACGAAGAAAGAATGCGCCTGGCAAACTCCCTTACTTCTTCTGATGACCATTTTTTCATTTAAATCCTCCCCTAATCTGAAGCATCCGGCATCCTGGACCAGCTGCGGCCCCATATGAGGATTACCAAAAAAGCTGCCCGCTGATCAAGAATGACCCGAAGGGCAGCAACGTTCACTCTAATATATGATCCTATAACAAATCCGAATAAAATGCAAATCCATTCTTACCTTTTCTCTTCACCGCATATGCCGCCTTATCCGCTTTCTCCACCAGGGCGGCAATATTAGTCCCATCTGCCGGATACATGGATATGCCGATGCTGCATGTAACGCAGAAGTCATGGAAATCCCTGTCCATTACACTGCGGACAGAGGCACATATCCTTTGGACACACTGACGCACACCCGCCGGTGAGTTGACCGGATGGAGCAGGGCAAGGAACTCGTCCCCTCCAACGCGCCCGCTCAGGTCCGACGCTCTCAGTGTTTTCTTAAGGACTCCCGCCACCTCCTGAAGCAGCAAATCCCCCTTGATATGGCCCAGGGTGTCATTGATCACCTTAAAATTATCCAAATCCATAAACAGGACCGCGGCTATTCCATCCTCCCCTTCCAGACGTTCCGCAATCATGTCTTTCACCGCCTGGTTATAAAGGCCTGTGAGAGGATCGGTCTGAGCCTGCATAAGAGCCCTTTGGAGAAGCTTGTTCTGACGCTTCTGTTCCAGATAAATGTCCGTGACATCGGTCCTTGTCATCAGCACCATCTGGTTCTCTTTATCATAATAAAGATACTGCAGCCTCTTTCGGGTATACCCCCTCTGAGAGTCCATAACGCCGCAGTAAAAACAGTGTTCCCCTGTCCGGTCCAGCTCCTCCAGCACGCGGCTTATACGCATTTCACAGATTGCCAGCTCCTGATCCTCCGGGGCTATGTATTTCCTCACATATGTCTCAATGGCTTTCTCATAGTCATCACAGTGATCGGGCGGAAGAAGCGTACCGTCCCCTTTGCTGCTGAACATGACATAACTGTTATTCCTGGCATTGAGATAAATGAAATAATCGCAGTGGCTGTATACATACCGCTCCACAATTCCCTTTAAGAGGTGCTGCTCGCTGGTATCCCGCATGGCCAGATATACCTTGTCCGGCATATCCTCCCGCCTGAACAGCATGGCGTTTACCTCTGCCCACCTGAAGGTTTCCCCATCCGCGGAATACCGGACCTCCAGGGACATGTTCTTCTGCCCGTTCCCCCATACTTCCCGCATGTGTTTAAGGGAAAAGGTTCCTGCAAATATATCCCTGTCCCCGTGATAAATGACGTTGCTGCATAAATATCCCACCATCCTCCCCCACTGAAAGGAGCGCAGGGCCATATCCGGCATAGGGATACACTGAATAATGGTCCCGATTCCCAGGTCCAGATCCAGCTCAGCAATCCCTATATAGGCATCCAGGAACACACCAAACAAATCACGGTTCATCTGCATAAGCCTGGCCGCATTCCGGCTTTCAATATCCACGGTGTAAAACAGAGCCTTATCCCTGCCGCAGGCATCACATGAAAAAAGGGTTCCCCTGACCCAGCGTTCACGTCCTCCCTGCTGCATCCTCCGGAATTCCCCCTGTTTTCCGATTTTATGGGCACATACCTCATCCAGACTCTGACGGCTGAACAGTGCCAAAAAACCAGCCCTGTCCTCCTCACAGACAAATAATTCTGCCGCTGCCCGGACATCCATCTCGCCTGTCCCGCAAGCCGCATCCCCCTTTACCGGAGTCAGGAAAATGGGCCTGAGAATCCTTTCTGCCACATCCACTTCAAAGAATTCATCGCAGGCATCCTTAAGGACAAATGCATATAGATCCATTTTCACCGGGTCCACTACCACATGGTTCATATTCATTCCCTCCCGGCGGCCGTGTGCACTGCCGTTTCTAACGTTCTGTAATGTATTATATGTATTTTATCATCATCCCCACCCTCCGTCAATGACCCGCCGGCACGGATTGGATGAAAGAGGAACCGGACTTCAGGGACAAAAAAGATGTTTCCTCCAGGGAATCATGCCCGGCGGAAACATCCTGTTTCGCATACGCTGCTTCATTTATTACTTCATTATATATTATTTCATAAATGTATGGCCTCATATATCATCATTATAATAAACAGTCCCTTCCTCCATTACCTGAAACACCCCTTGTTCCAGGGAAAGAACCGTGACTGCACAGTTTTTCTGAACCGGCCCCTTCCAGAACGCATCCGGGGCAATCCCGTCTATGATGCACACCATTTCCCGTATCAGGGCGCCGTGTCCGCAGACCAGCACATGGTCCATCTGTTCCTCCAGAGGTTTAAGCTCCTGCTCCAGAAACTCCCGGCAGCGCTTTCTCAAATCATCATAGGTCTCCCCGCCCTTAGGGGGTACGTAGGCGGAGGGATGGGAAAAATAACGGTGAAGCCGTAAAAACGGCAGTCTGTGAATCAATGCCAGCAGCTGGCCCTCCCTGTTTCCATAGCTGATTTCCAAAAGCCTGGAATCCTCCATCAGGGGAAGTCCGCGCTGTCCGCTTATGAGCTCTGCCGTGCGCCTGGCACGGGACAATGGACTGGTATAGATCCGTTTAAATGGGATATCTTTCATTTTCTGTCCGGTGAGGAAGGCCAGGGCCTCCCCCTTCTCATTGAGGGGAATATCGGCCTGGCCCTGTATCTTCCCCCTGCGGTTCCACTCCGTCTCTCCATGTCTAACCAGATAAACCTTCAACCTCTCCTCCTGCCTGGTTCATTACATCCTGATAACCGCCTTGATCACCTCATCCTTGTGGTTCAGGCTGTAATCCACTCCCTCTATGACATCCTTAAAATCAAAGGTATGGGATACAATCTTCTTAAGCGGTATAAGTCCCTTGCTGACAGCACTGATAGCGGACGGATACAGGTTGCGGTAACGGTATACAGAGTAAATGGTTCCCTCCATGGCATTCAGCGTGGCTATATCCAGCTCCAGTACCGGCTCAGGCGAAACGCCCACAAGGGTAATCTTTCCGGCCCTCTTAATCAGACGGCATGTCTGAAGGGTGGTGATACGGTTTCCGGCGCACTCATAGACCTGGTCCACGCCGCCTCCCGGAAGCGTTTTCACAAACTCCTCTATATTCTCATTTCTGCTGTTAAATACCCTGGTAGCCCCCAGTTCCCTGGCCTTCTCCAGACGCTTATCCAGCACATCCGCCACATATATCTCGCTGACTCCCCGTGCCTTTAAGGACATAAGGGTAACGAGGCCGATACACCCAGCTCCCAGCACCACTGCCGTCTCTCCCAGCTTTGCATTGGACAGCTCACAAGCGTGCATACCCACGGCCAGCGGTTCCATGAGACCGCCCTCCATGGTGGAGACATTGTCCGGAAGCTTGAAGGTCATGCTGGCTGCATGGGTACAGTACTCTGAAAATACCCCGTCCTTCTCGCCGGGAATAGCCATAAACCGCACAGACCTGCAGAGGTTATAATGTCCCTTAAGGCAGTCCTCACAATGACCGCAGGGAACTCCCGGCTCCAGGGCCACCCTGTCCCCAAACTCAAATCCGGTCACGCCCTCTCCGATTGCGCTTACTACTCCGCCAGGCTCATGTCCCAGCACCAGGGGACCGTCCGGCACCCAGTTGGCCAGGCGTCCCTCTGAATAAAAGTGCAGGTCGGAACCGCACACGCCTACATACTCCAGTTTAATCTGCAGTTCTCCCGGACCTGGCTGTGGAATCTCCCTCTCACACCACTCCATTTTCTTTTTTCCTGTCATAACCGCTACTTTCATTGTTCCTTCCATATCAAAGCCCTTCTTTCATTTATAATCCAACGGTTTCCTATATCCTTAAATATTAAGTACTCCTGTTACGATCTGGTCAGCACGGTACCTACCGCAGCCCTCCATCCATCCTGCTTTTGACGTCTGGCATCCTGGTCCATGGCTGGTTCAAACACTCTCCGCTTCATCTTTCCGAATATGCTTCTGTCAAAGAATCCCAGGGCCAGCCCGGCCGCATAGGCTGCTCCGATACCAGACAGCTCCTCCGCATCCGGTACAAGAACCCGGATATCAAGAATATCGCTCTGAAACTGCATCAGATACCGGTTCCTGGTGGGGCCTCCGTCCACCCGGAGCTCTTCAATCCTGACTCCCGCATCCTGGCTCATGGCCTCCACCACATCCGCAATCTGATAGGCAATACACTCCAGTCCGGCCTTCACCAGCTCCGGTGTTCTGGTCTTGCGGGTAATGCCAACAATGGCTGCCCTGGCCTCGCTGTCCCAGTAAGGCGCTCCGATGCCTGTAAAAGCAGGCACCAGATAGGTGGTATCATCCTCATTGGCCTGTCTGGCAAGACCTTCTGTCTCAGAGGCAGACGCAATCAGCTTCAAATCATCCTTCAGCCAGGTAATGACCGCTCCTGTATAATTGATATTTCCCTCCAGTACATAATTCACCCTGCCGTCCATGCCCCAGGCCAGGGAGGTTACCACACCGTGGGTACTTATGACCGGCTTTTCTCCAATGTTCATCATAATGGAAGAGCCCGTGCCGTATGTAGTCTTAATCATCCCCTTTTCCAGGCAGCCCTGGCCAAACAGGGCTCCGTGGGAATCCCCCAGCACGCCGTGGATAGGTATGGGATTGTTCAGGTAACCCTCTAAATCCGTATCCCCAAACCATGCATTGGAATCGCACACCTGGGCCAGGGCATTTGCAGGAATCCCAAACAGACTGCACAGCCCCTCATCCCATTCCAGGCTGTGTATGTTGAACAGCTGAGTCCTGGAGGCATTGGAATAATCTGTTTTAAAGGATGCTCCTCCGGTCAGCCGGTAGACCAGGTAGCTGTCTATGGTCCCCAGGCAAAGAGTTCCCTCGGACGCTTTTTGCGGCGCCTCCTTTACGTTCTCCATGAACCACGCCAGTTTTGAGGCCGGAAAGTAGGGAGACAGATTGATTCCTGTTGTACGGCGCACCCATTCCGCCTTCCCGGACTCCTCCACCCGCGCACAGATATCCTTTGCCCTGGAACACTGCCACACAATGGCATCTGCCAGCGGATGGCCGTCTGTCCTGTCCCAGACAGCCGACGTCTCCCTCTGGTTGCTGATTCCCAGCCCCGCCACCTGTTCTCTGCGAATCCCCGCCTTTTCAATCACATCCCTCACCACCTTAAGGGTGTTGGAGTAGATTTCATTTAAATCATGGGATACCCACCCTGCATCGTTTATAATCTGCCGGTGGGGCCGGTCTCCCCTGCATATCAGGTTTCCCTCCTGGTCAAACAGCAGGGCCTTGGTTCCCTGGGTGCTCTGGTCAACTGATAAAAGATACTGCTTTTCCATTGCTTCTCCCTTCCTTTTAGAGCTGTCTCAGATTAGAGCTGTCTCAGATTAGAGCTGCCTCAGAAGTTCCTGTACCCTTCGGGCAATTCCCTGCCCGGTCAGGCCGTAGTATTCAAACACCTCTGCCGATGTGCCCGTAATGACAGGTTCATCCGGAAGGCTTAAGTTCACCACCATCCTTGGACAACAGGCAGATACCACCTGGCTCACCCTGGAGCCCAGCCCGCCAAAGGGCGCGTGTTCCTCCACAGTCACCACCAGCCTGGCTGCTCCGGCTGCCTTTTGGACCGCCTCCTCATCCAGAGGCTTCACACAGTACATATCCACCACACCTGCGCTGATTCCTGATTCCCCAAGCAGACGCCCTGCATCCAGCGCAGGCTTTACCATCTCCCCGCAGGCAATGATTGCCACATCCCCTCCCCGGGAAAGGACCGTGGCCTTATCCATGGAAAAGGGTACATTTCCCTCCTCATAGATATCCTCCACCGCGTTCCTGCCCACACGGATATAGGCAGGCTTATCGTCCTTTAACAGCTCCTTCACCAGGCAGGCTGTCTGGAAACGGTCGCTTGGAAGATAAACCCTCATATTAGGTATGGCGGACAGGGCCGCTATGTCCTGGGCCGAATGGTGGCTCATGCCCAGCGCTCCGTAGCTGACGCCCCCGCTGATGCCGATGAGTTTTACATTGGTATTGGAATACGCTGCATCCACCTTAATCTGTTCATAGCTTCTGGTGCTGAGAAAGCAGGCCGGGGAAGCCGCAAAGGGTTTTTTACCGCATTTTGCCAGTCCTGCCGACACGCTGACCAGATTTTGTTCAGCAATGCCCATTTCCACAAACTGGTCCGGGCAGGCATCCGCAAAAGGAGTCAGGGATGCGGAACCCCTGGAATCACTGCACAGCACCACAATATCTTTATCCTCCTTTACAGCCTCCATCAGCGTGTCACAGATGGCCTTCCTGTTGGGTATTTTATTCATGAAGCAGGGCCTCCTTTCTTTTTTCAAAATCCCGGATGATTTCACTGTATTCCTGGGCTGTGGGAACCTTGTGATGCCATGCAGCCTTATTCTCCATCACAGGAGAGCCGCACCCCTTTACTGTATTGGCGATAAGTACGGTGGGTTTTCCTTTCACTGTCTTGGCTTCCTCGAAGGCTGCGTCCAGCTGGTCTATGTCATTTCCGTCCGCCACGTCAATCACATGCCATCCAAAGCTTCGGAAACGCTCATGCAGGTCATCGTGGCCCATGACATCCTCCGTACACCCGGAAATCTGCAGCCGGTTCCTGTCCACCACGGCGCACAGGTTATCCAGGCAGTAATGGCTGGCTGCCATGGCGCCTTCCCACACAGAGCCCTCTGCCAGCTCCCCGTCCCCCATGACCACATAGACACGGTAGTCCTTCCGGTCCATCTTTCCCGCCATGGCCATTCCCACACAGACCGGAAGACCGTGGCCCAGGGAACCGGAATTCATCTCGATTCCCGGAAGCTTGTTGTTGGGATGACCGATGAATTTTGAGCCGAATTGGCTGAAAGTGGAAATGACCTCCTCCATGGGAAAGAATCCCTTTTTCGCCAATACCGCATAATAGCTTTCCACGGAATGGCCTTTGCTGAGCACAAAGCGGTCACGGTTGTCCAGATCTTTATTTTCAGGGCTTATATTCATCTGTTTCATATACAGCTCCACCAGAATCTCCATGATACTCATGTCGCCCCCGATATGCCCGCCCTTTCCCGCGATAATCATATCCACCACATGTTTTCTCAAGTCATACGAAAGGACCTTAAGTTCGTTCATTTTTTCCTCCTTCTCTACTTTACCGACTTCCTGAACCGGTCAAGACCCACTGCCAGCAGAAGGACCACGCCCATGCACACCTGCTGCCAGTATGTGTTTACATTCAGGATGGTAAGCCCATTCTGGAGTACGGAGATAAAGATGGCTCCAATCAGGGTACCCACCATGCTTCCGATACCGCCCTTTGTGAGGCTGGCTCCGCCTATGACGGCAGCAGCGATTGCGTACATCTCATAGGACTGGCCTGCGATGGGCTGGCCTGAATTCAGACGCCCCATATACACGATGCCGCTGAGCGCCGCACAGAATCCAGACAGCACAAAGGCAGCCAGTGTGACCCTTTTTACATTGATGCCGGAAAGCCTTGCCGACTCCGAATTATCACCCACCGCGCAGACCTTGCGCCCTGCCGTGGTCTTTTGCAGGGCCACATGCCCTATCATATAGACAATGGCGATGAGCCAGACGATATTTGGTATGTAAAGTATACTTCCCATGGCAAAGCTGGTCATTCCCTGGGGCAGCCCCACCACTGCCTGGCCTCCCGTATACAGGTATGCCATTCCCCGAAACAGCCACATGGTGGAAAGCGTCACGATGAAGGGCGGAAAGCCCAGATAAGCCACCAGGCTTCCGTTAAACAGTCCCAGCAGGATACCGGTCAGCAGCACAGCCGCCACGCCCAGTCCCACATTGCCGGTTCCCACCATAAGGGTAGCGCCCACACAGGAGGACAATGCCAGGGACGCGCCCACGGAAATATCAATGTTTCCGGAAATGATGACATAGGTCATACCCACTGCTATGATGGCATTGGTACCGCTCTGAATCAGGATGTTCCTGATATTGCTGGGGGTGAGAAATATGTTGCTGAGAGCGGTAAACACCACTACCAGGATGACAAGCCCCAGAACGGTTCCCAGGCTTCCTGTCAAAAGTTTTTTCAATGAAATATTCTTAGCTTTATCCACTGCGCTTACCTTCCCTTCGTCGTAATGTGCCTGAGCACATTGTTCTGTTCTATCTCTTCCGCTTCCAATTCACCGGTTATCTGGCCTTTGGACATAACGATAATACGGTCGCTGACCGATACCAGCTCGTTGACCTCCGAGGAAATGACGATGGCTGCCTTTCCCTCCTGCGCCGCAAAATTCCTGATTAACTGGTGTATCTCGGCCTTTGCGGCCACGTCGATGCCCCTTGTGGGCTCATCGAAGATGAGAAGGTTGCAGCCTGCGTGGAGCCACTTGGCAATGGCCACCTTCTGCTGGTTTCCCCCGCTTAGATTTACCACCTGGGTGGCGGATGTGCCTTTGGTTTTCAGCATTTTTATGTAATTGTCCGATACCTCCCGGACCCTTTTCCAGTTCATGAACCCGCGTCTGCTGACCGCCGTCATGTCACAGTGAATGGTATTTTCCTCGATCTTCAGCCCCAGGGACAGTCCGTCCTCCTTGCGGTTCTCACTCAGGTATCCCAGCCCCGCATCAATGGCCTGTCTGGTATTCGTAATCCGCCTGGCCTTTCCGGAAACCTTTATAACGCCGCCCTTTAAAGGGTCCGCGCCGCATACCATCCGGGCCAGTTCTGTCCGCTTGGAACCTACCAGTCCCCCGATTCCCAGCACCTCCCCCTGGTATACAGTCAGGTTCAAATCCTGGATGAATCCGCCGTCCGTAATATGCTCCAGCTCCAGAAGAGGAATGCTTTTTGCCTTGTCCCGTCTGGTGCGCCCGCCTCCCATTGGCTGGCTAAGCACCTTTCCGCTCATCATCATAATGACATCGTCCGGCGTGCTGGTCCTGACATCGGATGAGCCCACCAGTTTTCCGTCTCTCATGACGATTGCCCTGTCGCATATCCTGAATATCTCATCCAGACGGTGGGATATGTATATGGTGGTGATTCCTCTGGCCTTTAAGGTCCCGATAATTTCAAAGAGCTGTTCTGATTCCTCATGGGTCAGGGAGGTGGTGGGTTCATCCATAATGAGCACCTTGCAGTCCACGGCCAGGGCCTTGGCTATCTCCACCATCTGCTTTTCCGGCAGGGACAAATCTCCTACCCGGCCCCTGGGGTCAATGTGTCCCGCATTCAGCTTCGCCAGCTGTTCCTTTGTATCCGCGTACATTTTCCTGAAATCAATGAGGTTTCCCACCTTCCTGGGCTCATGGGACACATATACATTTTCCATGACATTCATCTCTGACATAAGGCTTAATTCCTGGTAGATGATAGCCACACCGAATCCCCTGGCCTCCAGGGTGGAATACTGTTTGGGAAGGGGACGTCCGTCCAGGACGATGTCCCCTCCATCCCGCGTATAGGCACCGCTTAAAATTTTCATCAGCGTGGACTTGCCCGCGCCGTTTTCCCCCATGAGGGCGACTACCTCGCCCTCATAGAAGTCCATGGAAACATCGTCCAGGGCCCTGACGCCCGGAAATTCCTTCACAATATGCTTAAACTCCAATATAGGTTTGGAATGTTCCATATTTTACTTCTCCAATCCGCCCGTTCCCGGGGCTGTTCTTCCTGGCAGTTCCCTGATTTTAATATCCCTTTTCGGTAAGACCTCTGAGCGGGAACCGCTCTGCGGCGTACTCATAAATGGTCTGGTCTGTCAGCCCGTCCACAAACTCGCCTGTAACCAGGGTGCAGTCATAAAGAATTTCCCTGTCGTAGTGGTAATCACTGTTCATAACCAGAGCCGTTGCCAGTTTCACGCCCATGGCGCCTTCATCCAGGTTAGGAAGTGACACAAACGCATCCAGATCACCGTCCATGGTCATGTTCACCGCATCCAGAATTCCGTCATATCCCACCAGAATCAGGTCATCTGCCTTCTTGCCCGCTGCCTTGGCCGCATTGACCATGCCCACTGCCATCTGGTCGTTGCAGGCAAATATGGCTTTTACGTTGGGATTCGCTGTCAGGATGTTGGTAGTCACGTCAGCTGCCTTATCGCTGGACCACTCGGCTCCCTGTTCCGCAACCACCTTGATTTCCGGATATTCCGCACAGGCCTGCATGAATCCGGCATGACGGTCAACGCCTGTGGACTGTTCCATCAGTCCTGTGATGATAGCAACCTCGCCTTCCCCGCCCAGCTGCTCGCATATGTACTTACCTGCCTTGTAGGCTCCGGCCACATCGTCGCCGCCCACAAAAGCGTCAATCACGCTTGTATCGCTGATTCGCGTATCAAAGTTCACTATTTTTATTCCTGCTTCCCTGGCCTTCTTGATGGCCGGAATCACGCCGTCCGAGCTGGCCGCCGAGACCACAATGGCGTCTGCCTTCTTCTCAATGGCAGCCTCAATCATGGATACCTGCTTCTCCAGGTCCACTTCCTCCTGGGGAATGGCAATGGTCAGATCCACGCCCAGATTATCTGCTGTCTGCTGCGCAAAATCAGATACGGAAATCCACCAGGGATTGTTCAATGTCTTTCCCACCCAGTAAACGCTGATACCCTCTTTTTTCTCAGTTCCCGCTTCCGCCTCCTTGGCATTGTCATTGGTGGCGGATGCCGCTTCCAATCCATTGGACGTACAGGCTGCCAGACTCAGGACCGCCAGACCGGTTAACAGGATGCTTACTACTCTTTTCTTCATTGTGTTCCTCCTTTTGATGTGAGAAAAATGGTTTCTGCACATATGCCCTGTGATTTAACTAAATTTAATTAAGTTATTGTTTTGTGCATTATAACCATTTATTCTCTTTGTTAATGGGTTTCCTTGTGCTTGTTACACGTAATATAGCAGGTTATACCTTTGGTGTCAATAGTTTTTCACTAAATTTTAATTAATTTAATTAAATCAAAAATAAATTTTTAACGATATTTACTTAATATAATTAAGTTCACAAGGGTTAAAGACAAAAAAAGAGCATATACAGCATTAAATGCCGTACATGCTTCTGCATATCTTCTGTTTTTGATTTGGTTTAATCCGTTATTTTTTTCACACTTCCGCGTTTCACCAGGCTGGTTCCTATCTCCACCTTCAGGGACTGTTCTCTCCCCTGGTCCAGGCGGGAAATCAGCAGATCCACGGCAGCCGGTCCAAATATATCCTTTGGCACGTTAATCGTGGTCAGCTGAGGCTCCACCAGGGTACTGATGGGCCGGTTGTCAAACCCCACCACGGAAATATCCTCCGGTATCCGGTATCCGCATTCCTGCATGGCCCTGATTGCGCTGCATCCAATCAGGTCATTTTCCGCAAAGAAAGCCGTGGGAAGGCGTTTGCGGCCCTCCAGGTATTTCTTCACGTCCCGCTTCACATCCTCCTCGGAATACCCCACGTCAACCACATACTCCTTGTTGAAAATGCCTCCCAGGCTCCTGAGCTTGTGCTTGAAGGCATTATACCGCTCGTCAAAGCTGTTGATCCTGACCTTGCTGCGGATATATCCAATCTCCCGGTGCCCCATGCCGCACAGATAGGACACCGCCTTGCTGGTACCCTGTACATTGTTGATGGACACCGCATCCACATCGTTTTCCTGAAATGAGTTGTCCAGGATGGCAAATGGAATCTGGGATTCCTTGAACAGCTGGAGGTCGTCATAATACATTTCCACCGCAAAGATGATGAGGCCTTTATATCCGCCTGATTTAATCTGGTGTTCCTGCTCCGTCCTGGGCATGGTTTTATTGATGTAGAGGAAGTTAAGGGTATATCCGTAATGGTTGATACGGTTATTGATTCCCTCCAGGATATATGTGAAAAAAGGGGACTCATCCACGATGCTCCCCTCACGTTTATAGACCACGAACCCAATGGAACCATTATTGATTCTCTGTTCCTTCAGCATGTATCCGCAGTCCATTTCTTTTATTTTCTGAATGATTTCCTGACGGCGTTTCTCACCCACCCCTGGTTTGTTGTTTAATACCAGAGAAACCGTAGCCGTGGACACCCCCAGCATTTCCGCTATATCTTTTGCTCTCAGCGCCATTTGCAGACCCCCTTTGCCATACAATTAAGTTGATTTTACTAAATTATTAACTAAATTGCAATACCAAAAGGCATTCCGGATATGTCCACGCATCTCCGGACATATCCGCAACAGCACTAAATTCTTCCGCTGCCCATCTCCAGCAGCTTCGCGCTCCCGCTCTCAAGGGTGGCCCTAAGATTCAGAATGCGCTGGTTGGACGATCCCCGGAAGGGGAGGCTGATATCCTTAAGGGCCTCCACAAACCGCCCGTCCACCAGCACGTCAATCATGGACAGCATCCGGTCCGTATAGCCGCACCTGGCCCGGCTGTCCCTCAGAAGGTCCTGTTCCAGGGTATATCCTGTATAACACCACAGGTTCTTCTGCGGATAGCGCTCCCTCACCTTTTCCAAAAAAGGCACCAGCGCCTTCTGGTTCTCCGGCTCAAAGGGTTCTCCCCCCAGAAGGGTGAGGCCCTCTATATAATCCGGCGCAAGGGCGTCCAGGATTTCCTCCTCCGTCTCCCCTGTAAAGGGTTTCCCGAAGCCGAAATCCCACGCCTCTTCGTTAAAACAGCCCGGACAGTGGTGGGTACACCCTGACACAAACAGGGATACCCTCACGCCTACGCCGTTGGCAATATCGTTCTTCTTGATTGTACCGTAATTCATCTTATAAATGGAGCACCCTTTCCTTGATTTCCTGGGTCCTGCCCTGGTTCCAGAACTGAGTTCCGATGTAGCCGCAGGTTCTCCTGGCCACATTCAGCTTGTTCTCGTCCCGGTTGCCGCACTTGGGGCATTCCCACACCAGCTTGCCGCTCTCATCCGTCACGATCTGAATCTCGCCGTCAAATCCGCACTCCTGGCAGAAATCGCTCTTGGTATTTAACTCTGCGTACATGATATTGTCGTAGATATACCGTATGATCCCCAGCACGGCCGGAATATTGTTCTGCATGTTGGGCACCTCCACGTAGCTGATGGCTCCGCCTGTGGAAAGAGCCTGGAACTGCGACTCAAATTTCAGCTTTGAGAAGGCATCTATTTCCTCGGAAACATTTACGTGATAGCTGTTGGTGATATAGCTTCTGTCCGTCACGCCCTCTATGATGCCGAAACGCTTCTGGAGGCATTTGGCAAACTTATAGGTGGTGCTCTCTATGGGCGATCCATAGATGCTGAACCCGATGTTAGTCTCATCCTTCCAGCGGTTGCAGGCCTTATTCATGTACTCCATGACCTCCAGGGCAAAGGGAGTAGTCTCCTGGTCGGTATGGGACTTTCCGGTCATGTACTTCACGCACTCATAGAGTCCCGCATATCCCAGAGAAATGGTGGAATAGCCTCCGTAAAGGAGCCTGTCAATGGTTTCGCCCTTCTTAAGCCTTGCCAGGGCGCCGTTCTGCCAGAGAATGGGCGCCGCATCGGACAGCGTGCCTCTCAGACGGTTGTGGCGGCACATCAGTGCCCGGTAGCAAAGATCCAGCCTCTCGTCAAAAATCTTCCAGAAAGCCTTCATGTCTCCGCCGGAGGACAGGGCCACATCCACCAGGTTAATGGTCACCACTCCCTGGTTGAAACGGCCGTAGAATTTATAATTTCCATTTTCATCCTTCCAGGGGCTTAAGGCGCTGCGGCATCCCATGACAGGGAAGCAGTTACCTTCCTTTAATTCCATCATCTTCTTCTCGGAAATATAGTCGGGAACAAGGCGCTTGGCCGTACATTTGGCAGCCATCTCGGTCAGGTAATAATACTCGGTTCCCTCGTTGACATTGTCCTCCTCCAGCACATAAATCAGCTTGGGAAATGCCGGAGTAATCCACACGCCCGACTCATTCTTCACCCCCTGGTAGCGCTGCTTCAGAGTCTCCTCGATAATCATGGCCAGGTCCTTTTTCTCCCGCTCGTTCTTAGCCTCATTCAGGTACATGAACACGGTCAGGAAGGGGGCCTGTCCGTTGGTGGTCATCAGCGTGATGACCTGATACTGGATGGTCTGGACACCCTTGGTAACCTCCTTGCGGAGCCTGTTTTCCACCACTTCGTGTATGGCTTCCTCGGAAGGCATGCAGCCAAAGGTCTTAACCTCCTCCTGGACCTCCGCGTATATTTTCTTTCTGGATACGTCCACAAAGGGAGCCAGATGGGCCAGGCTGATGCTCTGCCCGCCATACTGGTTGCTGGCTACCTGGGCGATAATCTGAGTGGCGATGTTGCAGGCCGTGGAAAAGCTGTGGGGCTTCTCAATCCTGGTCTCGCTGATAACCGTGCCGTTCTGCAGCATGTCCTCCAGGTTCACCAGGTCGCAGTTGTGCATGTGCTGGGCAAAATAATCGGAGTCATGGAAATGGATGATGCCCTCCTTGTCAGCCTCCACGATGTCCTGGGGAAGGAGCATCCTCTTGGTCAGGTCCTTGCTGACCTCCCCGGCCATGTAATCCCTCTGCACACTGTTGACCGTTGGATTCTTGTTGGAATTCTCCTGCTTCACATCCTCATTATTGCACTCAATCAGGGACAGAATGCGGTTATCCGTTGTATTGGCCTTGCGTATAAGGGAGCGCTGATAGCGGTATCTCACATAATCCTTTGCAAGCTCAAATGCGCCTGTAGACATGATCTGGTTCTCCACCATATCCTGGATCTCCTCAACGGACACAGCCCTGTTAAGCTTTACACACTTGTACTCCACATAATCCGCAATGTCCTTAATCTGCTCCAGACTCAGCTTGTTTTTTCCGGCAGCCGTATTGGCCTTTGCCACAGCCACCACGATCTTATTGTTGTCAAAATCCTCTTCCGCGCCATTCCTCTTAATAATCTTCATCGTCACTACACTCCTTTTATCCTAATGCTCTCCCTCGCTGCCTGTCTTCAGGTAAACGGTTTAAAGGCATCTTATCACAGAATACTGGAAAAATCTGTTGCTTGTGCAACAGTATAAGATTTTACCACTAAATGTTGTGTTTTTCAAGAGGAAGTATACGATAAGATGTATTTCAGAAAAATAAGACAATTGGCTGAAATCCCGGCCGAACCTGGTGATATGTCTGACAGCAAAAAGGCGCCCAGGCAGTCACCTGCCTGGGATGTATTATACTGTTCCAGTATCTCAATCACCGCAGAACCCTCCGGCTCCCGCACAGCTCTCCCGCTCCACCATGTGGTGGGGAACAATGATTTTCGTTGCCACCAGCTCCGGATTTTCCACATGGCTTATCATCTGGGCGGCTGCCTCGATTCCCAGCTGGCAGGCATTCACATCCACGGATGTCAGGGGCGGAAAGGTGAGTCTGGCGAGAAGGGAATTGTTAAAGGACAGGATGGACACATCCCCCGGTATGGACAGCCCCAGACCAATACATGCCTTCTCCAGGGCCACTGCCAGTATGTCGTCGCTGACCAGTACGGCCGTGGGTCTGTCCTCCCTTGCGAACAGGGCCGCCAGGGCCTGGTCCTGCTCCTCCGGCACAGAAGGCACCTCCACGCACAGCTGGCCGTCAAAAGGAATCCCCCGCTCTGCCAGGGCCAGCATATACCCCATTTTCCTGTCGTGGTTATAAAGAAGAGAATGGTCCCCGGACAGGCAGGCAATCCTTACATGGCCCAGATTTAACAGGTACTCCGCCGCCTCCCTGCCCGCAAGCACATTGTCGTTATCCACATAGATGGTCTGGTTCACATTCCGGCACGCTTTTCCAATGAGCACATACAGCAGTCCCTCTTCATAGAGATAATCCAGAACCGGGTCCTGCTCCCTGGAGTAGAGCACGATAAATCCCTCTGCCAGGCCGGTTCTCGCCATGGTCTTTATGGCCTGGAGGATCTCATCCTCATTCTGTCCCGTAATCACGGTATTGATGTACTGCTTCTGGTTGCAGTACTGGCTGATTCCCCGTATCATCTCCAGGTAGAATGGATTCTGGTAAGCCTCCCACTCCGACGGGGGCAGAATGATTCCCACGGTGCGGGAATTCTGGGTCGCCAGACTGCTGGCCTGAAAATTCGGTTCATAGCCCAGCTTCGCCATGGCCTGCCTGACCTTTTCCTTGGTCTGGCGGCTGATAGAGGGATGGTCCTTGCAAGTACGGCTTACGGTGGATGGCGACACCCCTGCAAGGGCAGCCACGTCTTTGATTGTAACAGGCATAAACAGCCTCCTTAATATGCGTCTCATTTTCATCGTCACAGGGATATATATGAACCTATGGTCCGGAGCCGCTCTCAGGCTCCTTCCACCAGTTCCATCACCGCAGTTCATACACGCCCTTCCTATATTGTAAAGTTTAATGCAATTTTTGTCAACTCGTTTGCGCTCTGTTTGCGCAATCTTCCCCTGACTTTTTGCATTCCGCTCCGGAAAAATTGCACAAATACCTGAGAGTATTTTTGTCCAAAACGTAGAAAACACAGGATTTTGAAAATATCTATTGCATTCTTCATGCAGCCAGACTATATTTAATGCAAGCGGTTGCGCAAACAGTGCAACAATTAAACTCAGGAGGTTACATATGAACAAGAACACTGACGGCTGTATTGGAATCAGGATTCTCTCCCCTTTAACCGGAACAGCGGTCCCTTTGGAGGAAGTGCCGGACCCTGTATTCTCACAGAAAATCATAGGAGACGGCGTTGCTATCCTGCCCCGGGACGGCAATCTGGTCAGTCCCATTGACGGGGAGGTGGTTTCCATAGCAGAGACCCTCCATGCCTATGGCCTGCGTTCCGAGGACGGCATCGAGGTCATGGTCCACTTCGGTCTGGAGACCGTGGCCTTAAAGGGAGAATGCTTCCAGTGCTGTGTAAAGATCGGAGATAAGGTGAAGGCCGGCAGCCTTCTGGCAAAGGCCGACTTAAAAGCCCTTGAAGAAAAACAGGTCAACACCATCACGCCTGTCCTTATCTGCGGCGGAATGGAAGGCCGTTCCATGAATGCCTTCACAGGTCCTGTAAAGGCAGGAGCAGATACTGTGATAACGGTTTTAGACCATTGCCCGCCGGACGCAGCCGAAGAAGCTGATGCAGCCTCCCCCCATAATCCGGACACTGCCCCAGCTGCAAATACGTCTTCCCCCGCAGACGCTGCGGACAGGAAAGCCGGAAAGCCCAAAAAATCCCTGATCAATTTTGACTTTCTCCAAAAGCTGGGCAAGGTCCTGATGACAGTCATTGCCGTCATGCCCGCAGCCGGACTGATGATCAGCGTAGGAAAGCTCATACAGATGGCCGGCGGGGATATGGGAGCTGTCCTTACAATCGGAAGCACCATGGAGACCATAGGCTGGGCCGTAATCAACAACCTGCACATTCTGTTTGCTGTTGCCATCGGCGGCTCCTGGGCAAAGGAACGGGCCGGCGGCGCTTTTGCGGCTGTCATTGCCTTTATCCTCATCAATGTTATTACCGGCGCTCTCTTTGGTGTCAGCAGCGCCGACTTAAACGACCCTGCCGCCGTGACCCGGACCCTGCTGGGCCAGGAAATCCTGGTAAACGGATACTTCACCTCGGTCCTGGGAGCTCCCGCGCTGAACATGGGCGTGTTCGTGGGCATTATATCAGGCTTTGCAGGAGGAGTTATTTACAATAAATATTACAATTACAGGAAGCTGCCGGACGCCCTGGCCTTCTTTAACGGAAAACGCTTTGTTCCCATGGTAGTCATCCTCTGGTCCGTCATCATCTCACTGGTGCTGGCCATTGTCTGGCCTGTGGTTCAGACCGGCATCAACTCCTTCGGCGTGTGGATTGCCAACTCCTCCTCCACCTCGCCTGTGCTGGCCCCCTTTATCTACGGAACCCTGGAAAGGCTTCTCCTCCCCTTCGGCCTGCACCATATGCTGACCATACCCATGAATTACACCTCCTTCGGAGGCACGTACACCATCCTCACGGGCGTCAACGCAGGTTCCCAGGTTTTTGGTCAGGATCCGCTGTGGCTGGCCTGGGCAACAGACCTTATCAACCTTAAGGACGCGGGAGACATGGCCGGGTACCAGAACCTGCTGGCCACCATCACCCCTGCCCGTTTCAAGGTAGGACAGATGATTGGCGCCACTGGCCTTCTTCTGGGCATTGCCCTGGCCATGTACCGCCGCGTGGACCCGGATAAGCGCCGCAATTACCGCTCCATGTTCATCTCCACTGTACTGGCCGTATTTCTCACAGGTGTCACAGAGCCTCTGGAATTCATGTTTATGTTCTGCGCCCTTCCGCTGTATCTGGTATACGCAGTGCTGCAGGGATGCGCTTTTGCCATGGCCGGCCTCATCCACCTCAGGCTTCATTCCTTTGGCAACCTGGAATTCCTGACGCGTGTTCCCATGTCCATCCGCGCAGGACTTGGCGGAGACCTGGTAAACTTCATCCTCTGTGTGGCTGTATTCTTTGCCGCAGGATACGCAATCGCCTATTTTATGATAGGAAGGTTCCATTTTGCCACCCCGGGCAGACTGGGCAACTATACCGACGACTCTGTCTCAGAGAACAGCCAGGGCCGGGCCGGTTTTGCATCATCCGGTGACAGCCAGGCCGGACGCATCATCTCCCTTCTGGGCGGCAGGGATAACATTGTCCTGGTGGACGCCTGCATGACCCGTCTGCGCGTCACGGTAAAGGACGTGGATAAGGTTGCCGGACTGCCCCAATGGAAGGCAGAGGGCGCCATGGGTCTGATTAAAAAGGACGGCGGCATCCAGGCCATCTACGGACCGAAAGCAGATGTGCTCAAATCCGATATCAATGATATACTGTAAACAGGCCGCTGCCATCCACCCACCGCAGCTGCCTTCTGTAACTGAAAACCACCGGAGGCAGGTAGTATGAAAATAATGACGCTTAACACACACAGTCTGGCGGAGCCGGAATATGAATCCAAGCTCGCCGCCTTTGCCGGATCCCTTGTCCAAATCAAACCGGATATCATAGCCCTCCAGGAGGTCAACCAGTCCAGGAGCGCTCCGCCCGCAGCCTCCGGCTGGCTGCGGGAATCCGGCTATGTTCCCTGCTGTGCCAAAGACTTAAACACAGTCTCCCCCTGCGCCTCCCGGGCAGTCATACGCGCAGACAACCACGCCCTTAACCTGGCGTTGCTCCTGGCCCGGGCCGGTGTTTCCTACCAGTGGACCTGGACCCCGGCCAAGGTAGGATACGGGATATACGACGAGGGTCTGGCCGTCCTCAGCCGTTCCCCCATACTGGGGACCAGCCAGTTTTACATCACCGGCATTCGGGATTATGAAAACTGGAAAACCCGAAAAATACTTGGAATCAACACCCGGACAGAATACGGAAATGAATATTTTTACAGTGTCCACATGGGTTGGTGGAATGACAGCGAAGAACCCTTTGAGGGACAATGGAACCGCATAAGCAGCGGCCTGTCCCCCTTAGCAGAAGAACGTCTGTGGCTCATGGGGGATTTCAACTCACCGGCCCACATAACCGGCCAGGGACGGGACCTGATTCTGGCCTCAGGCTGGTTTGACGCATATGACCTGGCTGCTTCCAGGGATTCAGGCGTCACTGTGGCAAATGCCATTGACGGATGGCGGGAACAGGGAGAGATACCGGGAATGCGTATTGATTACATCTGGACCAGCCGCAGGGTGCCGGTTATTTCCTCCCGAACCATATACGACGGCACATCCTTTCCCGTTGTATCAGACCATTTTGGAATCATCACAGAATATTAAACAGGACAATGCCTGCAAAAAGGAGCATATAGATATGAAACGAGAAAGCGGAATCTTACTATCCATCACCAGCCTTCCCTCCAAATACGGAATCGGCTGCTTTTCAAAGGAGGCCTACGAATTCGTGGACCGTTTAAAGGAGGCCGGCCAGTCCTACTGGCAGATTCTCCCCCTGGGGCCCACCAGTTACGGGGATTCCCCCTACCAGTCCTTTTCCACCTTTGCAGGCAATCCCTATTTCATTAGTCTGGAGGACCTTATACAGGAAGGCGTCCTTACAGAGGAAGAATGCAGCCGGGCTGACTTCGGCAGCCGGCCGGATTTTGTGGACTATGCAAAGGTCTACGAAGAGCGGTACCCCCTGCTGAGAAAAGCCTATGAGAGGAGCAGCATAAGCCTGGACCCGGAGTTTCGGAAATTCAGGGATGAAAACAGATGGTGGCTGGAGGATTACGCCCTTTTCATGGCAGTAAAGGCCCGGTTCAAAGGAACTGCCTGGACCCGGTGGGCACAGGACATCCGCCTGCGCTGGCAGAACGCCCTGGATTACTACCGGAGGGAGCTATACTACGACATAGAATTCCATCAATACCTTCAGTTCAAATTCAGCCAGCAGTGGAAAAAACTAAAATCCTATGCCAATGCCAACGGAATCCGCATCATAGGGGACATTCCCATCTATGTGGCCATGGACAGCGCCGACACATGGGCCCATCCTGAACTCTTTGAGCTGGACCGGGACAATATACCGACCGCAGTTGCAGGCTGCCCTCCTGACGGCTTTTCCGCCACAGGACAGCTCTGGGGAAATCCCCTGTACCGCTGGGAATACCACCGCAGCACAGGCTATGAATGGTGGCTGGCCAGGCTGGCCTACTGCTATAAACTGTATGATGTGGTAAGGATTGACCATTTCCGCGGATTTGACCAGTACTACTCCATTCCGGCCGGCTCCGGCACTGCCGTCGGAGGCCATTGGGAGCAGGGACCGGGAATCGGCTTCTTCCACACCGTGCGCAGCGCCCTGGGAGAAAAGGAAATCATTGCCGAGGATCTGGGATACGTGACAGACTCCGTCAGGCAGCTTGTAAAGGACAGCGGATTCCCGGGCATGAAGGTACTGGAATTCGCCTTTGATTCCAGGGATTCCGGCTGCGCCAGCGATTATCTTCCCCATAACTACCCTGAAAACTGTGTGGCCTACACCGGCACCCATGACAATGAAACCATCAAAGGATGGTATGCCTCCATCACAGCCCAGGAACGGAAGCTGGCCAGGGATTATCTCTGTGACAGCTGTACCCCCGCCAGCCGTCTGCACATGTCCTTTATCAGCCTGATTATGCGCAGCCAGGCCAGAATGTGCATCATCCCCCTTCAGGATTATATGGGCCTGGACAATGACTGCCGCATCAACACCCCCTCCACTGTGGGCACCAACTGGAGATGGCGCCTTCTTCCCGGCCAGATGTCGGATCCGTTAGTGAAAACCATTTCCTCCGTCACACTGCGCTACGGGCGCTGGAACTGGTGATATGTAAAGCTGCCGCAGGCCAAATCCATGAGAATTTGGCCTGCGGCATTAACCTGTCTATATTTAGAAATTATTTACAATTAAATTCATCAGTATATGGCCCGTTCCCTCACCAGCACAGTGGGATATCCCATGTTTCTTAAGTTCCTCTCCATCTGTACCGCATAGTCCATATTGAGGAAAGCGCCAACCCTTACCTTGTACAGTCCGTCGTCGTAAACCAGGAAGGCCGGAAGGCCGCTGGCCTGTAGTTCATTCACCAGCCTGTCTGCCGGCATCCTGGTGCGGAAGGCTCCTACCTGGACCTGATAATATTCCGGTCTCTGCGCCTCCTGCTGCCGGATGGTTTCCAGCACACCGTCTGCTATGGCCTGGGCAATGGCATCAAAATTCTCATCAAAAAACCGGTTGTCATCCGGATTATCAATAAATCCCGCTTCCACCAGCACAGCAGGCATCTGTGTCTTTCGCAGCACGATAAGACCGGGGCGCTCCTGTACTCCCAGGTCCCTGAACCCTGTTTCCACCAGATTGCGCTGGATATTATCCGCCAGCATGGCCGGCACACCTGCATCCTCATACACCAGCGTCATGGCGCCGCTTGCAGTTCCCGGTACCGGGAATGCATTCCGGTGAATGGACACAAAATAATCGGCCCCTGACTGGTTTGCTATCCGGGCTTTCTCAAGAGGCGTGTCGTATACATCCGTGGTCCTTGTATATACCACATCCACCCCATTATTTTCCAATATCCGTCCTATGGCAAGAGCCAGCCGCAGGGTATCGTCTTTTTCCCGGCGCCCGTCGTACATGGCGCCCGGCTCTTCGCCGCCGTGGCCGGCATCAATTATGACTCTCTTAACATCTGTCATACCAGATTCTCCTTCATATATGACTCTACATTATACCATATGTGAAAGTAAGACAAATGTTGACTGAACCTGGAACTAAATTTCGTCCACATCCACTCCTCTGGGACCAACATGGGTGGAAAATACGATTTGTGTGCTTGTCCTGCCGAATTTCTGCAGCTGTCCTATGAACATATCCAGCTCCATGGTACTCTTAAAGGCTACCTTTAACAGCATGGAAAATCCTCCGGTGACACAGCTGCACTCCAGTATATGGGGCACCTCCCGGGCATAGGCATAGAACTGCTCCTTGTCCTCGGGTATCACCTCCAGGTTAATGTATGCCAGTATGTGATACCCCAGCTTCACCGGGTCCACAGAGGCATGGTAGCCTGTTATGATACCCTCCTTTTCCAGGCGTTCAATCCTGGCTGATACCGCCGGAGAGGATAGAAACGTATTCTCTGCGATGGTCTTTAGGGAAACCCTTGCATTGTCCTGTAAAAGCTTTAGTATCTTGCGGTCAATCTCATCCATATTACCCTTTTCCTCCCTGTTCTCCTGCCCCTGTTACCTCCTGAGGGCCTTTATCCGTTTTACAGCCTCCACCGTATTCTCGTAGGTTCCAAAGGCCGTCAGGCGGAAATAACCCTCGCCGCTGGGCCCGAAGCCGCTTCCCGGTGTTCCCACCACATTGGCCTGTTCCAGAAGATAGTCAAAAAACTCCCAGCTGTCCATCCCGTCCTCCACCTTAAGCCAGATGTAGGGCGAATTGATTCCCCCAAATACAGTGTAGCCCGCCTCCTTAAGCCCTTCATAGATAACCATGGCATTCCTCTTATAATACGCCACCTGCTCCATGACCTGCCGGCTGCCCTCTTCGGAATATACGGCCTCACCGGCTCTCTGCTCAATATAGGGGGCTCCGTTGAACTTGGTGCCGTGGCGTCTGGCCCACAGCGAATGCAGCATTACATCCCCGCACTTTAAATCCTTCGGAACCACGGTAAATCCCAGACGAACGCCTGTGAACCCGGCTTTTTTTGAGAAGGAACGGAACTCAATGGCACAGGTTCTGGCTCCCTCTATCTCAAATATGCTGTGAGGCACATCCTCCTCGGATATATAAGCCTCGTAAGCAGCATCATAGAGAATCACGGCCCCTGCCCTGTTTGCATAGTCCACCCACACCTTTAACTGGTCCCTGGTCAGCGTGGTGCCTGTGGGGTTATTGGGCACACACAGGTAAATAAGATCCGGCGTCTCCTGCGGAAGCTCCGGCACAAAATGATTCTGCGCCGTACAGGGCATGTAGATCACATTGCTCCACATGCCCGTGTCAGGGTCATAGCTGCCTGTACGGCCCGCCATGACATTGGAATCCACATACACGGGATACACAGGGTCGCACACCGCAATGCGGCTGTCCTCGCTGAATATCTCCTGGATATTGCCGCAGTCGCTTTTGGCTCCGTCCGATACAAATATCTCGTCTGCCTCCACATGGCAGCCCCATAACCTGTAATCCTTTTCCACAATGGTCTCCCGTAAAAAGGCATAACCCAAATCCGGCGCATAGCCGTGAAATGTCTTGGCCTGTCCCATCTCGTCCGCCGCCTTGTGAATGGCTTCCACAATGGCCGGGGCAATGGGAAGTGTCACATCCCCGATTCCCAGCCGTATAACCTGCCTGTCCGGGTTAGCCTCTTCATATGCAGCCACTTTTTTCGCAATGGCGGAAAAGAGATAGCTTCCCGGCAGCTTCAAATAATTCTCGTTGATCTTAAACATGTGTGCTTCCTCCTGGCCTCTGCCTGTCTGAAATATGAAAACACCCCCAAAAACCGGATACGCCCTTTGCCGCAGGATACAGCGCCATGTCTTTTCCATGTCCGCCGCCGTGCCGCAAAAGGTGTACCAGGACGCGCGCCGTCGCGCGTCTGGTTCCTGAGAGTGTATATTGAACATTTTTCGCTTTAAAGTATTAACTGATAAAATTCGCCTTATCAATCATAATATATTTCTTCGGGTATGTCAATAGAGCCCCGGAACACCTCCACGGCCGGCCCTGTCATAAACAGATGGCCCGACTCCCTTTCATACCGTATCACCAGTTTTCCTCCGCGCAGAGCCACCTCCGCCTCATCCTCCGTATATCCCATGAGGATGGAGGCCATGACGCTGGCCGTGGCGCCTGTGCCGCACGCCCAGGTTTCGCCGCTTCCCCGCTCCCACACCCGCATCTCAAGGTGCTTACGGTCCGCCACATGGATAAACTCCGTATTCACACGGTCAGGCGCGAACCGCTCATGGTTCTCAAAGGCCGGTCCAATCCGCTCCAAATCCAGACAGTCCACCTGGTCCACATAATAGATTGCATGGGGATTTCCCACGTTGATTCCTACAAACCGGTATTCCTTCCCGTCTACCGTGATATCCTCCGGCAGCCTGGATGTGAGGGCTGCTTCCCCCATGTCCACGGTAACGGACACTGCCTTTCCATCCTCAATTTCCAGCTCCAGCGTCTTGATCCCTGCCAGTGTCTCCACTGTGATGGTCCTTTTATCCCTATCCACCAGACCATGGTCGTAAACGTATTTACCCACGCAGCGCACACCGTTGCCGCACATGATTCCCTGGGACCCGTCCGCGTTGTACATCTCCATTCTGCAGTCCGCTGTCCGGGAGGGGCATATGAGAATCAATCCGTCGGACCCGATGCCGAAATGGCGGTCGCTCACATAGATGGCTGTCTTTGCCGGATCCCTCACCGTCTCCTTAAAACAGTCCACATACACATAATCATTACCTGTTCCCTGCATTTTTGTAAATTCCATATCCGTCTCCATCCTGCCGTATTACCGGCATTCTAATCATTCTTTCCCTTATCCGTCCCCGTCACACATGGATGAGGCTGATTACCATCTGTGCTGTCTCCACCAGATTGGTGCCGCTGTCCATGCTGCATTTCTGTATATATCTGTGGGCTTCCGACTCCGTCATATTGTTCCGTTCCATCAGCAGTGTCTTTGCCTCTGTTATGATATCCTGCTCCTCCCTGCTGCGCTCCTTTGGCCTGCTTCTTCTCCTTCTGCGGATCCTCTCCTGGGCCTGCACCATCATCTCCAGGGTATTTAAGAGGTCGTGGACCTTAAGGGGCATGGGCAGGCAGATAACCCTGTCCGGGCACTGTCCGCCCCACCTGGCAGGCGATGAAATCAGAAGCATGTCAAAATCTCCCGGCAGGCACTGGCGCAGCTCGTCGTACATCATATCCTCAAACCGGTAACCGCTCACCACGATTCCCCCGTTCAGACAGTCCGCAGCCGACAGGGCCTGACCGCCTGAGGTGCAGACTGCCACTACCTGGAAACCGTTTCGGACCAATATGCTCTTTATATTCTTCCCGTCCTCCGGCTTGGAAAACGCTACGATGATGTTAGTCACATGTCCCACCTCCAGGTAAAACCTTATTCACAACTGCCGGCGCCATCAGTATTTATACAGATACTGGCTCACTTCCCAATCCGTTACCTGAGCCCGGAAATCCCTCCATTCCTGCTCCTTGGCCTCCAGATATTTGGTGTAAATGTGCTCTCCCAGCACCTCCTTCATAAAAACATCCCCGCTGTATGCCTCGATGGCGTCCCCAAGGGTTTCGGGAATCCGCTCCACGTTGCGTTCCCTCAGTTCCTCCGGCTCCATGGTGAACATATTTCCCTCCACACATGCAGGAAGTCCGGTTTTCTTTTCAATTCCGTCCAGTCCCGCCGACAGGCAGGCCGCCAGGGCCAGATACGGATTCATGGCAGAATCCGGGCACCGCAGTTCAATGCGCGTACTCTCCCCTCTGGGGGATGGTATACGAATCAGGGAACTGCGGTTGGAGGTAGGTGACCAGGCAATATAAATGGGCGCATCGAATCCCGGAATCAGCCGTTTATAGGAATTCACAAGCGGATTTGTCAGGATGGTCATGGCCTTCATGTGCTTAAGAATGCCGGCCATGAAATAATAGGCGTCCCTGCTCAGCCTCAAAGCATCCTGGTCATCCGCAAACAGGTTCCTGCCCTCCTTGTCTGACAGCGACATATTGATATGCATGCCGGATCCGTTCATACCCTCTCTGGGCTTCGGCATAAAGGTGGCATGGAGTCCGTGGCGCTTTGCTATGGTCTTTGCCGCCATCTTAAAGGTCATGATATTGTCCGCAGCCCGAAGCGCGTCCGTGTACTGGAAATCAATCTCATGCTGGGCCGGCGCAATCTCATGATGGCTGGCCTCCACCTGAAATCCCATCTCCTCCAGGTTCAGCACAATATCCCTGCGGACATTTTCCGCCAGGTCAATGGGAGACACGTCAAAATATCCCGCCATCTCATGTGTGCTGGTAGTGGGCCTTCCCTCCTCGTCCGTGTGAAAGAGAAAGAATTCACATTCCGGACCCACATTGAGCACATATCCCATGTCCTGCGCCCGCTTGACAGCCCGTTTGAGCACATACCTCGGATCGCCGGAAAACGGGGTCCCGTCCGGGTTATACACGTCGCAGATAAACCTGGCCACCTTGCCCTGCTGGGGCCTCCACGGAAAGACCTCAAAGGTATCCAAATCCGGATACAGGTACATATCCGACTCGTCAATCCTCACAAACCCTTCAATGGCAGATCCGTCGAACATGCAGCGGTTATCCAACGCCTTTTCAAGCTGGCTGGCGGTGATGGCCACATTCTTAAGCATTCCGAAGATATCCGTAAACTGGAGGCGGATAAACTCCACATCCTCCTCTTCCACCATACGCATGATGTCCTCTTTACTGTATTTGCTCATAATAATCTCCCTCTCTTGCAAACTGTGATACCCACAAACACGCAGAGGCGGGAACCTATTACCATGCTCCCGCCTCCTTAAAATCCACCGGGCAGGGACAGAGCCCCCTTAAGACGCCCTCGTCATCCTTCCCTTACCCCTGCTTTTTGTTATAAAAAATATATCAGCAGATATTTCATTTGTCAATGAATTTCCTCTATTTTTTTGATATCACTTTAACGCGCGAAGCTGTTCTGTGAAATGGCTTCCCAGTTTGACGGCACCCACATATCCCACATCTCCGGTCATGTGGACCACACCTTCCCCGTCAATCTCCAGCTCCAGGGTGCCTCCCGGCATCTGCACAAACATCTTGGGATCCGTAAGCCCCAGACGGTAGGCCGCAGCCGCAGCCGCACAGCAGCCGCTGCCGGAAGCCAGTGTGTAGCCCGCTCCCCGTTCGTACACTTCGGTCTGGATATGGGTCCGGTCCAGTACCTTCATGATTTGTGTGTTGATTTTCTCCGGGAACTGCCTGGCGCTCTCAGAATACCTTCCAATCCTGCACACCAAATCCTTTGAAATCTCATCCATAAGGATAACGCAGTGGGGATTGCCGATGGACAGGCAGGTAACAGGATAGGGAATCCGGCCAAACACCATGGTCTCGTTGATGATTTCCCTGCGGGGTCCCTCCACCGGCACATCGTCGCTCCAGAAGGATACCTTTCCCATGGATGCCTTTAACCGGGTGCCCTCCTCGTTCAGATAATGAATGGACGCCTCGCCGCCCTGGGAGGAAATGGTAAAATCTTTTTTCTGTACATACCCTGCGTCCTTTAAATATTTGGCAAAAATCCGGACCCCGTTTCCGCTCTTTTGCGCCACACTGCCGTCCGGATTCCATACCACCATGGAAATCTGCTCACCGTCCAGAACAGGTCCCTCCAGAATCCCGTCGGCACCCACCCCGAAATTGCGGTTGCACATAAGCTGTACATTGGAAGGGGTCAGCTTCAGTTTGTTTTTATTGGGGTCGTATACCAGATAATCATTTCCCAGTCCATGATATTTTTCCACTACAATCCTCATATAGATATCCTCCCTGTCTGCGGTCTGTTTTAGCGGTACTCATTGCCGGCTCCTGACTCACTCCGCCGGCTGTTAACTTTACCATTATTTTATCAAGCATTTTTTGATAATAATATAGATATATTGCTATTTTATATTGCAAATAATGCTGTATTTATTTTATACTTAAAATATCCCCACAAACAATGTTTCCATCACACGGAGACACGGCATGCAAAAAGGAGGTAACGGTTCCATGCCCATCACAGATGACGCCCCTGCGTTTGAGCGCCAGGGATTCCTGAAAGAGGACTTCCGGCTGTTCCATTTAAAAGATAAGGTAAGTCCCTGCTATGAATTCCACTATCACGATTTCCTGAAAATCATGGTGCTGCTGGAGGGAAAGGTCAACTATGTCATAGAAGGACGCTCCTATTCCCTTCACCCCTTTGATATTGTGCTGGTGGGGCGGGGGCAGATCCACCGGCCCGAGGTGGACCCGGGGCAGCCCTATGAGCGGCAGATCCTTTACCTGTCCCAGGATTTTCTGGACCGGCACAGAGAAAACGAAGATTCCCTGGACCGGTGTTTTGCCACGGCAGCCTACCGTCATTCTAATGTTCTCAGGCTGAAGAAGGAGGTCCGGGCGAACATGCTCTCCCTTTTAAAGCAGCTGGAACGCTCCCAGAACTGGCAGCAGGAAGAGTTTGCCGGTCCCCTCATGAGCCGCCTTTTATGCCTGGAATTTCTGGTGGAGCTGAACAGGGCCTCCATGGATGACAAGGCCCAGTACCTTCCCACGGGTGTCTTAAACTACCGGGTCTCCGGCCTTATATCCTATATAAATGAACATCTGGACGAGGACCTGAGCATCGGGACACTGTCCTCCTTAAGCTGCATCAGCCCGTACCATATGATGCGTATTTTCAAAGAAGAAACAGGATGTACCATAGGAAATTACATCACCGAAAAGCGCCTGATTTATGCCAGGGACCTGCTGGGTGAGGGGGTAAATGCCACGGACGCCTGCTTCCGTTCCGGCTTCAGCCATTACTCCACCTTTCTCAGGGCCTACAAAAATCACTTCCAACAGCTGCCAAAACGGAATCCTGGCACTAAAATATAAAGTATTTCCTGAATTTTCTTGAATTTTTTCTGATTTCTGTTATAATATACTCATTGTTTTCCTATTGAGGACAGTTGTCTTTGTGAGGTGAACACGCAAAACAAACTGGTCCAGGATAAATTCAATGAAACAGGAGGAATGTATTATGAGAATCAGAAAAGTAGCAGCAGTGACCATGGCGGCATGCCTGGCAGCCAGTGCCCTGGCAGGGTGCGGCAGCAAGAAATCAGACGAAAAAGTCATCAAAATCGGCGTGTTCGAGCCGACCACCGGTGAGAACGGAGGCGGAGGCTATCAGGAAGTACTGGGTATCCGCTATGCCAACGAGATGCACCCCACCGTCAACATAGGCGGCGAAGAATATGCTGTCAGGCTGGTGGAGGTAGATAACAAATCCGATAAGACCGAGGCTGTGAACGCGGCCCAGAAGCTGGTAAGCGAAAAGGTCAGCGTGGTGCTGGGAAGCTACGGCTCCGGCGTGTCCATTGCAGCCGGACAGATCTTCGCAGACGCCAAGATTCCGGCCATCGGCTGTTCCTGTACCAACCCACAGGTAACCGAGGGAAATGATTATTATTTCCGTGTATGCTTCATCGACCCCTTCCAGGGCACGGTCATGGCGAATTACGCATTCCAGAACGGCGCAAAGAGCGCTGCCGTGATTACCCAGCTGGGCGATGACTATTCCTCTGGTCTTGGATCCTATTTTAAGGAAGCCTTTGCAAAATTGGGCGGCAACATTGTCAGCGAGGAACAGTTCCAGACAAACCAGACTGATTTCAAGGCCATCCTGACCAACATAAAGGCGGCTGACCCCGACATCATCTTTGCCCCGTCCTCCATCACCACTGCCCCGTTAATCATCAAGCAGGCCAGGGAGCTGGGAATCACGGCTACCATTGCTGCCGGCGATACATGGGAGAACTCCACCATCATCGAGAACGCGGGCGCCGACTCTGAAGGAGTCGTAATCTCCACCTTCTTTGACGAGGCGGAACCGGCTAACGACGAGGCTGCGGCCTTCATCAAGGGCTTCAAGGAATATCTGGTAAAGGAAAAGCAGGAAGACATTATCCCGGCTGTCTCCGCCCTGGGTTACGATTCCTACCTGGCTGCCATCAAGGCCATAGAGGACGCAGGCTCCACCGATACCACCGCCATCCGCGACGCCCTTAAGAATGTAGAGATTGACGGCGTAACAGGAAACATCACATTTAATGAGACCGGCGATGCCAACAAAGATATCGCGTTCATTAAGACCATCAAGGACGGCAGGTTCCAGTTCCTGACCACCACTACTGTGGAATAGGGCATCTGGCGAATTACATATGGATACAGGGCTGCAGGTGGCAAACGCTGCTGCCTTTAGTCTTAACCAGCCTTGGACGTTCCAGGGCTGGTTGCATGTTTTAACGGATTTCTGGATACGGACCTTACTATAAAAACACAGGAGGCAGACTCATATGAGTTTAACAACATTTCTTCAGCAATGCCTGACCGGCATCTCCCTTGGCGGGGCCTATGCGCTCATTGCCATAGGCTATACCCTGGTCTACGGCATCCTCCGCCTCATCAATTTCGCTCACGGCGATATCTTCATGATGGCCGGATACTTTATGATTTTTGCAATGGCAAGCCTGCCATGGTTCATTGCCATTCCCGTCACCCTGATTGTGACCATTCTTCTGGGCGTCACCATAGAGCGGGTGGCCTACCGCCCCTTGCGATCCGCACCCAGAATGTCTGTTATGATTTCAGCCATCGGCGTTTCCTACCTTTTGCAGAATCTGGCCACCTACCTCTTTACCGCCCTGCCCAAAGGGTATCCGGAGATTCCTTTCTTAAAGAAAATCTTCCGGATAGGCGGACTGTCCGCCTCCTTTGTCACCTTCCTGACCCCTGTCCTGACCCTGGTGCTGGTCTATCTTCTCATTCTGCTGATTAACCACACCAAAATAGGCATGGCCATGAGGGCGGTTTCCAAGGATTACGAGACAGCCTCCCTTATGGGCATTAAAATCAATAAGACCATCACCTTTACCTTCGCAGTGGGGTCCCTGCTGGCCGGTATCGGATCCATTTTATATTTTACGGACCGTATGACCGTATTCCCCTTCTCCGGCGCCCTTCCGGGCTTAAAATGCTTTGTGGCTGCCGTGTTCGGAGGAATCGGCAGCATTCCCGGAGCTGTCATCGGAGGCTTTATCCTGGGGCTTGGAGAGACAGCCCTGGTGGCCATGGGACAGTCTACCTTCAGCGATGCATTTACGTTTATCCTGTTGATTGTCATGCTTCTCATCCGTCCCACAGGGCTCTTTGGTGAGAAGACGACCGATAAAGTGTGAGGTGGCGGACATGAAGAATATGACAAAGAACAAGAACAAACTATATACCCTCATTGCCCTGGTAATAATCATCGGTTTCCTTGCATTCCTGCAGTCTGACACTGCCGAATACAGCTACCAGATATCCATTCTGGAGAGAAGCGCCATCTATGCGGTGGTGGCTGTTTCCATGAACCTGCTGACCGGCTTTACGGGCCTGTTCTCCCTGGGCCAGGCAGGATTTATGGCCATCGGCGCCTACGTGGTTGCCATCTTTACCATCCCGGTGGGATCCAGGGCCAGCGTATACTATGTAAGCGGCATATCACCGGTCATTGCCAATATCCAGCTGCCCATCCCCGTGGCCCTGCTCCTTGGCGGACTGGCGGCAGCAGCCATGGCTGCCCTTATCGGAATCCCGGTACTGCGCTTAAAGAGCGATTACCTTGCCATCGCAACCCTTGGCTTTTCGGAAATTATCCGGGCGTTCATTGCAGCCCCCATGTTTGACACCATTACCAACGGTTCCTACGGTCTTAAGAGTATACCGGGCTTTCCCAATATCTTTGCGGTATTCGGCCTGGCCGCCCTGTGTATTGCCCTGATGGTGCTTCTCATTAACTCCTCCTACGGCAGGGCATTTAAATCCATCCGGGAGGACGAGGTAGCTGCCCAGTCCATGGGAATCAACCTCTTTCATTACAAGGAGCTTTCCTTTGTGATTTCCTCCTTCTTCACAGGAGTGGGAGGCGGAATGCTGGCCATGTTTATGCGATCCATTGACTCCAAAACCTTCCAGGTAGCCCTTACATATGATATCCTGCTGATTGTGGTCTTAGGCGGCATCGGCAGCGTTACAGGCAGCGTGGTGGGCGCATTCCTGGTCACCGCAGGCAGGGAGCTGCTGCGCTTCTTCGACGATCCCCTGACCATTGCCGGGGTAAGTGTTCCCCTGTTCCGCTCCGGATTCCGTATGGTCATTTTCTCCATCCTTTTGATGGCGGTTGTGCTCTTCTACAGCCGCGGTATCATGGGAAACCACGAATTCTCCTGGGACGGACTGTTCCGGCTCATACGGGGCATTCCCGGCAAGTTTAAGAGAGGCAGGAAAAAGCCCTCTTCCGCCAAGAAGGGAGGCATCCACTGATGAACAACATGGAAAACAGCGTAAAAAATGTACTGCATATGGAGAGCATCACCATGCAGTTCGGCGGCGTCGTGGCAGTGAACGGACTGACCCTGGATGTAAATGAACACGAAATCGTGGCCCTCATCGGGCCCAACGGGGCAGGCAAAACCACTGCTTTCAACTGTGTCACAGGTATTTACCAGCCCACCTTTGGTTCCGTATCCTTTAACGGTGAGGTCATACTGGCCGATACGCCCCAGGGCAAAATGCGGCGCCTCTATGAGGGCGATATAACCCCCACGGACCTGACTCCCGTACGCAAGACACCGGACCAGGTTACCAAGCTGGGCATTGCCAGGACCTTCCAGAACATCCGTCTCTTCGGCGCCCTGACTGTCTTTGAAAACGTCCTGATTGCCAAACATATGCGGGCAAAGCAGAATGTGTTTTCAGCCACACTGCGCCTCAACCATGCTGAGGAAAAACGCATGCGCGAAGAGTCCATGGAGCTTCTGGAAATGCAGGGACTGGCCCATTTAAAGAACGAAATCGCCTCCTCCCTGCCCTACGGACTCCAGCGCCGTCTGGAGATTGCCAGAGCCCTGGCCACCAGTCCCAGCCTGCTCCTTCTGGATGAACCGGCGGCCGGCATGAATCCACAGGAAACCCAGGACCTGACTGATTTTATCCACAAAATCAGGGACGATTACCACCTGACCATCTTCATGATAGAGCACCACATGGATTTGGTCATGCAGATATCAGACCGCATTTACGTGCTGGATTTCGGCAAGCTCATAGCCCACGGCACGCCCGACCAGGTCCAGAACAATCCAAAAGTAATAGAAGCATATCTGGGGGTGAGTGAAGATGCTGAAGATTAATGATTTAAGAGTAAATTACGGCGGTATCGAGGCTGTAAAGGGAATCAGCTTTGAGGTACCGGAGAAATCCATTGTCACCCTCATAGGCGCCAATGGAGCAGGCAAAAGCACCACCCTGCGGGCCATCGCAGGACTTGTAAAAGCCTCGGCAGGCTCCATCCAGTTTGACGGTACAGAGCTGTTAGGCATGGATACCCCTGATATTGTGTCAAAGGGCATCACCCTTGTCCCTGAGGGCAGGCGGGTGTTCCCGGACATGACCGTTATCGAGAACATAAAAATCGGAGCCTATTTGAGAACCGATTCCCTGGACCAGGATATAGAATGGGTCTACAGCCTGTTCCCCAGGTTAAAGGAGCGCAGCTGGCAGTTAGCCGGCACTCTGTCAGGAGGGGAGCAGCAGATGCTGGCCGTGGCCAGGGCCCTTATGAGCCATCCAAAGCTGATGATGATGGATGAGCCGTCCCTTGGCCTGGCCCCTCTCATTGTCCAGGATATATTCAACATCATAAAGGAAATCAACAAACAGGGCGTGACCATTCTTCTGATTGAGCAGAACGCCAACATGGCCCTGCGTATTGCTGACCAGGGTTATGTGCTGGAAACAGGCCGGATTTCCCTGTCAGGCACCGGCAGGGAGCTGCTGGCAGATGAGTCTGTGAAGGCGGCTTATCTGGGGAAGAAAAAGAAATAAGACGTGTAAAGGCCGGGAAGCGATGCTCCCCGGCCTTTGATCTATAGTTCTATCACTTATATCACAGAGTTTCACTACAAACTGGTATACCCATAAGCATTCACCAACGCATCCAGCTTCCGTCCCTGCTTACACAGAGGGCAGTCCCTGTAGTCATAATACGTATAATCCGGCAAATCCTTCCTGCCAAAAATAGATGTAATCCTGAATCCGTTGAGCTCCTCCAATGCGCTGAAAATAGCGGTAATGGCTCTCAGATTGCCGCCGTAATACCGGATGGACTCGATTCCCTTGTTCAGTGCCAGGCCTGTGGTCACGGACGCGGTCAGGATGATGACATTCTTATCCCGAATCATGGGAAGTATGTTCTCCTTGAATATCATCTGGCTGTTGCTGTTGAACTCCGGAGTCACGATGTAGATAGTCTTATGGGCATTCATGGAGAGAACACCGGCGCTGGTCAGTTCCTCAGCCAGGAAACTGCCCACGACCTGGGTTCCCTCAAGACACACAATGGTATCTACCACCGTGTCATAGAGGAACAGCCCCGACAAGCTCCTTGCTATCTCCTGGGCCTCGCTGAGCCTGGTCTTTAAGGTGGTCATATCCAGATAATAATTGATATGGGCATGGTTGGTGGCAAAGTGTCCCGGTGTAACCTTAAGCGGTGCATTACAGCCGGTGGTATGTATCTTAACATACTTATTATCCATAAAAACGCCCCCTTTTACAATGGTACGGACATCGGTTTCTATATGTATTATTATACTAAATAATCCTCCCCGGTACAAGGGCTATCCGGCTGTCTTACCATTTTCTGCTAAAAATTACGAACATCCTGCCATGTTCCCGTCCCTCCATCCATCCTATAAAACAGGCGCCGCAGCTGCTTCCCCGCAGCTCCGGCGCCTGTTGCTTTTATGATTCAATGCTACAGATTTCTGTCATTTCCAGGATGACTCCACACTGTATCCTCGGTTTTCTTCTCCGGCTCATTGCCTCTGTCTGAAACCTCCGGTCCTGACTGGTTTCCCGGATTTGACTGTGTCTGCGGATTGGCCTGTTCCTCTGGATTCACCTGCTCCTGCGGATTGGCCTGTTCCTCTGGGTTTACCTGCTCCTGCGGATTGGCCTGTTCTGCCTGATTCTCCCGCTCTCCCCGGTCAGCCTGGGTTTCCGGGTTTGCATGAAGCTCCTGCGAAGCCGTGCCTTTGTCATCATCCTCTTTTGGTTCCTCCGGCTCAGGAATACCCTTAACCCTGCGGAATATCTTCATGAATTCCTTGCCGGTAATTGTCTCCTTGTCAATGAGGAATGCGGCAATCTGGTCCATGGCATCCTTGTTATCGCTCAGGAGGCGAATGGCCTCATCGTAGGAATCCTTCAGTATCTTCATGACCTCCTGGTCAATCTCGGCTGCCGTTGCATCACCGCAGTTTAATACGGCCCGGCCTGTCAGGTACTGGTTCTCCTGGGATTCAAGTCCCATAAGGCCGAATTTATCAGACATACCGTACTGGGTAACCATGGCCCTGGCCAGGTTGGTGGCCTGCTGGATATCGTTGGCCGCTCCCGTGGTAACTGTCTCAAATACGATTTCCTCGGCGGCACGGCCGGCCATCAGCTCTACCAGCCTGGCCTCCAGCTCCTTCTTCGTGTTGAGGTACTTCTCCTCCTCAGGCACATTCATAACATATCCGAGAGCGCCCATGGTCCTCGGCACAATGGTAATCTTCTGCACCGGCTCCGAATGCTTCTGGAGCGCGCTTACAAGAGCGTGGCCCACCTCATGATAGGATACAATGCGGCGCTCTTCCTTGCTCATGATACGGTCCTTCTTTTCTTTACCCACAAGAACCACTTCCACCGCCTCAAACAAATCCTTCTGGGACACTGCGTTGCGCCCGTGCTTAACCGCATTGATGGCTGCCTCGTTCATCATGTTGGCAAGGTCGGCGCCCACTGCGCCTGATGTGGCCAGGGCTATCTCCTTAAAGTCTACGGATTCGTCCAGAAGCACATCCTTGGAATGTACCTTCAGTATATTGATACGGCCGTTCAGGTCCGGCTTATCCACCACCACGCGGCGGTCAAAGCGTCCGGGACGAAGAAGGGCCGGATCCAGGACCTCAGGACGGTTGGTGGCGCCCAGCACCAGAAGTCCCTTGGTGGAATCAAATCCGTCCATCTCGGAAAGAAGCTGGTTCAGGGTCTGTTCACGCTCGTCGTTGCCGCCCATACGGCTGTCACGGCTGCGTCCAATGGCGTCAATCTCATCAATAAAGATAATACATGGAGCATTCTCAGTGGCGTTCTTAAACAAATCACGGACACGGGACGCGCCCACGCCCACGAACATTTCCACAAAGTCAGAACCGGAAAGGGAATAAAAAGGCACATGGGCTTCGCCTGCCACTGCCTTGGCAAGCAGGGTCTTACCAGTTCCGGGAGGGCCCACTAGGAGGGCGCCCTTGGGCAGCTTGGCACCAATCTTTGTGTATTTGCCCGGATTGTGGAGGAAATCCACGATTTCTGTCAGCGACTCCTTGGCCTCGTCCTCACCGGCCACATCCTTGAAGGTGATGCCGGTTTCCTTCTGGACGTACATCTTGGCATTGGACTTGCCCACACCCATGATTCCGCCGCCGCCCATGCGCTTCATGGTGAAGTTCATAAGGAACAGCAGGAACAGGAATGGGACAGCGTAATTCAGCAGGACCAGAAGAAGGGTGCTGCTGTCGCTCTTCTCACGGTTGGTAACCACGTTATTATCCAGTATCCTGTTGACGAAATCATAATCCCCTTCCAGTCTCACCACATAATAATCCAGATTCTGGGAATACTTAGTATTACCCTTCTTAGGGATGACCGTGATTTCCGTGCTGCCCACCTTGATGGAGTCCACCTCGCCGGCTTCCACCATCTGGACGAACTCATTATAGGACAACTCCTGACGTTTCTTGGAATTCAGATAGTTGTTCATACTGCTGACCACGATAAATGTAAGTATGGCAGCAACCACCAGCATGGTTATGGTCTGCCAGTTACTTTTCATATTCGGGTCCTGTTTGTTATTATTATCCATATTGTACAAATTCTCCCTCTGAATGGGTCATCTATCAATTTCCAGCAAAAACCCATTCTCTACCATTATAGTGTCAGTCTCCCCATAAATCAAGAAAAGAACAATTAATTTTCTTAAATTTTTACAAAAAGTCCTAGATTTATTCTCAATGAGGATGTATAATGTTTCAGTTATTTTTTTGATACTATATCAAACAAGTCACACACTATCCACAACAAGAAAAGGAGGTATCCCCATCATGCCAGTCAAATACGTATTCGTAACCGGCGGCGTAGTCTCCGGCCTGGGAAAAGGCATCACTGCAGCATCGCTCGGCCGCCTGTTAAAGGCCAGAGGCTACAAAGTGACCATGCAGAAGTTCGACCCCTACATCAACATCGACCCCGGCACCATGAACCCGGTCCAGCACGGAGAAGTCTTCGTGACGGATGACGGCGCCGAGACAGACCTGGACTTAGGCCACTATGAGCGTTTTATCGACGAAAGCCTTACCAGGAATTCCAACGTCACCACGGGCAAGGTCTACTGGACGGTCCTGCAGAAGGAACGCCGCGGAGACTTCGGCGGCGGAACCGTACAGGTAATCCCCCATATTACCAACGAAATCAAAAGCCGTTTCCACCGCAACTACACGGAAAACGAGACGGAAATCGCCATCATCGAGGTCGGCGGCACGGTCGGCGACATCGAAAGCCAGCCATTCTTAGAGGCCATCCGCCAGTTCCAGCATGAGGCAGGCCCAGGCAACACCTGCATCATCCATGTCACTCTCATACCTTACCTGAAAGCCTCAGAGGAGCTTAAGACCAAGCCGACTCAGGCCAGTGTAAAAGACCTTCAGGGAATGGGCATTCAGCCCGATATCCTAGTCTGCCGCAGCGAACTCCCCCTGGACGACGGCATCAAGACGAAAATCGCCCAATTCTGCAATGTTCCCAAACATCACGTACTCCAGAACCTGGATGTGGACGTGCTCTATGAAGTACCCCTTGTAATGGAGGAAGAGCATCTGGCCCAGTCCGCCTGTGAATGCCTGGATCTGCCCTGTCCGGAGCCTGAGCTGGCAGACTGGAGGGCCATGATAGAGGCCTGGAAGCATCCAAAGCAGGATGTGACCGTGGCCCTGGTAGGCAAATACATCCAGCTTCACGACGCCTACATTTCCGTGGTGGAAGCCCTGAAGCACGCCGGGGTGGCCAACCGTGCCGCGGTCCACATCAAATGGGTGGATTCCGAGACAGTCACGCCGGAAAATGCCCCCGAAATCTTCAAAGATGTGAGCGGTATCCTGGTCCCCGGCGGCTTTGGCGACCGCGGCATTGACGGAAAGATTCACGCCATCCAGTATGCCCGGGAACACCGCATACCATTCCTTGGACTTTGTCTGGGAATGCAGCTGTCCATTGTGGAGTTTGCCAGAAATGCGGCCGGATACGCGGATGCCCACAGCGTGGAGCTGAATCCTGCCACCACCCATCCTGTCATCCATCTGATGCCGGAACAAAACGGAGTGGAGGACATCGGCGGCACCTTAAGGCTGGGTTCCTACCCCTGCGTCCTGGACAAGACCTCCAAAGCTTATGGCCTGTACGGCGAAGCCACTATTTATGAGCGCCACAGGCACCGATACGAGGTCAACAACGACTACCGCGCCGTGCTTACAAAATGCGGCATGATGCTCTCCGGCCTGTCCCCCGACGGACGGATTGTGGAAATGATAGAGCTCCCCGGCCATCCCTGGTTCATTGCCACCCAGGCCCATCCGGAGCTTAAATCCAGGCCCAACCGGCCCCATCCCCTGTTTAAAGGTTTCATAGAGGCCGCTATAAAAGAAAAAAATGTAAAAAATAATATATGACAAAAATGGCTGCCCTGCTTTTGATCTGCCAGTATGAATCATCCGCCTTTGCGCAAACTATGGTTAAGATTCAATCATAAGCGCATCACAAGGAGGTGAATCCCAAATGGATCACAAGGAAAAAGACGATTTTGACGTTGACATACAAGCCTGCTCCACCATGGACTGTACCGGCCTGATTCCTTCCCTGCCCCAGGACGAGGCAGAGAAGGAGGCCTATGAGGACCTCTATCCATATGTCACCAAGGCTGTTTCATCGGACAGGGAATAATGACAGGGCAGCCCAAATGAAAAAAACGGAGCCGAGACCCCTAAGCCTTTGCTCCGTTTTATTTTATGCATCGTTTTATACATCGTTTTTTGCATCGTTCTATGCATCATCTTACACATTATCTTACTTTCCTGGTTCTGCGGTCCATAGGGACTCCCTGCTGCCGGCCGCGGCCAGCCAGCCTCCGTCACCCATGCATAAATCTGCTTAAAAACTCCTGGGTCTGAAGCTGTTTCGGCGCACCAAATATCTGTGAGGGCTCGCCCTCCTCCACAATCACGCCGCCTGCCATAAATGCCACATGGCTGGACACATCCCTGGCAAAGGCCATTTCATGTGTGACGATAATCATGGTAAGGCCCTCTCCGGCCAGCTTGCGCATGACCTCCAGCACCTCTCCCACCATCTGCGGGTCCAGTGCCGATGTGGGCTCATCGAACAGCAGCACCTCAGGCTCCATGGCCAATGCCCTGGCAATGGCCACCCTCTGTTTTTGTCCGCCAGAAAGCTGTCTGGGCTTGGCGTTGATATAGGGAGCCATTCCCACCTTTTCCAGGTAATACATGGCATTCTTGTGGGCATCTGTCTTATTCTTCTTAAGCACCTTGACCTGTCCGATCATACAGTTCTCCAAAACAGTCATGTTGTTAAACAGATTAAAGCTCTGGAACACCATTCCCACCTTGGAGCGGTACTGGGGCGCATTGACCTTCTTATCGGCAATATTGGTTCCATGGTACATAATTTCGCCTGTGGTAGGCGTTTCCAAAAGATTCAGACATCTGAGCAGTGTGGATTTTCCGGAACCCGACGCGCCGATGATGCAGGTCACATCCCCGCTGCTGACTGAAAAGTCAATATCCTTAAGCACAGGATTGGTACCGAAGGTTTTGCTCAAATGACGGATTTCTAATATCCTGTCTCCTTTCATCGCGCATCCTCCTTCTTCTTATCCTTTTCATCCGGAAACCGGTACATACCGCTGGTATGGGCCAGGGTGTCGGTGGTGGCCAGGTCGTAGCTGTCCGCGCCGTCCATCCTGTTTTCCCACCATCGAAGGATTCTGGAGCAGGTGAATGTCATGATGAAATATATAATCATGGTGATGGTATATGCCTCGAAATTCATGTACAGGGCTCCCGCAGCAGCCTTTGTCTTATACAGCAGCTCCGTAACGCCGATAACAGAGAGCACGCAGCTGTCCTTGATATTGATAATCAGGTTATTGCCAATCTGAGGCATGATATTCCTCAGAGCCTGGGGCAGAATCACATAGAGCATGGTCTGTACATGGGTCATGCCGATGGCCTTTGCTCCCTCTGTCTGGCCCGGGTCAATGGAAAGGATTCCGCCGCGGACTGTCTCAGCCATGTAAGCGCCTGTATTGATGGAAAGAATGAAATAGGCGGCGCCCCACATAGACATATTAATTCCTAACATGGGCAGAAGCCCGTAATAAATGAACATGGCCTGGGCCATCATGGGCGTTCCGCGGAAAAACTCCACATAGGCGTTCAGAATCAGTTTCACAGCCCAGAGCACGGCCCTTTTAACCGGGTTGTCCCCCCGCTCACTTGGTATGGTCTGGACAATACCCACGGCAAAGCCTATGATACAGCCCACCAGGGTACCTACCAGGGCAATCTTAAGGCTTACGCCTGCGCCCTGGAGCATCGACATACCGTATCGGTTGAATACGACCATAACACGGCCGAAAAAATCTGTTGGCATATCCCTTCTCCTTACTCTTTCACGTACTTTCGCCTGACGGCAGCTTAGTTTGCCAGAGGCTGAACAGAGATAGCTTCATCCATCATCTTGGAGAAGTCATCCTTTGTCATCTTTGTGAGAACGCTGTTAATGGCATCCTTTAACTCTGTATTCCCCTTCTTTAAGGAAATACCGATATTGATATCTTCATCCGTCACCTGGAAATCAGCATCGCCGCCGCCAAACTCAATCATCTTGAAATTAGGATAAGCGATGAGAGCGCCCTTGCCTGTAGGCTGGTCTGTAACAACCAGGTCGCACTTGTCAGCGTTTAAGGACATCAGCATATCGGGAGCGCTGGCAGTGGCCGCCAGGACATTGGCATCCTGAATCTGAGGCAGACAGGTGTTGTACCAGATGGTGCTCTGCTGGGAAGTACAGGTGGCTCCTGCAAGATCCGCCACGCTCTTGGCATCCGCGTACTTGCTGCCTTCCTTTACAAGGGTAACGATGGTTGCATAGTAATATGGCTCAGTGAAATCCACTGCCTGAAGACGCTCAGAAGTAATGGACTGTCCTGCGATAACACAGTCAACCTGACCTGTGGTAACAGCCGGAATCAGGGAATCCCAGTCCAGACGTACGATTTCCAGGTCATAGCCCAGTTCCTCGCAAATCTTCTTTGCCATCATGACATCATATCCGTAAGCAAATTCATTGCTGTCCGCAATGGCAACCGCGCCGTTGGAATCATCGGGCTGGGTCCAGTTGTAAGGCGCATATGCACACTCCATGGCCACGCGCAGCGTCTTTTTCTCTCCGCTGTCTGCTGCTGTGGTGTCTGCAGCGGCATCACTCTCTGCCTTGGCATCGCCGGCTGCGGTTGTTGCCTCTGCCTTTGTGTCTGCTGTTGTTGCCGCTGTGCCGCCTCCGCCGCATGCTGTCAAAGAACCGGCAGCAAGGACGCCGGCCAGAACCAGGCCTAAAACTTTCTTTGCACTCATTTTCATAATAATCTCTCCTCTTAAAAATATTCCAGGCTTTACTGTCTAAGAAAAAAGCCACACCCATCCTCACAGGTATGACTCCACTGTCATCTGATGACCGGCAATCCCAAACAGCTAAAACCTTGCCCTATTAAACATGGCGCACTTTACTTTCTTAAGCATATATGCGCCTAACGTGCTAAGTATAACATAACTCGTTCTGTTTTCCAATACCCAAATACGTTTTTTTATGCAGGAAAAAGGTATAAATAATTGTAAAAACAGCCATAAATCCTTTAACTGGGAATTCATGGCTGTCATATATAATCATTTCCTGCTATTGGCTTTCCTTTGCCCTGTCCGCTGTTTCCTGAACGGTTTCCCCGGCTGTCTCCTGTGCCTTGTCACCCATCAGATCATCCATGCGCTGTAAGAATACATCATCAGGCTGGATTTGGTTTCCGTCCTCATCCACCTCCACGGCAAACAGGAAGGTTCTGGCATCATTGATTTCGTAGCTGCATGTAACCAGGGTGTACAGGGTCCTGGCCGGATATGTAATCTCGACGCCGTAGCTGCACGGCTTCACCATCTCATGCACAAAGGCGTCAAAGGATTCCTGGGATTTGAACCTGGTCTTCCGCACAATAGGCTGGGCCTCCCCGTAGTAGGCGGCCACTGCCTTTAACCTGATTTCCCGGTCAGGGGTGTAGATGCTGAAAAACTGGTGCTCCTTAAAATACGCCTCGTCCTTGTACCGGTTCACGTCCTTGAACATGCTTCCGTTTTTCATATTATGGCCGTACAGCACATTATTGCGTCCCACAAAATCTCCCTGGCTCTCAAAATCCAGGTAAATGGTCCCCGCAATATTCTCCTTGCCGTAAAAATCATGATTCAGATAGAAATCGTTGTCCTCTCCCTGAACAATGGGGTAATCAATGTTGGTATCCGGCACCCGGATCCATCCGATGGTATCCGGATTCTCCTTCATCAGCTCTTCAAAATTGATGGGAGATACATAGGGCTCTGTCTCCGGTTCCTCTGTCCCGGGCTCTGTCACTGCTTCCGTGGACGGCTGCGCAGTAGTCTCCCTGGCCAGTTCGGCCAGCCGCTCATATTCCTCCCTGGTCCTCTTGTCCTCTATCCAGCTGTGGATGCTCATGGCACCGCTTACCAGCATCACGGCCAGTAAAACCAGGATGATGACGCCCCGTATCCTGCTTTTTCCTTTTTTCTGATCCATAAATGATTATGTGTCCTTTCCTGCTGTCATCCCATATGGCCGGAGGCCGCTTTGAGCTCTTCGTTCCATCCTTCGCTGTCAGCCACTGCCTCCTGCATCAGAAGCAGCATCTCCAGGAAGCTGCGGAAACTAATCTGTCTGCGCTTTTCCTTCCAGCAGATGGTTCCCTGCCAGGTAGCGTTCCTTCTGAACATGACCCTTATAACAAAGGTCATGGGGCCAAAGCCCCCTGCATTGACCAAAACGCTTCTGGGACTGATAATGGTTCCTTCCTCCCCGCCATCCGCAAGAGGTAGAATAAAACGCTCCACTTCATCCCTGAGTTCAAACTCACTGGCAAATTCCCGGCGGTCCGCCACGGCCGGATGAGATACGTCCCCGCCCAGGACGAAATGGCTGAAATTGCGCACAGACACCTCGCACATCCGCTTGCCCAGGCCGTGCATAATATCACTTCCGTGTCCGAGAGAACGGTCCAGATACTCCATCAGATCCAAAAAGCTTTCAAAAGAATAGGTGCCGCCGTTTCTCAGGTCCATTATATCACCCTGCCACGTGGAATGAAACCTGTATTTCACATGAAGGCAGAACTCGGCCAGTTTTCCCTGAAGCCGCTTCTTTCCTGCCTCCACTCCACACCTTAAGGATGAACTGCCATGTTTTATTCCCACAAAGGACCTATGGTCCACACTCTTCATGGGATAGCGGAGCTCATCGAACAGTTTTTCCAGACAAATAGCCATCTCCGATATACAGCCAAAGGGGATTTCCTCCTCCAGACTGTCATGGTAGAGCCTTCCCTGTAACAGGCGGCCATCAAAGCTGTCAATGGCTATATTTACATATTTGTACGAATCCGGTAGGGTCCCTGTTTTTGCAATCGACATATATTCACCTGCATTTCTCTAATAAATTGACATAGTAATCCCATTAAACCTGTTACCATTATAACAGCCTCCGGTTACAATCCGGTTACAAAAGAACACCTGGCCGCTTTTTTATGTATTTTTTTTCTGGACAATTATGGCTCTGGTTAGTATACTTATCTTAGAATGACCCCGTTTTTGCAAAGGAGAGCAGACATGAATGCATCCGTTATGGAAGATAAACCTACTATTTATATAAAAACCCTGGGCGGTTTTTCCCTCAGGGTTGGCGATAAAGAGATAACTGACAACAGCAACCAGTCAAAAAAACCCTGGTGCCTTCTGGAATACCTGGTGGTATTCCAAAAGAAATCCATCAGCCCCGGTGAACTTATCAACATCGTATGGGCTGACGACCCCGGCGTCAACCCGGGCGGTGCCCTGAAAACCCTGATGTTCCGCAGCCGCAAGCTGTTAGAGCCCCTGGGAATTCCTCCCCAGAAGCTGTTAGTCCAGCAGAGAGGTTCCTATTGCTGGACCCAGGACTATTTATCCGTCCTGGACATCGACCAGTTCGAGTCCATCTGTACCAGGGTCCTGAACCATGACATGGATGAGGACGAGGCCCTTAACCTTTGCCTTGAGGGGCTGGAACTGTACAAAGGTGATTTCCTTCCCAAATCCGAATATGAATCCTGGGTTATCCCCATCAGTACATACTACCATTCCCTGTACCAGAAACTGGTTTATAAGACGGTAGAGCTGCTTACTAAAAAGGAGGATTTTTCCAGAATAACATCCATCTGCCAGACAGCAGTAGGGATAGAGCCTTTTGATGAAGAATTCCACTACCACCTGGTATACTCCCTCTACAGGGACGGCCACACCAGTCAGGCGATTGAAGAATACAACCATACCCTGGACCTGTTTTATAACGAATTCTCCATTTCTCCGTCGGACCATTTTAAGGATTTATACAAATCCATCCGCAGCAAGGAGCAGGGTATCAATACAAACCTGGATTCCATCCAGGAGACGCTTAAGGAGGAAGCCTCAGGGGGGGCTTTTTACTGTGAATATCCTGTATTCCACGACCTGTTCCAGTTGGAACGCAGGGCCATCGAGCGTACAGGGGACTCCATCTATCTGTGTCTGCTCACCATCGGTGACCTGGACGGACATGCCCCGAAGACAACGGTCCTCAACAAGGCCATGGAGCATCTGAACCATGCCATCCGTGACTCCCTGCGCTGCAGCGACGTGTACACCCGTTACAGCATCAGCCAGTACATCGTCCTTCTTCCCACCGTGACCATGGAAAAGGGTGAGATGGTCATGAAGCGGATACTGAACAACTTCCGCAGGCTCTACAGCCGCAAGGACCTGATTGTGGACTACAAGCTTCAGCCGGTGCTCCCCTGGGAACGCTCTCCTGCAGGCCTTGGTGAATAAAAAGAGTTTTGGAAAATAACAAATTTGTGGTATTCATGAATCAGAAAAGCTGCGGCATTATCCTTCATTGGATTTTCTCCCGCAGCTTCTTTATTTTGCTTTCCCAATCATTCAGCAGTGTCTGTAGCTGTGGCCCTGCTCCTTCCATAAAAAAGATGGTTCAGGTTCTTCATCACATGGCGGTAAGCCGGTATGAGAAACAGATCCGCGGCAATCCAGGCCACCGGGCTGGCGATGCACACCGCTATATATCCAAACACAGGCACCAGGCAAAAGCCCACAAAGGAGCGCGCTGCCATCTCGCATACCCCGGCAATAATGGCCAGCCTGGAATACCCAAGTCCCTGTATCATGAACCGCACCGCATTGACAAAGACAAGCGGAATATAGAACAGGCTGTTGCCGATGAGGAACAGACGCGTGTTCCTCAGGATTTCCCCTTCCCCCTTATCCACAAACATGAGGGCAATCCACTGCCCGAAGATACAGAGCACTGCAAAGGCTATGACGGCATAGACGCAGCCCATGACAGCCCCAGCTTTCAGGCCCTGGTCAATACGGTCCAGCTTCCTGGCCCCAACATTCTGTCCGCCGAAGGTGGCCATGGTGGATCCCAAGGCGTCAAAGGGGCAGCAGAAAAACATGCTGATTTTGCTGCCTGCCGTCACCGCGGCCACTGCCATGGAGCCCAGGGAATTGACTGCGGTCTGCAGGATTACACTTCCTATGGCGGTGATGGAATACTGCAGCCCCATGGGAATTCCCATGTTGCACAGAATCTTCATATAATGGGCATCCGGCCTCCACTCGTCATCATTCATCTTAAGAATGGCAAATTTCTTTTTCATGTACAGCAGGCACAGGATTCCTGACACAGCCTGGGCCGTGATGGTGGCCCAGGCAGCTCCTGACACGCCCATCTTAAGGACCAGAATCGTAAAGAAATCCAGAGCCACATTTACCACAGATGAGAACACCAGAAAAATAAGAGGGGTGGTGCTGTCGCCCAGGGAACGTATGGTACAGGACAGAAGGTTATAGAGATAGGTGGCCGGGATACCCAGGAAGATTACGAAGATATAGCTGTAGGCCCCATCAATAATATCCTCCGGCGTCTGCATCAGCTCCAGGATATTGCGGCATAACAGGCACACGGTCACAGTCATAACCGCTGAAAACAGGATTGCCAGCCACGCGCTGTTGGCCACAAACCGTCTGAGGGCCTTCTCGTTCTTTTCCCCGAATTTCTGGGCCACCGGAATGGCAAAACCACTGCACACCCCCAGGCAGAAACCGATAATCATAAAGTTGACGGAGCCGGTGGATCCCACCGCTGCCAGGGCCTTAACCCCCAGGCACTTGCCCACGATGATGGTATCCGCCATATTGTACAGCTGCTGGAACAGCAGCCCGCACAGCATAGGGATAAAAAATCCCAGTATCAGTTTTACCGGGGAGCCTTCCGTCATATCCTTTGTCACATTTGCGGCCATGTATGTATTCCTCTCTGTTTCCATGAATTTCATCCCAATAATGTACTCTCTTAACCTGCAATTTGCAAGTAGAAAATATCACTGGAATCCGGGACTGGGACATACATTTTACACAATGGGCCGGGAACAGATTCCCGGCCCATCATGCCTGTTATTGGTAGCAGAGTACAGGCATTCCCTTATAAATCAAGTCATAGAGCACGCTGGCTTTTTCCGGCGGAAGGTTGATGCAGCCATGGCTTCCGCTGGTCTGGAAGATGGTGCCGCCGAATTTGCTTCTCCATGTGGCGTCATGGAAACCAATGCCTCCGTTAAAGGGCATCCAGTAATCCACATGGCTCTCGTACTCATAGGTTCCGTCCGCCTTCTTGGCTCCCCTCAGTATCCTGTCCTTTTCCTTGTAGGTCAGGCTGTAGATGCCTGGGGGCGTGTCGTAATTCTTGGATATGTTTCCCGTGACGCAGGGTGCATCCCACACCAGGTTTCCTTCCTGGAACATATATACATGCTGTCCTGTCAGGTCCACCTCCGCATATGTGGTGCCCCAATCAGGAGCCGTGCGGCTGGCTGCCGTCATGGCGTATACGGGTTCCCGGTCCACAGGACCGGCTGCGGGGCCGGCCTGAATCAGGGCTGCCAGGGCCTGGACCTCGCCCGCCACATCTATCTTCCAGCCGTAGGGGCCTGTCAGCTCCACATCTTTGCCTGTGGCTGTATGGAATACGCGGGCAGTTCCGGCCGTATCCCTTCTGGACGCCATCTCTGTCACAAAGGCCGTGATTTTCTCCAGATCAACCGTCGGCACCCCGTCCTGGCTTCCTGTTATCCAGGTGGCTATGGTCTCACCGCCAAGGGTCTCCTTCTCACTGCCAAACACATAATTAACGCTCATGTCCCGGTACTGGTTCATGCGGCTGCACAGAGCTATAAGATTCTCATCTGTCTCCCATATATTAACCTGGTAATAACAGCCTGCGCTGTCCACATCCACTGAGTTCTGCCCTGCTTTTACGGCGGCGGTAATCACCTCCGTTGTTTTGGCCTCGTCCACATTATTGCCCTGGACAGCCGGTATAATGGAAAAAGGCTGTCCCTCCTCATAGGAGGATATGCGGGCATCGGAAGTGACGGTGATGCCGGAGCCGCTTATCAGGGTCAGAGCCTTAATCCTTGCCCCCAGGGCCTCCTGGCTGTAGGTCACTGTCATGGCCATGGTATGGGAGTTATCCGCATCCGGTCCTGAGACACGTCCGGCTGCGTTCTGCGCATCCAGTATGGCCTTAAGTCCCTCGGGAACCTCCACCTTGTAACCGATGTCCGTACCTGCTATGGTTTCCTGGCGTCCGCCTCTCTCCCTGATGGTGAGATTGTATTCACCGGCATAAAAACCCTCGATTCTGGCCTTGGCCTCATCCACGGTCAGTCCGCCCACTCCCACGCCGTTGACTTTTGTACCGGATACAAAACGGGTTGTATCCCCGCTCTCATCCGCCAGGGACACAAACGCCCCTGCCAGCACAAGCACAGCCGCTGCCATTACCACTGCGGCCAGCCTTCCCATCCATGTCCTCTTCCTTAACTTCTGCATAAACAATCCTGCCCTGCCTTTTATTGATATTTACTGCATTTTTTTCCTCTCCTGCCTGAAAACGGCAGGACGCCTTCTTAACATAACAGCCCTTCACCATATTTTCAATATGAAAATCAAAAATGTAAGAATTCTTCATAAAAATATAAAATCCGGGGTCCCAAAAACAGGGAAACCCGGATTCTTTCGTATACCAGTACCTTTATCAGTCCACTACCTCTATGCTCTCAATGACAGGCTGGTTGTCCTTTGCCACGGAACCGTTGTTGTCTTCCACCTTTGTATCCTTGCAGATGGCATCCACTACCTCCATGCCCTCTGTGACATATCCGAAACAGGCGTAATCCCCGTCCAGGAATGTGCTGTCCTCATGTACAATGAAGAACTGGGAACTGGCGCTGTCCTTTATCTGGGAACGCGCCATGGAAATCGCTCCCCTGGTGTGGGACAGTGGGTTCTCCACTCCGTTGTTGGAAAACTCGCCTTTGATTTCCTGGTCAGAACCGCCCATGCCCGTGCCCAGGGGGTCGCCGCCCTGAATCATGAAACCGCTTATGATGCGGTGGAAGGTAAGTCCGTCATAGAAACCGTCCTTTGCCAGCTTCAGGAAGTTAGCCACTGTGATGGGGGCCTCGTCCCCGTAAAGCTCCACGGAAATGGTGCCGTAGTCTTTTACGTTAATCTTTACATGGTGTTTGCCTGCCGCTGCCGCAATTTCCTCTGAGGCTGTATCCTGGGCTTTCTCTAAAGCCTCTGCTGTCTTGGCTGTCTCCTTTTTTTCCGTCTCCGCCTTGGCTGCATCTGTCGTGGCCGCCTCGGTCTGCGCCGCCGTTGTTGCGGCCCCTGCGCTGGTGCTGCACCCGGTCAGGGCTGAAACTGCCAGTACTGCTGCCGCACATATACACATCCATTTTTTCATTTATTCCGCTCCTCTTCTTATGGGAAAACCAGTCCGCCGTCTTTCTGTCCGGCCATTTTCCCGTAATAGACATCCGGGCGTTATGTCACCCGGACTGCCAGAGCATATTGTAACACCTGCAATGCCTTCCCGTAAAGGACTTTATAGAAATATCATACTTTTGTCACATTTTCCCGTCCGGGCAGTGCGCAGCAGGCAGACATCACCCTGCGGCACACCACGCACAGAACCACGGTGACCGCCATGTCGGGAAGGGTGCTTCCCACAGGTGTATCCACCCGCATCAGTATGCGGTAGATTACAAAACCAGCCAGCCAGATCAGCAGGTTCGGCAGATTGGCCTCCTCCGCCTCATGGTCCTGCCTGATGATAAAATAATCCGCAATCTGAATGGCAATCATAGGGGCAAACACAGATCCAATCAGATAAAGGAAATCCGTAATATTATCCATGGGGTATACCATGGCTGCGGCGGTGCCGGCAAGGGTCACTGCCACTGCCGCCCATTTTTCCTTAATCCGGTGTGTGATGGACACACTGGATACACCGGCGGAGTAGGCGTCCAGGAATGTGGTGGTCACGGTGGACAGCACAATAATGAGAAGCCCTGCTGCTCCCAGTCCTGCCTTGACCATGATAACAGATATATCATATTCGCCCGTGTAGATGGCTGCTCCCATTCCGATGACATACATAAAGCAGCTCACCAGGCCGTAGACCAGGGCGCTGGCAGCCGTTGCCCTGAAGGGTTTCTCGGCCTCCCTTGTATAATCGCTTATTAAGGGCAGCCAGGACAGCGGCATGGCCACCGATAATTCAACTGCGGCCCCAAAGCTCAGGGAACTGTCTGCCTCCATGGACGGCTCCCCGCTGCCGGCAAATATAACCCGGCACAGGATGAGAGTCAGCACAAACAGCGCTGCCATGGCTGCCGTATTGATTTTTCCCAGGTTCCTGATTCCAATTAAAAGCCACACCAGAATCAGACCGCCAATCACCAGGCACCAGACCCACAGGCCTGCGTTAAAAATGCCGTTGGCAGCCAGCCCGCCGTCATAAATCATGATGGAGGTCCAGCCCACCAGCTGCAGGACATTGAGCCCGCAAAACAGCAGGCTTCCTTTCTGCCCAAAGCTCATCTTCACTGTTTCCATGGAGCTGCGCCTGGTATATCCGCCGATGAGTCCTGCCATGAACAGCAGGGCGCAGCCAATCACATGGCCCAGCACAATGGCTGCCAGCCCCTTTCCAAATCCCAGCGGCGCCAGATATGTGCCTGTCAGTATCTCAGCTATGGATACCCCTGCCCCAAACCATATAAGGCTGTTGGCAGACACGGAGGTCCCTTTTTCCTTTATACTTATCTTTTCCTTCATGCTCATTCCCCCTTAATACTCGCCCCGGATGGCAAATCCATGATTCATTGGTCCGCTTCCCTTTCCCAGGTCCAGCTGGGCTTCCAGCGCGCCTGAGAGATATACCTTGGCCCGCTCCACGGCCAGGTCCATATCCATGCCCTTGGCCAGGTTGGAGGCAATGGCGCTGGACAGGGTACAGCCTGTCCCATGGGTATTGGGATTGTCAATCCGCCTGCCCTTAAACCATTTCAGCTTCTTGTCCCGGTACAGCAGATCGTTGGCATCATTGAGCTGGTGGCCGCCCTTAAGAAGCACGGCGCATCCGTAGCCCTCCCCGATGGCCCTGGCTGCCGTCTCCATGTCGCCGGGATTATGTATCTCCATTCCTGACAGCACCTCTGCCTCCGGGATATTGGGAGTCAGCAGGTTAGCCATGGGAAGAAGGACTTCCTTCAGCGCCTCTATGGCCTCACTGCTGATCAGACGGGAACCGCTGGTGGATACCATAACCGGATCCACCACCACATTGGCAGCCCTGTAAAATGCCAGCCTGTCCCCGATGGCCTCTATCAGGCCGCCGGAGGAAACCATCCCGATTTTTACTGCATCCGGGAAGATATCCGTAAATATGTCGTCTAACTGTTCCTTTAAAAAAGATGGAGTTACCTCCATGATTCCTGTTACGCCGGTTGTATTCTGGGCAGTTAGTGCCGTTATGGCGCTCATGGCATATACCCCGTGAGCGGTCATGGTCTTGATGTCTGCCTGGATACCGGCGCCTCCGCTGGAATCGCTTCCAGCGATTGTTAATGCTGTTTTCATTGTCATTCTCCTTTTCGCATTAATTTTATAAAGCGGCGGAAGGTGGTGCCCCCAATCCGCCGCCGGGAAGCTCCGGCGCCCATGCCTGATACCACACAGAATCGTTCCGCATATCAAAAAAGCGGAACACCAAAACAGGTGCTCCGCCGGCAATCGTCCGTTATGGTCCCTACGTTGGCATTATCCAAATCAGGTAATGGGTCTAAGCATGAACAGCTTACTCTCAGCCCACTTAAGTGAGCTCCCCGTTTATTTACAACTACCATTATACATGGTTTCAGGAAGATTGCAATGCTTTTATCTTGTCCTGAGCCGGAAATGAGCCGGAAAGTACATCCTATCCCAGGGCCCTGTCCACGATTTTCACCATGGCCGTAAAGGTGGTGTCATTGTAATCCACATCAAACTCATCCCCCAGCTGGTTCAGTATGCGCTTTATGCTCAGTATGCCCAGACCGCCGTCCCGTTTGCTGGACAGTATCCTGCTTCCGTTCTTCTTAATCTGCCCGTTGTAGGAATTTTCCACCAGCATCATAAGGTGGTCGTCCAGCCACCTGGCCTGGACCAGGATGAAACGCGGTCCTGTCAGGCGGCGGCATGCTTCCAGGGCGTTTTCCAGCAGGTTGCCGGTGACAATGCACAAGGTCAAATCGTCCACCGGCACATGGGCGGATAAATCCACCCTGGCAGTGAACTCCACCCCATCCTGCCTTGCCCTGGCGGCATACTCCTGCAAAAGCCCGTTTACGGCCTGGTTCTGGCAGAACACCATCTCAGCCGTCATGTCCAGCTCCCTCTTCAGATTCATCAGGTAATTGGTCCGCTCTCCCCTGTCCATGTTCAGAAGGGCATGGATGTGATGGCGGAAATCATGCTTGATGATGCGCACCTGTTCAATGTAATCCAGGGTCTGGTTATAATGCTCCCTCTGCTGGCTGATAAGCTGCCTGGCAAACTGCAGCTCCTCCTCTGTCCTGCGGCGGCACATGATTTCCAGGGTGCTGCTCAGAATAAGCACATAGAGCACCAGTATCATGATGCACAGCGCCAGATAGAACAGCACGTCCTCCAGTCCCCGCTCAGCCAGGGAACGCGATGAGAATATGGTGTTGTTCCCGATAAAAAGGATGAACAGGGAGACAGAAGGGTATGTCAGCAGCAGGGAACAGGATCGCCTGGATAACTGGTCAAAAAGCCGGTTTACCTTATCCCTCAGCCAAAACCGCACAAACACATAAAACCCGCAGGCCCACAGCAGGGATACCGCCACACAGATTTGTCCGTATGTCAGGGACACATGCCCCTTTAATATCCAGGCAGCAAACTCGTTCAGCGATGCGGACAGGACCGCGAACAGCCACGCGGATATGTACAGGAATCCTTTCTTAAGCAGGGTTCCTTTAAAAAAGACAAGGAGCACCAGAAAGTAAAGACAGGAAAATATGCCCCGGAACACAAAAAAGACCTGGGGGCTGATATGGAATATGGATTCCATGGATATCATGATGACCCACAGGTAGGCGGAAATGGCTGCTATGTTCTCCCTGTAACTGTGTTTTGGATCCAGGCATACAAAAATGGGCATCATACGCACAGCCAGGTTAATCAGATTCATAAAGACAGTACATGCCGCGTCGTTCATAGGTACCTCATTTCAGACGGTAATGGTAATAGGCATTCTTGCTCAGTTTATAAAAGTTCCTGGATATGGGAATCATCTGTCCGTCCCGCATGTAAAAACAGGAATCCTCCAGCTTGTCCACATAGTCCAGATTCACAAGGTAACTCTGATGGCAGCGCAGGAACTGGGCATGGGGTTCCAGAACCAGCTGCAGTTCAGACAGCTTCTGGTTGACGGACAGTACTTCCCCATCCGTCAGCTTCACAAAAACACGGTGAAGCCGGTTCTCAAACCAGGCCAGGCGCTCCAGGGGAAGCTCCACATTCACCCGGTTATGGACCACGGACAAAACAGCCTTCTTCACTCCCAGCCTGCGCCTCACCACACGCTCCATGGTAGACCAAAAGCTCTCTTCCTCCACAGGCTTTAAAATAAATCCCGCTGCCTCCACGCGGTATCCCTCCACAGCTGATTCCAGGGACGATGTGATAAATACCACCACCGGATGATCCTTGTCTTCCGCCAGGGCCTGTGCGGTGTCAATGCCGCTCATTCCGGGCATCAGCACATCCAGAAGATACAAATCATACTCCCTGCCCGACTCCAGAAGCTCCCTTCCGGCGGCATATGTATCTATACGCACCTCAATGCCTTCCCGTTCAAAAAAACGGCCGGCATATTCTGCTGCCTGAAGGCGTTCCTCTTCTGTATCGTCACAGACAGCCACATTATACATACCCGGGACCCCCTCTCTCATAAAACTGCTGTACGGCGCACAGCCTATCCTATATTTTATTGGCATTTATGCCATAAGTCAAGTTCCCCTGCAAAGTATCATAATCGGTATATTTTCTGCAGAAATGGTCCTTATTCCACCCAGGCTCCTATGGTAGAATAAAGGTAAGAAAAACATTTTAACAGGAGGGGTTTTATGGGTTCAAATGTAATTGTAACAATCATCGTAATCGTCTACCTGCTTTTCATGCTGTGGATTGGCTGGTACTCATCCACCAAGATATCCACCAACACCGACTTCATGGTGGCCGGACGCCGTCTGGGACCGCTTCTCATGGCCGGTACCCTGGCAGCCACGGAAATCGGCGGCGGCAGCTCCCTGGGCGTGGTACAGAACGGTATGTCAGGCTTCGGACTCAGCGCGTCCTGGTATATAACCACCATGGGTATCGCCTTTATCATCCTCAGCTTCGTGGCTCCCAAATTCAGGGCAGCCACGGTCAAGACGGTTCCTGAATATTTCCGCAGGCGTTACGGAAAATCCTGCGGAATTATAACAGCCGTCATCATGCTTCTTCCCCTGGTGGGGCTTACCGCCGGACAGTTCATTGCTTCTGCCGTCATCCTGTCCACCATGCTGAATATTGACTACCAGGTGGCTGTTATCATTGTAGCTGTTGTTGTTACGGTCTACTCCATCATGGGCGGTCTCTGGAGCGTTACACTGACAGACTTTGTCCAGGTATTCCTGATTGTCATCGGCATGATTATCGCAGTTCCCTTTGCCATGAATTACGCGGGGGGCTGGGACAATGTTGCATCCAACATACCAAAGGGCACATTGAGCCTGTTCCAGGGCTATGATCTGTTTGGAATTATCTCCCTTGTAATCATGTATACAGCCACTTTCTCCGTAGGGCAGGAGGCTGTGTCGCGATTCTACGCTGCCAGGGACGAAAAGGCAGCCAAGGGCGGCGCCTGGCTGGCAGCCCTGGTAAACTTTATCTACGCCTTTATTCCCACCATCCTGGGCATCATCACGCTGGCCCTAATCAATATGGGCAAATTCAGCTCCACGCAGTTTGAGTCAGTGGGCGCGCGTTACGCCCTGCCGGTCCTTGCCATCAACACCATGCCGGCCCTTATATGCGGACTTCTGTTCGCAGGCATCATCTCCGCCACCATGTCCAGCTCTGACTCCGATCTCCTTGGCGCAGGCTCCATCTTTGCCAATGACATCTATAAGGCAGTGCTGAAGCCGGATGCATCCAGCCAGTCCGTCATGAAGGTTACAAAAATCGTCATGTGTCTGGTGGGCCTGGCCTCCATGTTCATCGCTCTCTTTAACACACAGAGCATTGTATCCATCCTGATGTTCTGCTTCACATTAAGAGCAGCCGGTTCCTTCTTCCCATATGTCATGGGACATTACTGGAAAAAGGCGTCCACGGCAGGCACCATCGCCTCCCTGATCGCCGGCACCATCGTGGTGGTATATCTGGAACACATTTCAAAGGGGATGCTTTTCGGCATCAAGTTCAGCCAGCCCATCATTCCGGGTCTGGCGGCTGCCTTCATCTGCTTTATTATCTTCTCCCTGGCCATGCCGCCTGAGAAGGAGACCACGGAGCTGGCTCCTGAGGAAGATGATTAATTATTAACCATTACAGGGACTGTCTGTTGCCGGTGTATGGCCGGCGAAAACAGTCCCTGTCTGCTATTGATACTCCTGGTTCTTAGGATGCTTTATGATCTGCTCTTCCTCCAATCCTCCACCACCTGCGCGGCCATTTTCCCGGCCGTGTCCCTGTTTAAAGGCATGACCCGGCCATGATAGGGAAAATATACCAGGTTGGACCACAGCACCTCGTATCCTCCCTTATCATACTCTTCTGCGGTGGGCAGATAGCTGCTGCATCCGTTGGTATAGCCGTTGAAAAACAGAAGCGGTGCCTCTGCCTCCTTCCAAATATCAATGGCGATCCGGCACATGGCCTCATTGGGAACACCGCAGAGACAGCCCTGGTTGACAAAAAGATACTGAATCTCTATGTCAGCATACTGCTTTTGTATGCCTTCATCCAGAAGGCGCTTCACCTCCTTCAGCCACATCCTCCCGTCAATTTCGCCTTCCCTCTCCGCCTCCTCTGCAATTTCCTCTGCCCTTTCCATGTCCGGCACATCAGCCGCAAACCGGCAGAAGGAAGATCGGATTTCCACGCGCTCCAGGGGCATCAGCACCAATGAGGCATACACAGCGTCCACGGACCGGAACATATCTTCCGCCATCTGTTCCAGGGCCCGGCGGCTCTGGGGCACATATTTTTGCCTGTATTCCTGTGAAAATCCTTTCCGGGCCATCTCCCAGCAGTGAATCTCCACATATTCCATGTTGTCCTGATGATATCTGGGACGGATATCCCCGGCAGCTCCCTGTACCATCATCACCGGGCAGCCGTATGCTTCCTCCAGCCGTTTCCTTGCGGCCCCCATATAATCTGCGGAGATAAAATAATTATCCCCGGACAGTACATTTGCATGGGCTGTCACGCGAATAAGAAGGACCTCCGGTTCCTTTCCGTCCCGGGCCGCCAGCTTTAAAATGCCTAACCGCCCGTCCATCTGCTCCGGTTCATTCCTCCGGTTCACCCCCACAGTGTTTTCCCCAATCCCCCAGGCCGCCTCCATGGATTTCATTTTTCCCGCGGCCTTCCGGACAGCCGTATCTGCCTGCCGGCATACCATTTCAAAGTAATCCGGTTCCTCCGCTGCATTTGGCGCACTGTGAGTATGGGAAAAGCATACCATAATCCGCTCCCTTCCCGTGTGAAGCGCAGCAGCAGCCCTGTCCCGCAGGACATTGGACAGCTCCACTGTAAAGCCCAGGCTGTCAATGACAATAAGGCCGCCCATGACGCCGTCAGCCTCCCATACCAATGCCTGGAGCCTTAAGGAATCCCTCACGCCCCTGGAACGGTTATCCGGACGGTAAAATCCCACCATCTCAGACGGATTATCCGGCGTGATGTCCGCCTCTCCATATCCGGCCTGCACCATATTACATGTCTGCATGATAAAACACCTCTTTTCTTAATTTCTGTTTTCTTATTTCTGTTTCCTTATTTCCGGTGACTCTATCCTATCTCCCGGGAAACGGATATGCAATCTACTGTTTTCTTCTGTAGAATTCTGTATTATGGTTTCCGCATCAGCCTGATATACGCCACTCAAACCTGCCGAAAAAGGGAGCCGCGCACTGCGGCTCCCCATGGTTTACTTCTGATATACAATTTTTCGTATGGCGTGGACAGAAAGACAGTACTTATCCCCCAGCTCCTCCAGGGATACCCCCTGCCGGTAAGCATCCACGATTCCGGCGTTCCGCTCCGCCAGCTCCCTGCGGCAGCCGCTTTGCTCACCCCAGGCCCTGTGCCGGTCTTCCCTGGCCGGGATATAGATATATCCGGCCTGTATGTATTCCTGCAGTTCCTCCACCAGGTGATAGGGGAGGACTGCCTTTGCATTGACATATTTCATGTCGGCTCACTCCTTATCTTCATCACTCTTAAGGAAGCAAAGCCAGCATTCATCTCAGCGGCACATATTACTCCATGCAGGCGCCGCTGAGCTTACAGGCTTTGCATGGAGCCAGACATTGTTGTTTTTCTTTTTATTCCTGCACATGATTCTCTCCTTCCAAACCATCCTCATCCCTTAACCAGGCCTGATAACGGTATCTCTGAATCACTACGGCCCAACTGTTACCGGAACTCCCAGAGGACAGTATTCCCACAGAATATCCATCACATCATTTGTAACCGCGATGCAGCCGGAGGTTCCTCCTCCCTGGTCCCCGTGTATCTCAATGGCCCCGCCTAAAGGAGTATTCCAGGGCGGCTGTATGCCTGCCTTGTTTGCCTCCACAATGGCATTATACTGTTCCTCATTAATCAGGCCGTCTCTCAGGCCCCGCTCTGCATCCTCGGCATTGGGATAGGATAATCCCAGAGCCAGATAGCATATGCTCTGGTCATTTCTTGTGCACACATAGAACGATCCGGAGGGCGTGATTTCGTCTCCCTCCTGCACCTTGTCCCCTGTCTCGGACCGCCGTCCCAGCTTTACGGGCCAGGTTCCTATGGTCTGGGCATACTGTTTCAGCGTCAGCGTATTTCCCATCTTGCTGACATAGATGTTCACCCCATTGACAGAAGGCTGGTAAGCTGCCCCCGGTCCTGCATTCTGCCCGGCCAGGGCGCTCAGAGGACCGGCCGCCGCCAGGCACAGTGCCAGCACTCCGGCAGCAGCACATTTTCTGAATTTCATCCTGTTCCATCTCCTTACGCTTATTTCTATTTGGTTTAGTATACCATATAATCCCAAATTCTAAACCAATGTAAGAAAATCGAAAGGAAAATATATCTATTCTTCTGTTTTCTCCTCCCCATACCCCAGCTGGGGCAGCACATTCATGGGATGGTCCAATATCACCAGATTGGCGTCCTTATCCAGATAGTGCTCCTGCTTATGTATGATTACCATGCTCCTCCCGGCAAAATACTGTATGTACTGGCAGAACACCTCGGAAGCCAGGGTAGTCCCCAACAGCAGCAGGGTATCTGCCTTTGTTATCTCCTCCGTGGTCTTAGTCATGTTCTGGCTGTCCACCATCTCTCCAATCAGGGAAATCATGGGCCGTATGGGAACATTGCAGTCCCTGCAGATTGGCACCCGCTTCGCACCCGCCATATATCCGATAGGATACTTTTTCTTACATCTGGGGCACTGGTTCTGGTAAATACTTCCGTGAAGGTTTATGACATGACGGCAGCCGCCCCTGCGGGCCTTGTCATAGATGTTGCTGTCTATGATGCATTGGAGCTTTCCGGCCCTCTCCATGGCAGCCAGGGCCGGGCCGGAAGCAGTGTCCCCTGGCGCGTTGTGAAGCATCTCCTTTTTGTAGAACTCGAAAAACTGCTCCGGACGGGTATTATAAAATGCACTGGTATACATTTCCTCAACACCGTAGCCATACCGGTTCTCAATGTCATAGGCCTTATCCTGCTTCTTAATACCGATGAAACCGCCCTCTTCCATCATACCGGAACCACAGAGAGCCACAGTATAGGTACTATCATCCAGAATCTTTCTTAACTGAGCTATTTTTTCATTCATAGTGATACCCCCTTCCAGTCCAACCCAGCAAATGCCTCCCGGGAGGTTACAACTGTTACTTATTATCACTATTATATAATTTTTTCCAGATAATTTCCACCTTTTTTGGCAGTTTTATCTTACTATTTTCCTTTTAAAACGTCATTTTCTTTCTTTTCCACCTGAGAATAAAGGAGAACGCCCCCGATTGTCACCACACCCCCTGCTATCTGCAGGGGCGCGGGTACTTCCCTGAACAGAAAAAGCGCAAAGCCAGCACCAGCCACAGGCTCGCACAGCTTGGAGGCAGATACAAAGGAAGGGGAAAAGAATTTCAGGCACCAGCTGAAAATACTGTGCCCCAAAAGAGTGGAGCACACACTGAGAAGCAGGCCCACAACCACGGACCTCACTCCGTATCCCGTAAAGGCCAGTCCGCTAAAAGCAGTTGCCAGCCCCAGGGCCAGGGCGCAGAACACATAGACAATGTAGGTATAAATCGTGGTGGACATATAACCCCTGGCCTGACGCCCAATGAGGGTGTATACGGCGCAGAATACAGCCGCGGCAAGGGCCAGCACATCCCCGTACAAATGGTTTCCCCCGGCGGAGTAGTCAGAAAAGGCAATCAGAAGGCTTCCGCCCACCGTCACAAGGATACTTACGCCGGCAGGCACAGATATCTTCCCCTTCATGAACAGACAGTATCCCAGCGCCACCCATATAACCTCCGTGCACACAATGGCAGTGGAACTGGCCACTGAAGTCTGGTTCAGCGACTCGAACCATGCCGTAAAATGCAGGGCCAGGAACACTCCGCTGGCCCCGCACAGCAGGACTGTCTTTCTGTCCGTTTCCCTCAGTTCCCGCCTGCAGTCCTTCCGTCCCAAAACCACAGGCGTCATCAGCGCCACGGTCCACATCAGGCGGTAAAGGGCTGTGACCACAGACGGAGCCTGGGAATATTTAACAAAAATAGCCGATAATGATATACCGGCTATTCCTATGATTATCATGACCAATGGATGTTTTTCCATCAATTTCATCTTATGTATCCTCGCTTATGTGATTGGTTGCCAAACTGCTGTAGAAATTCTATCACACCAATGCTCCTGCGTCCAGATACTTTCTTGAATAACTCCCGCTGATTGCCCGGCTGCCGCCTATGGAATCAGCCTGCTGGTTCCCAGCCGGTCTGCGCCCAGCTCTATGAAACGCTGTGCATCTTCAATGGATGCGATTCCGCCGGCTGCCTTGACCTTGACCTCGGGGCCTGAGTACTTCCTCATAAGGGCCACGTCCTCCGGCGTTGCGCCGGCTGTGGAAAATCCGGTGGAAGTCTTGATGAAATCCGCCCCTGACTCCGTTACCACACGGCACATTTCCTTCTTCTCTTCCTCTGTCAGAAGGCAGGTCTCGATAATGACCTTCAGGCATCTGCCGCCGCAGGCAGCCTTAATCTGTCTGATTTCATCCAGGACCTGGTCGTAATGCCCCGCCTTTACAAGGCCGATGTTGATGACCATATCAATTTCGTCCGCACCGTTCTTCACCGCGTCCTCTGTCTCGAACACCTTCACCGCGGTGGTCATGTTGCCGTTGGGAAATCCGATTACGGTGCAGACAGCCAGCTTATCCCCCACAAAATCCTTTGCCTGCTTCACATAACAGGGAGGAATGCACACAGAGGCGGCGGCGTATTCCAAGCCTTCCCTGCACAGCTTTTCTATCTGCTCCCAGGTAGCTGTCTGCTTTAACAGCGTGTGGTCTACCCTGCTTAAAATGTCCTTCTTATCCATTATTTTCTATCCTTTCTATCCGTCAGTCAGCTGCCCCCGGGGAAAAATCCAAGAGGCATTCTTCCAAATTACAATTCGTTCAGAACCGAAGTCCCTATGGTGCCTTCCGGCATCTTCACCCCAAAGTTGTCAGCAACCGTGGCTCCGATGACTGCAAATGTATCTGCGCTGCCCAGGTCCTTTCCGCCCTCCATGGAGGGAGAATAGGCGATGAACGGCACCTGTTCCCTGGTGTGGTCCGTGCCTGTATAGGTGGGGTCGTTTCCATGGTCCGCGGTGAGAATCAGAAGATCGTCCTCCCCCAGAAGCGGAAGCAGCTCTCCCAACTTTTCATCAAAGCGCTCCAGCTCCCTGCCGTACCCTTCCGGATTGCGGCGGTGTCCCCACAGGGCGTCAAAATCCACCAGGTTCACAAAACAAAGCCCGTTGAAATCCGTTTTAGCATACTGGATGGTCTGCTCCATGCCGTGGACAGACGAGTTGGAATGGTTGGACTGAGTCAGACCCTCGCCGTCAAAAATATCGTATATCTTGCCAATGGACACCACATCATATCCTGCGTCCTTAAGGGCGTTGAGGGCAGTCCTTCCATATGGCTTCAGCGCGTAATCATGGCGGTTGGAGGTGCGCCTGAACTCGCCCTTCTTCATGCCGGTATAGGGCCTGGCAATGACACGTCCCACCTTCCACTCATCCCGCAGGGTCAGTTCCCTGGCAATCTCGCAGTAGTGATACAGGTTGTCAAGTCCCATGGTCTCCTCGTTGCCGCATATCTGAAGCACGGAATCAGCGGAAGTATACACGATCAGATGGCCTTCCCGAATCTCCTCCTCCGCCAGTTCATCCAGGATTTCCGTTCCGCTGGCGCTCTTGTTGCCGATGATTTTACGTCCGGTCCGCTTCTCCAGCTCGTCTATCAGTTCCTTCGGAAAACCGTGGCTGGTAAATGTCTGGAAGGGCGTGGTCACAAGAAGCCCCATCATCTCCCAGTGTCCCGTCATGGTGTCCTTGCCACGGCTTCTCTCCTTCAGACGCATGTAACGTCCCAAGGGGTGTTCTGCCGGCTCCATACCCTCTAAGGGGTGCAGGTTGACCATGCCCAGCTTTTTCAGATTCGGAATCTTAAGCCCCGGAACCTCCCGGGCAATATGTCCCAGGGTGTCCACCCCCACGTCTCCATATTCCGGTGAATCCTCCACTGCCCCGATTCCAAGTGAATCCAGGACCACAACAAAGATACGTTTATATTTTCCCATCTTACGACCTCCTTAAAATAATGTGACCAGGCCCACCACCATGGCGCTGATCAGGCTTACCGCCACACCGCCTAACATGGCCTTGAACACCAGGCGGGCAAGGGTGCTTTTCTTTTCAGGGCACAGGACCGCGATGCCTGAAACGCAGATTCCAAGGCTGGAGAAATTGGCAAACCCGCACAGGGAAATGGCGCATATCATCCCTGTCCTGTAATCCATGGAAGATATCATGGAGCCCAGCTGCTGGAACGCCACGAATTCATTGAGGACCAGCTTGCTTCCCAGGAGATTTCCTTCCAGAAGTATTTCCGAAGGGTCCAGGCCCATAAAGAAGCCGAAGGGAGCAAATACATAGGAAAATACCTGCTGAAGGCTGATGCCGCAGATGCCTAACAGCTTATTCACCGCTGCCACCAGCGCCACCATGGCCACCAGGGACGCGCCGATGGACAGCGCCATCTGCATGCCGGTGACAGCTCCCTCTGCAACTGCCTCTATCACGTTGGTATTATTCCCCTTATTGTCCATCTTAACGCTTCCCACTTCCCGGACCTCCTCTGTCTGGGGCAGAAGCATCTTGGCCACCATAATGCTGCCCACCGGCACCAGTGTGCTGGCAATCAGAAGATACTCCATGGGAATGCCCAGGGCCGTATAACCGCCCAATATGGACACGGACATACTGCCCATGCCGGAAACCAGGACCACCATAACCTCGCTGTCCGTCATCTGGCCCAGGTACTTGCTCACCAGAATGGGGCTGTCGGTCTGTCCCAGGAACATGTTGGCAACCGCCACAAAGCTTTCCACCTCGGAGGTGCCCATAAGCTTACCCACTGCTTTACCAATCCATTTTACCACAAATCCCAGAATTCCGATATAGTAAAGAAGACTTACCAGGGCAGACAGGAATACAATGTTGCCCAGGACCTGTATGGCAAAAACGGATCCGGTGGCAGCCGTGCTGTCTGCCAGTGAACCGAACACAAAGCTTAAACCATCCTGACCGCAGTTGATGACGCTGGTCACTGCATCCGATACCCTGGACACCACGTAACGGCCGGCCGGAACCTTTACCAGAATCACCGCAATCAGGAACTGGGCAATCACTGCCTTGACCAGCATTTTGACGGATATGTTTTTCTTCTTCCAGGAAATCAGATACATAATGGCCAGTACCAAAAGGATACCTGTAAGGTTTAATAATATCTTCATTTGTCCCCACCCCTTACCTTTCTCCTTAAGCCTGCTTATCTGCCTGAATCAGTCTGCGGACGGCTTCCACCGCCACCTTGATGGCTGCCTCCGTATCGTGGACAATAGGATTATCCAGTCCTGCCTCCTGGCGCTCCTGGTTACCCACCACCAGGAAATCAGAACCGCAGCGCACCCTTAGGTGGCTGGCTGCAATAAACAGGGCAGCGGATTCCATCTCAGACGCCTTGCAGCCCATGCGCTTCCATGCCTCCCACTTGTTTAACAGCTCATAGCTTACCGGCATGCGTTTGGGCTCATGCTGCCCGTAAAACGCATCCTTGCACTGCACCACTCCCGCGTGATACGTATATCCCAGCGCCTTTGCCGAGGAAACCAGGGCATTGGTCACATCCAGGTCAGCCACGGCCGGAAACTCGATGGGTGCGTATTCCCTGCTGGTGCCCTCCATTCGGATGGCGCCTGTGGCGACCACGATATCCCCGCCCTTCACGTCCATGTCCATACCGCCGCAGGTTCCCACGCGGATAAATGTATCAGCCCCGCACAGCACCAATTCCTCCATGGCAATGGATGCAGACGGTCCGCCGATGCCCGTGGAGGTCACGCTTACCTTTTCCCCGTCCAGATAACCGGTGTATGTAACATACTCCCTGCTGTCCGCCACCAGTACCGCGTTGTCAAAATGCTTTGCGATCTTTTCACAGCGCTTCGGGTCTCCGGGCATGATGACATACCGTCCCACGTCTCCCTTCCTGATCTGTAAATGATACTGTAATCCTTCTTCTCCTGAATAGTTCTGCATAATAATTACCCTCTCTTTTAATTGATTTTTTGTTTGCGCCTTTACCTGAATCTGCTTGCATTCCTGCCGGCATCTGCGCTTTTGTTTTTGTTTGTTTATTTATTTGTCTGTTTATTGCTTGCTTGTATAATATCATTTAACTTGTATAATTTCTAGATGGAATATTTTACAATTATCATAGTCAATTTTTGTATATATTGACAATAAATATGCGGTTTTTCATGGTGTTTTACTGGTTTTAGTCTGTTGTACAACTAGACATGTCTATTTTGTTGACAAATCAGCCTTTGGGAATTATGATGTTGAATAAGGACTTGTATATTTTTGTGATACAGCCAGAATTGTGACACAGCCAGACAGGAAGGGTGAACCTATGGACGCAGACGTATTATCTGAGAAAGCAAAGAAATTAAAACATGTAAAAGTATATAACCGCCTGTATTCCATGATACAGGACGGCGTGTATCCTCCGGGCAGCCAGCTTCCCTCCGAACCGGAGCTGGCCCTGCAGATGGATGTAAGCCGCATGACCCTGCGCAGGGCTCTGGCTCTGCTGCAGGAGGACAATCTGGTCATCAACATACGCGGTAAGGGAAACTTCATCAGCGAACGCAATCCCGGCGCCAGTATGCCGGGCCTGGAGGTCACACAGCACCCGGTCCGCTGTACTCTGTCCGGATCCATTGACGAGACAGAGATGGAATTTCGCATAGAACCTCCCACAGAATCCATCAGTCAGAACCTGAAGCGGAAAACTGCCGTGGTGGTGATCGCAGACCGCTGGTATAAAAGCGCCGGAAAGGCGTGCGCCTACAGCCTCAGCTTCATTCCCATCGAGGTTATATCCGGGAAACAGATAGATTTAAGGGAGAAAGAAGATTTATTCCAATACCTGGAGCATGGTGTATATGAGGATGCCGTCAGCAGCACCTGCCAGCTCTCCTACACCACCACGGGCAATTTCACAGCCGTCAAGTACATGCTCTCCCAGCACGCCTCCTTTATTCTGGTCCAGGAGACACTATATGATGAAAACAGCCGGGTACTGGTATCCAGCAAGCACTATATACCGGTGGAATCCTTCAAAACCCAGGTCAATGCTGTGGCCGGACGCGCCTGAAGGGCCATTTTTATTCATCCAGATTATGCTTGACTGCAAATACAGCCAGCTGGGTCCGGTCCTTTAGCTTAAGCTTTTCCAGCAGACGGGAGATGTTGTTGCGCACCGTCCCCTCTGCCAGGAATAGCGCCCCCGCAATCTCCCTGTTGTCCATTCCCCGGGCAACCAGCCGCATGATATCCCGTTCCCTGGGCGTCAAATCCCCGGCCATGTCTGCCTTTGTTTTGCCGGGCGCCATCTGACGGCGCATCCCCTCAAATACGCTTCCTCCAAAAACCCGTATCCCGGCGCATACAGCCTTGACGGACTGGATGACCTTGTCATCCTCCATCTCCTTTAAGATATACCCGTCAGCACCGCTTCCCACGGCTGCATCCACGGTTTCCCTGTCATCAAAGGTAGTGAGCACCAGCACCTTTATATCCGGATAGTCCTCCTTGATTCTGGTAATCCCATAGCTGCCATCGTATTCCGGCATGCGCATATCCATAAGCACCACGTCCGGTCTGTGCTTCCTGCACAGCTGCCACGCTTCCCGGCCGTCAGCGGCCAGCCCCACCACCCGTATGTCTTTGTCCTGCTCCAGTATGGCCCTGAGCCCCTGTCTCAATATCTGGATATCATCGGCAATCACTGCTTTTATCATATGGTTCTGCTCCTTTTTCCTCTATCCCTTATCTGCCGGCACACGGCACACGACGCCCTCAGTTTCCGTACGGCAGGCATATATATATCTGAAATCCTTCCCCGGATTCGGATATGAACCGGACTGTTCCCCCTGCCTGCTCTGTTCTCTGGCGTATACCGCGGATTCCGTTTCCCTCCTCTATATGGAGGCATCCCTTTCCGTTATCAAACATATACAGACTCAGGCTGTCTGCGCCGAATTTAAGTATCACATCCATGTGGGTTGCATGGGCATACTTATGGCAGTTGGTAATGGCCTCCCTGAGGCAGTCATAAACCACCGGAGACAAATGGGAATATTCCTGCCTGTCCTCTCCCTGTATCTCCACCTCCACCTCAAATTCCATCACACTGCCGGTTAGCTGGTATACTCCCTGGGAGATAAGTCCATAGGAGGCGGACTGCCTGAGATTATTGATGGAACACCGCAGCTCCCGGATCCCGCTGCCGGCCAGCTCCTGGGCCTGGATCAGGTACTCCTCTATGCGCTTGTCCTGTTCCTGTCCTCTCTCCTCCTTATATCCAATCCGTATGAGCCTGAGCAGCGAATTTATCATGGTCAGCGTATGTCCGGCGGTGTCATGCACCTCCTGGGCAATGCGGTTGCGCTCTTTTTCAATGGCAAGACTCTGATTGGTCACAGCCAGTTCCCTGCCCTGCTCCAAAAGCTGGTAATATCTTCCCACATCTGTGAGCATAATGGTTCCCGCAACCATATCCCCCTTCTTATCCCTGTGGATATACTGCCTGACCTCCAGCCTTCTCCTTTCACCATTGTCTTCCAGCGTAAATACAGGTGTCTGAGAATCCGCACAATCTGCTTTTGCGCCCTTTTCCCCCAGGATTCGCCTGAGCGGTTCCATATCATCTCCGGTTTGCAGCCCCAGCCAATGTACGGCAGCCCCGTTGCAGTAGGTAATCTTATCACGCCTGTTATACACCACCACGCCCTCTGCAATGGAATCAAATATTTTATCAAAGGCCATGGTATTGACATCCAGGAAATCATACCGGAACACAGCCAGCAGCATGAGAACGCTGGTCAGGGAAAAAGCAGGAGGCGTCAGGTCAAAGCCTGTTCTCACAAGCCCCGTCATATAGAGCAGGTTAAAAGCCAGAGGCACTGCTGCAGCCAGCAATATGACGGCAATATGCGCCAGCGCCACACGGTTCTTTTTAAAAGCCGCCAGCACCACAGCCATGCCGGCCAGGACGCAGATATAGGTATAGGCCATATGAATGTAAAATACAGGCCCGTACACCACCTGAGCCACCTCGAAACTGGTATAGAATAAATGGTGGTATTCATTTGTCAGGAGAACCGAATAGTTAACAGCCGAAATACCGAATAAAAACAGTTCCGCCCCATGCCCCAGTTTTCTCCTGCTGTAGAGAAACGCAAACTCCAGCCATGCCGGTCCGATGAAGCTGATTCCTATGTAGGAAATACCATATGCCAGATACTTCATCCCCTTTGTCATGGGCAAAGCCGAAAACAGCTGTGGCATACACCAAATAATGATAAGGAGCTGACAGGCTGCCAAAGCTCCTGTGGTCCTGGTTTTATCTGCCTTCATCAGCAGCCAGCCTGATGTGTAAAGAGACAGGCCAATGGCGGATAGATAGGCAATCCTAAGCATGATATCAAGCATATCCCAAACCTCCTCCGGGCAGTTTTCCCGTTACTTTCACCTATAAGGCAAAACAGGGCGCAGGCATGGCCTGTACCCTTGATTATAGCCGCTCTGCCGCTGTGTGTCAAAAGAATTGCAGACGGTTACTTTCCCTACCGCTGCTTACCCTACCGCTGCTTCCTCTACCGCAGCTTCCTCTATCACCGCTTCCTCTATCACCGCTTCCCGTCAACGCTTCTTCATTTCGTTCACCGCTGCAAAGACAATGAGTCCCAGTCCGGCTGCCAGCAGATAGACCCACCATGACAAGCTGAGCCAGAAATCTTTTGTCATGTAAAGCGCCACCAGTATCATGATGATGCCGGAAATCCGAATCCATCTCAGACATTTTCTCATATGCGCCAGGAGGAACACAGCCAGATTGACAGCCTCCAGTATCAGCGCATCCCATACGGCTCCTGTAGATAAGGCATCCGATGCCATGGCCCCCAGGCACAGGCAGTAGAGAACCGTCTGCAAATTTGTTATCTCTTTTCTGTCCCCCCATATGCGGCCCAGACTCCAGATAAAACCAGCAGCCGGAATCAGCTGTATCTCCAGGCTTAGCATCTCCGGCCACCGGATAAACGGCTGGCGCCAGAATGCCGCCGCTGCCAGAGCTGCTGCCAGCGTAAACGCCGCCCTTTTCCAGTGTTCCAGCACTGCAAACTGAAGTACATACAGAGCTGTCAAAAGAATATACGCGCACTGCCATCCGCGGCCTGCCTCCCATGCCATGGGTATCAGGACAAAGATGACCAGAATGTGGAACCAGTCCACGTCCCATCCTCCGCTCTCCCCTTCACGGCGTACCATAACAGGTCTGAACCGCCGGAACAGAATCCCCGAAAGGATGAGCAGCGCCACCGTGGCGCCATATACCTGGTTTTCGTTCAAACCATACCTTGCCGTTGCTATCATGGGAAGGGGGAGTACAGCGGCTGCGGCTGCCAGATGCAGCCAGCTGCAGCCGCTCCGGTAAAGCATCACATAGATGACTTCAAATACCGCCATACAGAGAATCATATTCCAGAGCGCCAGAGATGGATCGCTGTAAAATGCCCCCATCATCATCAGGAATACTGTCATACCTGTACAATTCCAGAACCTATCCCTGATTTTGCTGCGGTCATGCAGGATAACCGATGCATATTCCAGACCGTATACCGCCGCTGTCCACACCATCCGGAGCACGCCGTTTGCGGTCGCACCTTCTGCCAGAAGATACACGCCTGCCAGGGAATACAGACAACTGCCCCTGATGAACCGTTCCCGCGCCGTCCCCTCCCTGCCAAAGGATTTCACCAGCAGGTAAACAGACAGAAGAAGGAAAAAAGAAAGAGTCTCCTGATTCTCCAGCCGGGCAAGCGCCTGCGCAGCCGTGCCAATGGCCAGTATGGGAATACAGAATCTGTCTTTCTTCATCATATCCCATATGGACACAATCAGCACATACCCCCATACAACCACATCGTATCCCACATCCATGCCCAATGTTCTATTAAAAACCTCCCATCCGGTCAGGGTAAGGGCAAAGAGCACTGCCGCAACGCTGCCGCGAAGTACCGGGTACCGTCTGCCCCACTCCGCCATGACCGCCGCCAGAAGAATTACCACTGCGGATGCTGCCAGCTGATTTCCCAGACTGTCCCTGGAAAACAGCATATCCAGCAGCAGTACCGCCATATCAATTGCCAGAACAGCGGAAAAAACACATCCGCCCGCCAGATTATTAAGAGGATTTTTAAACCTTCTCTCAGCCAGAAACCATACCGCGGTCATGGCTGCCCCCAAAAATACCTGATATGTAAAATCCACGGGGATACAGAAGCCTGCATACTGAAAGAAAATCATCATGGTCAGACTGTGAAGCATCTTCATTTCCGGGCTCCTGCGCCGCAGCGCCACAAGGGCGGTCCCGGCTGCCATCAGCCCAAATGCCAGGGTATCCCAGAATGTAACTTCCCAAATTCCCAGAAACAGTATTCCTATTATGAATCCAATCCCGCCTGCCACAGCTTTATAAGCCATCATTCCGCTTATTATCCAGAACTGGAGCGCTGCAAAAAGGCCGAATTCACCCATAAATTCGTCTATAAACCGATCTGCCGGGGCGTTCATGCTGCCTTGCAAACCTGATTTTCTCCTGTAAACCTCATTTCCCCCAATCAAAAGAAAGGAGTAATACATCATACCATTCATGCAATCCGGCCATTCAAGCTTTAACGCTCCCATCAAAAAGCACATGCTGACCGTCATTCCCCACAGGCAGGCCTGGGTATAGACCTTGTTATGAAATCTCCTGATTTTGGAAAAAAGAGCTATCTCCGTGGCTATACTGCCTGCCAGCAGGACACGGTAACGGTTTTCTCCCTTTAAAATAAACTCCGGACCCAGCAGCCCGAAATATCCAGCCGCCAATATGGTAAGAAATAAAAATACGCTGCCCAGAATATAAAAGGCCTGTCCCGTCCGCTCAATCTTAAAATATTTTTCAGCTGCCCGGCTTGCCCCGAAAAACAAACCGGACCCCCCCAGGACCATAATCACCTTGCAGACACTGGGCAGCACATGCCATGCCGTGGTGGCGAAAATCAATCCGGCCAGTACCACAAATATCACTCCGATCACCAGTGCTGCCGTCCCCTGGAAGAACCCCCCATCTATTTTCGGCGCCCTGACCAGAGCTGTCTGCTTGTGAGGTATTTCCGGCACCCGACAGGCAGACTCAGCTTTCTCAAAGTCCTCTGGTACTACAATTGCTTGCCCAGGCCCATACCATGCCGCTGACTTTTCATGCTGTGTCACTGCATCCGCCGGCCTCTCATGCTGTATCTCTGTATCCGCCGGTCCTTCATGCTGTATCTTTATATCCGCCGGCCTCTCACGCTGTATCTCTATATCCGCCAGTCTCTCATACTGTATCTCTGTATCCGCCGGCCCTTCATGCTGCATCTTTATATCCGCCGGTCTTTCATGCTGTATCTCTATATCCGCCGGCCCTTTATCCTGCATTCCCGTATCCGCCTTGCCAGTTCCCCTTGTCAGTTCCCATATCCTTCTCTTATACCGGCTGTTGGCAACAGCCAAAACTATTATGGCAGCCAGTTCAGCAAAAGGAGCCACCAGCCATATTAACAAAATGATAAACCACTCCATACCCATTCCCCTTTCTATCCGTCTTTCCGATACCGTCTATACATATTTTCTTTTCATGTTTTCATTATAAAATATAATCCAGTCCGGTTATAGATGCTGTCCGTCATTACAGCAGTGACATTTGTCACTGATATTTGATTCTGTATAGGGGTTCTCCCATAAACAAAAACAGCAGCCACCGGCAATCGTCCTTTTTAAAGACGCCAACTGCCAATGACTGCCATATATAAATTTTTCAGTTAACCATTCTCACCAAGAATACGCTCCAGCTGCCGGACCATTTCCTCATATGGAACCGTACATCCATGGCCGCCTATGGAGATAGACGGCTTTGTCTTTCCGTGATAATCACTTCCGCAGGTAATCATCCTGAATCTGCCGCGCGCAGCCTTATGATAAAACCCCGCCTGTTCCTCAGAGTGGTAGCTGCTGAATGCCTCTATTCCATCCACTCCTGCCTCCAGTATGGGATCCAGCAATTCCCCGCAGTCTTTTAAATTAACCCCCGGATGTGCCAGCACCGCATATCCCCCGTTCCTGTGTATGATATCAACCGCCTGCTCCAGTTTTGGATATTCCATTCTAACATAACAGCATTTTCCCTGAGAATAAAAATCCCAGTAAAAATTCACATAAGGGTTATCGCCTCTTGCCCCGCCTTCCCTGTAAGGAAGAAGCAGGGGATGGTCCTTGTATTCCTCCCGGCCAAGGAGCACCTCTGCAAACATTTCCCCGGTCCACCGGTCCTTCCCGTAGTAATCTCCGGCCAGTTCCTCCATATCCTCCTCTGTTACGTCAAATCCCATTTTCCTGGTTACGCAAAGCATCTGCCTGGATGCCGTCGCTGCCTGACTGCTTATATTGTCTTCGATGTCGGCAAAATCATCACTGGTATCGTCAAATCCATACCCCAGTACATGAAGGTTCACACCTCTGAACGTGCAGTCTATCTCTATGCCGGAAACATACCTGATTCCGGCCCTCCTGGCCGCCTGTCTGCCCGCGTCGTTTGCCCGCACACTGTTGTGGTCCGCAATGGACATGACGCGGATGCCGCTCATGGCGCACTGTCTCACCAGCTCCTCAGGACTAAATTCGCCGTCATCACTGTAATAGCTGTGCATGTGTAAGTCCATTAACTTTTCCATTCTGAACCCTCCCCATCCTTTCTGTCATCCCAATCATCAATACAACAAATAAGACCAGACACACGGGATACAGCGTTACGCTGATACGCTCTGCCGCCACCCCAAACAGCGGAGGCATAAATGTGGATCCCACATAAGCGCAGGCCATCTGCATGCCCATCATGGACTGGGAATACTGCACCCCAAAGTTATCCGGCGTTTCATGAAGCAGGCTGGGATAGATGGGAGCACAGCCCAGTCCCACCATGATAAGTCCTGTTAGTACCGCTCCGTCACCGGCCGGAAGGAGCAGTATCACAGTTCCGGCAAAGGCAGTCAGCTGCCCGCAGCGCACCATGTCCCTGTCCCCCAGCCGGTCCGTGACAAAACCGCTGGCCAGTCTGCCCAGGGTAATCCCCAGATAAAAAAACGAAGCCCACTTGGCCGCTGTCTGGGGAGCAATCCCCTTATGCAGCACCATATAACTGCTGGCCCACAGACCGGCTGTAGCCTCAAGGGCGCAGTAGCAGAAAAATGCAGTCAGCACCGCCTTTGCCCCCGGAAGCCGCAGCCCCTCTCTCAGGGTAATCTGCCTGTGGACGGCATCCTGTCCGCTGTTTCCATCTTTCTTTACCTTCCACAGAGGAAGCGACAGCACAAGACAGGCCACCAGCGCAATCTGAATCACACCCACCACCATATAACCGGAATTCCACTTAAAGCCGCGTGTCAGACACAGGCCCATGATATAGGGTCCTGCCGTTGCGCCGATACCCCAGAAGCAGTGAAGCCAGCTCATGTGGCGGGATTTATAGTGGAGCGCCACAAAGTTATTCAGTCCCGCATCCACGCTGCCTGCTCCCAGGCCATAGGGAACAGCCCAAACACACAGCTGCAGGAAGGAATGGGAAGAGGAAAAGCCAAACAGGGCTGCTGCCGTCATTGCAACACTTACAACCGTTACCTTTCCTGTCCCAAAATTCCTGATAAGCCTGTCACTGAAAAGGCTGGAAATTATGGTGCCGCCGGCAATAATCATGCTGATAATGCCTGCATAGGACACCGAAGCTCCCAGCTCCCGGTACATGGACGGCCATGCTGAACCCAGAAGCGCGTCCGGAAGTCCCAGACTGATAAACGCCAGATAAATAATCACAAGTAATAATTGAAACATCTCATCCTCCTGTTACTGAGCACTCGGAACCCCCGATACGGCCTCCTGAGCGCAAAGCATATAAAACATATAATAAATACACACCAAAAGAATATCGTCTTTTCCTTCTTGATTCAACCCAAATCCCGACTTATAATATAAGAAAAACGACCAATCGGAGGACTGACATGGCATTACAGGACTGTACCCTGAATTTAAACCGCACAGGAAGGGAACTGCAGCCCCATGGGACGCCGGACTTTCCCTGTGCAGGATATTCTTCTGTATATACAGACAGTGCCGGGGATGTGGTTCCCTGGCACTGGCATGAGGATTTGGAAATTATTTATGTTGAGTCCGGACATCTGAGACTGCAGGTTCCGGGTAAGACCCTTCATCTAAAACAGGGGGAAGGCGCTGTCGTCAATTCCAATATACTGCATTTTGCCGCGGCTGAGCCCCTTTGCGAACTCCACTCTCTGGTCTTTCACCCTCTTTTGGTAACCGGAGAAAAGGATTCCGTGTTTTCCAGGAGGTACGTGGCACCGCTTCTTCAGTGCAGAAGTTTTGACATCTGTCCATTTGACTATCTTGCCGGAGACTTAAGAGCCGGAAATCCTGCGGCCGTGTTCACCGCTGCCTTTGATGCATTTTGCGGCGAACCATTGGGATACGAGTTTGTGGTCCGTGAAAAACTGTCTTGTATATGCTGCTGCCTGTATATGTACTATTCCCCTGCCATGGATTCCAGCAAACCAATGCCGGATACGGATAATATACGTATCCAAAAAATGATAAGTTTTATCCATGAACATTTTCAAGAAAACCTGGACCTGGCCCAGATTGCCAGGGCTGCGGATATCGGAGAGCGTGAGTGCCTGCGGTGTTTCAAACGCGCCATCCAGACCTCTCCCCTGCAGTATCTGCTGAAATACAGAGTAACCCAGGGGGCTTCTATGCTCCTTCGCAGCCCCCACAGCAGCATATCCTCCATAGCAGGCATGTGCGGATTCAACAGTCCCAGTAATTTTTCCCAGATGTTTGTGCGCTTCTTCAAGTGTACGCCCAGGGAATACAGGAAAGCCAGCTGCCCGCCTTCTATTTTCCCATAAAGCCTCCGTCAACCGGAATCACCGCGCCGGAAATATAGGCCGATGCATCGGATGCCAGAAAGACCGCCAATCCTTGCAGATCCTCCATCCTGCCCCAGCGCCCCGCGGGAATCCGGCTGGTGATTTCTTCATATTGCTTTGGATTTACTTCCTTTATATTGGCAGTTAGTTCAGTGGCCATATACCCCGGTGCAATTGCGTTAACATTCACGCCCTGACCGGCCCATTCATTGGATAGTGCCTTTGTTATTTGTGCCACTCCGCCTTTACTGGCACTGTATGCCGGAATCAACACACTGGCAAAAAATGCGGTCATGGAAGCTATATTGATTATCTTACCATATTTTTGCACCAGCATTGTTTTGCCGGCCAGCTGCGACATATAAAATACCGCATTCATATTAAGGGCAATAATTTTCTCCCAGCGGTCATGCGGAAAATCAACAGCCGGAGCCCTAAACTGTATGCCAGCTCCATTCAGCAATATGTCCACCCTGCCTCCCAGCTTCTCCAAACATTCATTATATATATTCTCCAGCTCTTCTGTTTTGGTCAGGTCGCCCCTTACCGCATGTACCATGGGACCTTTTTTTGCCATCTCCCCGGCGGAATCTCCAACCATATCCAAAATATCCAGCAGAACCACCTCGGCCCCTGCATCATGGAGCGCCTGTGCCATTCCATTACACAGCCCCTTTGCACCGCCGGTCACAATTGCCTTCTTACCCGCCAAGCTAAATTTATCTATAAAATTACTCATATTAAATATCCTTTTCTGTTTTTGTTTCCACAGCATATCTTAACTGCGATACAATCCGTAACCTAATTCTTTGCTTATCTGGCTACCATATTTTTTCATGCATAATGTATATTTCTTAATGGTTGCCTCAGTAATCTGCTCCTTGGGAGCAGAAATACCGATGCAGCAGCTGACATTGCCGCTGTAATTGAAAACCGGTACTGCCAGGCATCTCACCCCCAACGTGCGTTCCTCGTCATCCAGAGCATAGCCCTGCTCCCTAATCTTCTTTAACTCTTTTTCTAAATTCTGATAGGTTGTAATCGTATTGGATGTATAATGTTCAAAATCATAGTAGCGGAAGATGTCTTCAATAAATGACGGAGGTTTGTAAGCCAGAACACATTTTCCCACAGCGGAACAATGCCACGCTTCAATCATTCCGATCTGGGCCGAAAGATTGTATTCCCTCTGGCTCCGTACCTGATCCACAATATACATTTTGCGATTTCCCATTGCCGCCAGATGGACACTTTCTTTGGTATCATCACAAATTTTGTATAGGTAGGGCCGCGCTACAATAGCCACATTGAAATTTTTTTTAACTCCTTCGCTAAGGTACAGATTCCGAAATCCTAGCCGGTATTTCTTACTGACCGGGTCAATACTTACCATATCATAGTGCATCAGCGTTGCCATCAGGCGGGAAACCGTACTTTTGTCCACCCCAAGAACGGATGCCACCTCCACAATTGTCGCACTTCCTCTTTCTTGAATGATTGATAAAATCTCAATTCCTCTCGCCAATGACTGTACCATATAATACCTCTCTTACCTGTTTTCCCCCAGTAATTCAAGGACTGCCTTTGCCTTTTCACCGCCATCCGCCAAGACCTTCATAAAATCTTTACTTCCCGCAATTGCTTTTAATATTTCCGGATCCGAAGCTTTTAGAATATCTGTAAAATCTTTGTGGGAAAGCTTTGAGATACCCGCTAATGTCTGGCGGCTCATTGCCTGACTCTTCGCTCTTTCCTTAGGGTAACCTGCCCCGGCCGGGTCTGCAAACAATTTTTCAAAAATATACTCCAGATTTATGCTGCCCGCCCAGCCATATCCTTTATTAAGCGGCAGAGACACGCAGTTGCCTCCGTTTATTTGTGAAAAGAGCCAGGCATCTAACGGTTCCACGATCAAACCGCACACCACCCCCGGGAATTGCAGTACACCATTTAAAAAACCCTGTCCGGTGCCGCATCCCCCAATAACGAAGTCGCAGCTGCCGGTATTTAAAAGAACAGCCGCCATATAACTGGTGTGAATATACGTTAAAGACGGGGTTTGTTCCGGATTCTTCATCCCCACATTCAGTACCTCTGCATTGGTGGTCTTATGTAATGCGTTGACAATATCTTCATTTCTGATTGAAGCACTTACTTCATTGATAACCGCGATTTTCATGTTCCCTTTCCTCCTTTCGCCATAACCAGATTGCCTTCTGCTTCTTAGTACAATCCTGTTAACAGTCCGACGCCGTACATAACGACAGCCACGATTACACAGGACACAATCGACATCAGGACTCCTGCCTTTGCAAAATCTTTGATTGAAAAATACCCCGCTGAATATGCAATTACGTTTGTCGGAGTAGATGTAATTAAAATAAACGCCAGCGAAGATGCCAATGCCGCCGGAAATGCTATGGCCAACGTGGATATCCCAAGATTAATAGACAGCTCTATAATAATAGGAATAACAATACTTGCAGATACCGTGGCGCTGGAAAGCGTAATATTCATCAGCGATACACTTAATACCACCACAAAAATCATCAGAATGGGGCTTAATCCGCCCAGATTTCCTAACAGCCCCAGCGCGATCCAGTTTGCAACTCCTGTCTGGTAGAGCACCATCCCCAGGGATACGCCGGAAAGCACTAAAATGATACTGCTCCAGGACATTTCCTTCTCTATTTCTTTATATTTCGTTTTGCTGACACCCGGGAAGAAAAACAGCATTGTGGTTAAAATAACCGGCAAAGCAATTGGAATATCAACGCCCAACAGATCTGAAAGCTGTGAGGAAAACACCCATAGCGCAACCGTTGCAACAAAAAGAATTAAAGTAACCTTTTCATCCCGGGATAGCCTGGGCTGATTTTTGAATTCATTCCTAATCTCCTGATTTGTCCTTTTAAGATACTTCATTTCAGGCTTGAATGCCAATAAGAGCAGCCCCCATGCAATGGGAATATGAATCAGTGAAATCGGAACCCCGTATATCATCCAATCCAGAAATGAAACATCAATTCCGGCCATATCCTTCATAAAGCCAATGGCCAATGGATTGGGGCCGTTTCCTGCAGGAGTTCCAAATCCGCCGATTAAGCTGCCCCAGGCCACAGAAATGAGCAATGCCTTACCGAAGTTGCTTTCCAGCGGCTTTAATCCCTCCTCATCCAGAAGAGACTTGGCCAGCGGCATAAGCATGGCAGCAACAGCCATGTTGGAAATCCACATTGACAACAGCACGCCCACCACCAGGAAGCCTAATATAACATATTTAGTGCTGTTTCCGGTGATTGAAAGGCATACATTAACAAGCCTTTTTCCAAGCCCTGATTTATTGATGAACGCACTTAAGATAAATACGCCGATAAAGAATATAACATTAATGTTGCCAAAACCGGTTTTAACAATGCCTCCAAAGGAATCGACACCGAACAGGGCCAACAGCGCCATTGCCAGCAGACCTGTAAAGTGGAACGGAATCGCTTCTGTTATCCAGAGCAGAAGGGCAAAAATCAAAACAGCCAGTGCATTCTGTCCTTCCGGTGTCAGCGTTGCATCTTTTATCGTAGCAATTGATGCCGGAAAGCTGACATTCTTAATAAATACCAACACAATAAGGCTAATACATATATAAATCCATCTTTTTGCATTTACTGATAAACCACCCGATGTACCCGATACATTATTTATATTACTCATAATCAATTTTCTCCATTTTATCTGATAATCTGACTGCGCGGTGAGAAACGAAGATGATTATTCAGACATTTCATTTAAGATCTTTTCCGGTGTAGCCGGAAGTGAAGTGACCCGTACCCCCACGGCATCATAAATGGCATTCACAATTGCCGGTATTGTGGGCAGAGGAGCCGGCTCTCCAATTCCCTTTGCGCCAAGGGGACTAAAAGGATCCCTGTTTTCAACCAGACTGGTGCAAAACATCGGCACATCCACGCTGGTAGGCAGAATATATTTTGCAAAGTTCCTGTTTACAGGCACACCTTCATATAATACAAAATTTTCCATAATGGCCTGTCCTATGCTCTGAACAGCGCCGCCTTCGATCTGCCCTTCAATCCCCTGAGGATTGATTGCTCTTCCAACATCATGGGAAGCCCAGATGCCAAGAACATGAACCTCTCCTGTAAACGTATCAACGGCAACCTCCGCAATCTGGCTTCCAAACACATACGCCTGCCAGGGATTGCCTTCTCCGCTCACCGGATCCAAGGCTTCATGATGAGCTGTATACGTGCCTGAACCCAAAGGAACATAGCCCCTAACCTTTTTACAAATATCAACGGCCTCTTTAAGAGAAAGATCATAACGGGAGTGGCCCTGCACAAAAATTCTTCTGTTCCTCATACAGATTGAGGAAGAATCAACATTCCAGTAGGCTGCAATTTCCCTTATAAATTTCTCTTTTACATCCCTGCATGCATTTAATACCGCATTGCCAATCATATACGACTGTCTGCTGGCACCGGCATGGGCGGCTTCAGGAGATCTTGCTGTATCGTTATCCCCGATGGTAATATCTTCCGGATACATTCCAAGTTCATCCGCCACAATCTGTGTTAAAACGGTCAGAATACCTTCGCCAATCTCAGTAACACCGGTTAATATCATAGCAGTGCCGCCGTCGTCAATTTCGACAAATGCTCCGGCCTTATCAACCGTTGCGCAGCGTCCTATTCCGTACCACCCGGTTCCGACACCGCGCCCGTATTTAAATCTTGCTTTACAAAGTTCAACAGCAGCAGGTGCCTTGAACTCACTGCCTGGTATGTAAGGCTGTACAGTCTGGCTGCCCTTTACATCTTTTCTCACCCGGCCTCTTACATTAGACGGCCCCGGTTCCCATGCGGCCATCCGTGCACATTGCTTCAGTGTTTCACAATAGCTCACACTCCCCAGTACCTGCCCGGTATGGGTAACAGCTCCGTCCCTTACTCCGTTTATTAAACGCAGTTCAATTGGATCAATTCCCAAACGTTCAGAGCAGATATCCATCGTTGATTCGATTGCAAAGGTCGGCTGTAAGATTCCGAACGTTCTCATTGCCCCGGAAGGCGTATTGTTTGTATAGTAACCTTTTGAGATAACCCTGACGTTCTCTATTTCGTAAGGTCCCGCTCCCAATATGGCTGATTTAGCCACTGTTCCTTTTGTGGAAAAACAATAGGCTCCCCCATCTGATTTTAAATCTATTTCAACTGCTTGTATTTTGCCGTCTTTCCTCAATCCGATTTTATGGTGAATTAAAACAGGATGACGTTTACAGCTTCCAATCATGGAATCATTTCTGGAAAAGACCAGCTTTACAGGCCGTTTTGTTTTAAGCGCGGCAATGGCTAAAATACCCTGATAAATCATATCCTCCTTGCCGCCAAAGCCGCCGCCCACAGGCGTCATGATAACCCTGATTTTATTGATGGGCATGTCAAGAATTTTCGCCAAAAGCATGCGGTGATGAGTGATATCCTGATCACATGATTTTACCACCAATACTCCGTCAGGATCGCAATACGCAAGACCTGCTTCCGTTTCAAGATAGGCATGATCCACACATTGTGTAGAATAATCCTGTTCAACAATAATATCGCTGTTTCTAAAACCGTTTTCAACATCGCCTTTTATAACAGATGTGAAAGAAACCACGTTGTCCGGGTAATCATCATGAACCACTGATTTACAGCCAATTGCATCGGCAATACCAGAGACAACAGGAAGCTTCCTGTATGTAATCTCAATTAATTTTTCAGCTTCTTCCGCCTCTTCTAACGTTTCAGCTACAATAGCTGCAACCGGTTCTCCATAAAAACGTATTTTACCCTTTGCCAGAACGGGCTGATCATGATAGTAGACGCCAAACCCATCTTCGCCCGGCACATCTTTACTGGTAATAACCGTTTCAACCCCCGGCATCGTAAGTGCCTTTTCATAATCAATCTTCAGTATCTCAGCATGAACCTCCCGGCTTCTGACAAGGTGGACATGAAGCATTCTGGGCATCGTCATGTCGGCCGCATATTCCAGTGCGCCCGCAGCCTTCCCCTTGGCGTCCACTCTCTCTATCCGTGAACCGATGATTTTGCCTGTATCCGGAACAATGGAATCCAGACAATCAGCGCTTTGGTCATGATTCAGGATATCCCGTGCCAATTCTATGGCTTCAACTATTTTGACGTAGCCTGTGCATCTGCATATATTTCCGCCGAGACGTCTTCTAATTTCGACTTTATCAGGATGCCTGTTTTCTTTTAATATGGTTGTCGCTGCCATAATCATACCCGGAGTACAATAACCGCATTGAACAGCCCCGGCTTTTATGAAACATCTTTGTATAATACTCAACCCGTCAGTTCCAATGCCTTCTATGGTCAGAATCTCACAGTGATTGGCTTTGATAACCGGTATCATACAGCTCTTTTTCAGTACGCCGTTAATCAAAACAGAACAAGTTCCGCACTCTCCTGCATTGCAGCCCTTTTTTGTTCCAATCAAATGAAGCTCTTCTCTCAAAAAATCCGCAAGTCTCATTGACGGAGCAACATATTTACAAACTTTTTTGCCATTTACTTTTAATTCTATCTTTACAAGTTCTGCATTCATAATTTTCCACTCTTTTAAGATGCATTTTTGCGTCTTCGGCATTTGGTCAACACGGTACAATATTAATTTCTGCAAGTGATTCATAAAGACCGGCCAGCAAAAAGTTTCTGATGACTGTCTTTCTATACTCTCTTCTGCTTCTGGACTTAACAATATCTCCGGGAATACATTCGGCCATCTTCAGAATCATATCCTTTGAAATACGGTTTCCCTTCAAATTGTCCTCGATTTCATTTAATCTTACAGGAGCCGGTCCGATTCCTCCAAACGCAATTCTGACATCCTTAAAATATTGATTCGTTTCATCGGCCTTTACTAAAAAGGCAGAGTTCACGGTTGAAATACACAAAGAGCGTCTAAGCCCGACTTTTTTAAAGGCACACCCGTAATCTTTCAATATGGGGCATGTAACTGACTGGATAACCTCTCCTTCAGACAACGAAGTTTTGCCAACGCCTTTAATAAAATCAGATAGCGGTACATCACTCGTGCAAATATCGTTTCCGTTTTTCCTAATCGTATGAACCGTTGCATTCATGGCCAATAAAGGCGGTATCAAATCAGCGCAGGGAGATGCGTTTGCCAGGTTGCCTCCAACTGTTGCAATCTCCCGTATCTGCTGATCTGCAAAGTAACTGGCTGCATGCCTCAAAACAGGCACAGTGTCAATTAATTCCGGTTCTTCTAAAAACTGTTGTATTCTGGTATTTGCCCCAATTGTTATAAACCCGCATTTAGATTCAATTATGGAAAAATCTTCAATGCTGCTGATATCAATTGCAGAGTCCTGACCGTTAAAAGGAGTCCTTTCTTCTGCAAACAGATCGGTTCCTCCGGAAATAATATCAAAGGAATGAGCATTATGTTCCATCAAACGGAAAAGTTCTTCCTTTGATTTCGGCATATAATATTTTTTGTATTGAAGCATACAATTACTCTCCTAGCCCGGAATCTTCACAACTACTTTGATTGCGTCGTCTATTCTTTCTTTTGAATATTTCAGGGCTGTAAGCAGATCCCCAAAGCCAAATGTATGAGTATGAATCAAGGAGGCGTCAAAGCGCTTTTCGCTAATCAGGGAAGCCGCTCTGTGAACAGCGCTTCTGCCTTCGCCTCTGATGCCAAAGAGAGAAATGTTATTGCGGACCAAAGCTGCCACATCAACCTCAACAGGCTTTGACGGAAAAGCGGCCAGACAGATTCTTCCGCCCCTTTTGACCATATTGGCTGCTTCATTGACAGCATTTGGGGCGCCGGAGCATTCCATTACATAGTGAACACCTTCACCATTTGTAATTTCTTTAACCGCCTTGACAACATCCTGGTTTCTGACATTTACAGTGTAATCTGCCCCCAGTTTTTTACCAAGCTCAAGTCTGTTATCTCTTGTACCGGTCAAAATTACCGGATTGGCGCCCAAAGCCTTAGCGACCGCAACCGCCATCAGACCAATGGGGCCTGGTCCGGTTACAACCACCGACTGACCTGCAATCAAACCGCCAAGGGTATCTAAACCATACATTGCAGTTCCGGCCGTCACAATCAGGGTTGCCTCTTCATCAGTAACATTGTCGCCCACATGGCACAACGTATTTACATTGTTGATAGCGTATTCCGCAAAGCCTCCATCCGTTGTAAAACCATTGGCTCTGTGGCCTTTATCGTTGCCTTCGTAGTTTTTGCCATAATTCAGGCACGAAGTATACATGCCCTCGCGGCAGCGCTCACAGCTGGAACAGCCGGCATGGATTTCCACTGCCACTCTGTCGCCAACTTTATACTCATCAACACCATCTCCCAGCTTAACAACGGTTCCCATATACTCATGTCCGGGCGTAAAGCCCTTATTAAAAGGCAGACCGCCTTGAATCATAGCGGGTGGTCCGTTTTCAATGATTTCCAAATCAGTGGCGCAAATAGCCACCGCATCAATTTTTACAAGTACCTCTGACTTTTTAGGCTGCGGAACCGGTTTCTCTTCCAACGTAAGTACTCCAGGATCTCCCAAGACCCATGCTTTCATTGTTTCTGGAATTTCATAATTCATAGAATATTTCCTCCTTTTTTATTGTACATTTTTTTAAGTCATCCGTTTTCACAACAACACATGACCGTTTCCTCAGATAATGCAGTGCTCTTAAAGGGCCTAAAAGCCAATCGTGTGTTTCAGTTTCTGGACCCTTTCACACCAATTTCCAACATTCCAGTCCCCAAAAGAACCAAGGCCGGACAGCTCGTCTCTGCCGTAATATACGGGGACATGCACCAGGGACAGACCATCATACTCATATGCCTGGCTTAATGCTTTTTCAAATTCCTCGGCCGTAGCTCCGCCATAGAATCCCTTCACCCCTTTGACTGCTTCTGCCATTTGAACGTAATCTACTATAACTGAATCATCGGTTTTATACTCTACGTCATATTGAGAGTGCTGCAGACTGGTAATAGCCCCCATACGCCGGTTATCAAACAAAACAATCATGCCTCTGAGTCCATGCTGAACCCCGTCAATTAATATCTGGGGATTCATCATAAAGCTTCCGTCACCGGTAAAGGCCACAGGGTAATCTTTTCCTCCTGCCAGTGCAAAAGCAAGCATGGAGGATACTGCAAATCCCATATAGGATGAGCCTGTGTCTGTTATTGTTTGTCCCGGTTTTTCATCTGTTACAATCTGGAACCCGTTTGCCTGAACATCCCCCGCGTCAAATATTTTTACGCAGCCATGCATATCCGCAAAGTCCACTGCCTTTTTGATGGCTGCTGGCTCTGTCAGAATGGACTCTCCCCTCTTTTCATCCAACAAGACAGGATTGTCATATCTTAGCTGCTTATAGGTCTCCCACTCCATTCTCTTATCCGTACATTCTTTCAGCCACTCAGGGTCAGATGTTTTATTTTCAGTTTTTTTCAGCAGCTCAATTATTTTTAAGAGTACTTCTTCTGCATCACCCTGTATGCGCACAGAATTATTATATTGGGCCAGGTCATCGTAATCGCAATTGATATTTATAATTTTCTTAGCCTTACGAAACGAGGTTCCTGAACTGTCCCATTGACAAACGCCTCTTGCTCCAATGGCAATCATTAAATCACATTCGTTCATAGCGTAATTTCCGCATATTGAACCCTTGGAACCGCCAACACTCATATTGCGCTTTTTTGAATATGGATATAAGCCCGGTACCTGCGGTCCGTGTACATATACAGCATCTGTCAGTTCTAAAAATTCCTCCAGTACTTCGGCCGTGACATCTGCTGCTCCGCCTCCAACTTTGACTGTAATCCTGGACGAATCGAGGATAGCCTCCAGTGCGGCGTTGAAAACGCTCATATCTGTGCTTATAACTTTTGACTCCTCTGATTTTTCAGTAAACTCAAGCAGATTGCAGCTTTTCATTAATTTGGGCTGGATATTCATGGGAAGAAGCATGTAAAATGGTGTACGTTTTGCTCTACCATGGACTGCCGCATCTCCTCTTTTCAACGCTGTAAACACTGCTTCCGGCGTATGCAGCGAATATGCAGGCCCAAATGTTGACAGGAGCCGCAGAAACAGTTCCTGCTCTCTTTTGGGGATTTGCTGCATGTTAGGCCCTTCACTGTGGCTGGTTTCATCACCCATCAAATAATAGACGCCAAGGCCATTGGCCAACGGAACCAGCGATCCGGCAGCGGCCTGTAAGGCACCCGGTCCAATGGAAGTAAAAACCGCCGGAACCTCATTATATTTCCATCTGAGCATTGCCGCCACATGGGAAGCTTCTACTTCGTTCCGGACATTAACCGTCTTAACAGCATTTTCTTCTTCATATATACGCAGCACTTCACCGACATCAGTCATTCCATGACCGAAAATACCCACAAAGGTCTTCACACCCTGATTTATTAACCCTAACACAACTGCCTCGCTGAGGCTGATGTCCTGATATTGTTCCAGGCTGCCCGCTTCCACAGCTTTACGAATTGTGCCGTGTGTTTTAATCTCTTTCGCACGTTTTCTTCTCTGTTCCATCATTTCATTCATAATTATTCCTCTATATCCTTCTTAATTTCATGTGCTTCCATCTTCCCCGCCTCTTTCTAGACATTTGCTTCCATTTAAACTTACTTCCTCCTTCTGGTAATCAGTTCGGTTAAAATTACCGCTTTCTTGGATTTGATTATATCATAACGAGAATATGTTACAATACACAATCGGGAACTCGATTGCGCATTATGCAACCATGGGTAATTTTGTCTTTTTTTCACAAATAAACAAGGTATTTATAGTCATATTTGCCAAAGTAGTGTTAATGTAAGATATATGTTATAATGAGAGAAATCCATATGGGGTGGGGGATTCGATCCAAAACTGTTGGGGAAATCGGTAGATAACATAAAAAATATTGATGCCGGAATTGATACCGGCAAGGATTCTTATAGGAGCGATAAAATGATACAATCTCTTGATCGAGCAATGACAATTCTGTCAATTCTTGAACAGAAAAACACGGCAAGCGTTACAGAAATTGCGGAAGAATTAGGTGTAAATAAAAGCACTGTCTCCCGGTTAATGGAGACTCTGAAAAAACATGATATGGTGCAGGCAGATCCTGCAACAAAAAAGTATGGCCTGGGCTTTAAAATCTTATATTTGGGAGAAGGCGTAAAACGTAATATTAATATCATAACAATTGCCCGTCCCTTTTTGACAAAACTTTATGATGAACTGGATGAAAGTGTACATTTATGTGCCTTCAATAACGATGCAGCCTATGTAGTAGATCAAGTCCAGTCAAATAAGGTATATAACCTGTCCGCTACTGTCGGCATGGCGGAGCCGCTGCATAGTTCCTCTGTCGGAAAGTGTATTCTTGCTTTCCGACCCCCTTTCGCTGCTGTGCGTTTGTTAAAGGACTACCCCCTGACAGCTTATACTCCGAAAACAATTACAGACATGGACATTCTGATGGAACAGCTGGCAATCATACGCAGCCAGGGCTATGCAGTGGACGACGAAGAGATAGCTTTAGGCGTCAGATGTATTGCCGCCCCTATTTATGATTATCGCGGCGAAGTGAATTACAGTCTGGGCGTCTCAGGAACAACCAACAATATAAAGCCATCTGCCATGGACCGGTATCTCTCAGCACTGCTGTCTGCCAGCAGCCAAATCAGTTCTGCGCTGGGTTATAAATGCGGCAGACAACGCCCGGAAGTTCAACCACCCGTTCCGTATGGAGATAGCGGCCGGGAAGAATAAAACAGCTGAGAGTACAGAAAAGCGGGCTCCGAAGAGTCCGCCATCCATGGTATGCCGCATTTATCAACTGTTTTTATCCCCTTTATTGTTTCTGTCATGGTAAATGTAATTGCCCGTTACATATGCAGGGGTTAGACAGAAATAAGGACGACAACTAACTCAAATGAAACCCTCAGGAATTGCGGTCCTGAGGGTTTCCCTTTGTGCTTCAAATAAATATAATCTCTTTTGCCTGTTTATATTATATCAAGCACTGATTACAAAATCACTTAATAGTTTTAGCGTAAACCACGATGTTACTTATTGTTCAACGCCGCCTGTGCTGCTGCCAGACGTGCAATCGGAACACGGAATGGTGAGCAGGATACATAGTTCAGTCCAATCTTATGGCAGAACTCTACGGATGAAGGATCGCCGCCGTGCTCGCCGCAGATACCGCACTTAAGGTCTGCCTTTGTGGAGCGTCCCTTCTCAACAGCCATCTTAACCAGCTGTCCAACGCCTTCCTGATCCAGCCTTGCAAATGGGTCAGACTCGTAAATCTTAGCCTTGTAGTAGGAATCCAGGAACTTGCCGGCATCGTCACGTGAGAAGCCGAAGGTCATCTGTGTAAGGTCATTGGTTCCGAATGAGAAGAAGTCTGCCTCTTCTGCAACCTTGTCAGCAGTCAGGGCTGCCCTCGGAATCTCAATCATGGTACCGATGTGGTACTGGATATCGGAGTTCTTCTCCTTCTTAACCAGTTCAGCAATCTCAACCACTACGTCCTTAACGTACTTAAGCTCTTTCTTCTCGCCAACCAATGGAATCATAATCTCAGGAACAATGTCATATCCGCACTCTTCCTTAACCTCGATTGCAGCTTCCATGACAGCCCTTGTCTGCATCTTGGCAATCTCCGGATAGGTAACAGCCAGACGGCATCCGCGGTGGCCCATCATTGGGTTGAACTCATGAAGTTCTGCACACTTGGCTTTAACATCCTCAACCGTCATTCCCATATCATCAGCCAGTGCCTTGATGTCATCCGGATCGGTAGGAACAAACTCATGCAGAGGCGGATCCAGGTAACGAACGGTCATAGGTCTTCCCTCCAGAGCCTTGTACATGGCCTTGAAGTCGCCCTTCTGGAATGGAATCAGCTCGTTTAATGCTTCTTCTCTCTGCGCAACTGTCTCGGACAGAATCATCTTACGAATCTTCGGAATTCTCTCTGCGTCAAAGAACATATGCTCTGTACGGCAGAGACCGATGCCCTCAGCACCCAGCTTAACTGCGTTCAGGGTGTCGGCAGGGGTATCAGCGTTGGTGCGTACACGCAGGGTCCTGAACTGGTCAGCCCACTCCATGATGCGCTCAAAGTTACCGCTTACAGTAGCTTCCTGTGTAGCGATGTCACCCTTGTAGATCTTTCCTGTAGAACCATCCAGGGAAATGTAATCTCCCTCATGGAATGTATGTCCGCCAAGTTCAAATACCTTAGCTTCTTCGTCAATCTTAATCTCGCCGCAGCCGGATACACAGCAGGTACCCATGCCGCGTGCAACAACTGCTGCATGGCTGGTCATACCGCCGCGGACAGTCAGGATACCCTGTGCAGCGTGCATACCCTCAATATCCTCCGGGGATGTCTCCAGACGAACCAGGATAACTCTCTCGCCTCTGCCGCCCTTGCCGGCATCCTTAGCCTCGTCAGCTGTAAAGTATACCTTACCAGCTGCAGCGCCAGGAGATGCAGGAAGCGCGCTTCCGATTACTTCGCCGGCCTTCAGTGCTTCCGGTACAAAGGTTGGATGCAGCAGCTGGTCTAAAGACTTAGCCTCGATTCTGCATACAGCCTCTTCTGGTGTAATCATGCCCTCATCTACTAAATCGCAGGCAATCTGGATGGCTGCCGGAGCAGTCCTCTTGCCGTTACGTGTCTGTAAGAAGTACAGCTTGCCTTCCTCAATGGTAAACTCCATATCCTGCATATCCCGGAAATGGTTCTCCAGCTTCATAGCCAGATCCATAAATTCCTTATAGCACTCCGGAAGGTCCTCTGCCAGCTTGGAGATTGGCTGTGGTGTACGTACACCTGCAACCACGTCTTCACCCTGTGCATTAATCAGGTACTCACCGTAAATTCCCTTTGCGCCGGTGGATGGGTTACGTGTAAACGCAACACCTGTACCGGAGGTCTCGCCCTTATTTCCGAATACCATGGTCTGAACATTAACAGCAGTACCCCAGTCGCCGGGGATATCGTTCATACGGCGGTATACGATGGCACGTGGGTTGTCCCAGGAACGGAACACAGCCTTAACAGCGCCCATCAGCTGCTCGGTAGGATCCTGCGGGAAATCCTCGCCGTTCATAGCTTCTTTGTAAACAGCCTTGAATTTTGCTGCCAGCTCTTTCAAATCATCAGCAGTCAGATCTGTATCAAAATGTACGCCCTTTGCTTCTTTCATCTCGTCGATGATTTTCTCGAAGTAGGACTTTGGAACTTCCATAACAACGTCAGAATACATCTGGATGAATCTGCGGTAGGAATCGTAAGCAAATCTTGGGTTGCCGGTTTTCTTTGCAAATCCCTCAACTGCAACGTCGTTTAATCCCAGGTTCAGGATTGTATCCATCATACCAGGCATGGACGCCCGTGCGCCGGAACGTACGGAAACCAGTAACGGATCCTCTGTATCGCCGAACTTCTTGCCATTGATACCTTCCAGCCAGGTAATTGCCTCAAAAATCTGGTCCTGAATTTCCTGTGAAATCTGCTTGCCACAGTTATAATATTCGGTACAAGCCTCTGTTGTAACAGTAAATCCCTGTGGAATGGGCATTCCCAGGTTTGTCATTTCTGCTAAGTTGCAGCCCTTGCCGCCAAGAAGGTTTCTCATTGCCGCACTGCCTTCGTGGAACTTATAAACCCATTTTGCCATAAGTTAATTCCTCCTCATGTTCTTGTAGACTGGCATTCTACGCTCTGTTTTATGCCTTTCATTTCTGAACGGAACAAATATATATGTCTTGTCCGTCCACCTCGTTCATTATATCACAAAGATTTCGCGAGTAAAGAGTTTTTCCGTGAAAATTTGTTAAATTTTAAGGTAAAATCGCTGTAAGCACTTTCATTTTCTGTCATTTTCACATATGCGTTATTTAATCGTATATGCGAACTTTCGGTGTTGTATGTACATAACTTTGCGAATAACCCTGAATCCGTCAAAAGCCCAGCCCGGTTCATTTCCGTCTCATTTATGTAAGCTCTTCCAATATTCGGGAGCAAATGGATGGACCGAAACCATATAGCCAAAGCAAAATCCTGTGTACTGGCATACACGGGATTTCGCTTTGTGTCCAAATGGACATACTTAACTTCCTGGCTAAGATTATTTTACACCAAATAAAGTGTCATGTTAATATTATACCTTAAACCGGTAGCACATAAGCTGTCCCTGGTTTAACCGTGCCTAAAGTTTTATACCTCTTTATCCCTTGTTATCTCTAGGAACTTTCCACATCTTACCTTTTCTTTCCCTCTCACTTTTTTCTAGCCGTGTTGCTTTCGGTAGTATTTGTGGTAGTACAGGAGTTTCATACTACCATGAGGAAAAGTAATGTTATCATCCTTCTTGTTCCATAGACATCTCCATCTGTATAAGATATAATGAATATGCTGTCGACTCTTTCCAGCAGGAAGGAGGTGTCTGCATGGAACTCTTAACTACTTTCATATTTTCTGTCATGGCAAGTGTAGCTGGCTACTACATATGCAAATGGTTAGACAGAAAACCTAAAGACAGCTAACCTAAAATGAAATCCCGTGTACTGGCATACACGGGATTTCGCTTTGTGTCCACATAGTCTTAACTACTTTCTTAGCTATCTTTATATTACACTAAATTTAGTGTTATGTCAATATTACACCTTAAACCGGTACCCAACCCCCCATATCGTCTCAATATACTGCGGTTTGGCCGTGTTAAACTCTATCTTCTCACGAATCTTCTTAATATGCACCGTTACAGTGGCAATGTCCCCAATGGACTCCATATCCCATATCTTGCTGAACAGCTCCTCTTTGGTAAACACATGGTTGGGGTTCTGGGCAAGGAAGGTCAGAAGGTCAAATTCCTTTGTGGTAAAGGTTTTCTCCTCCCCGTTGACCCACACGCGCCGGGCTGTCTTATCTATTTTCAGGCCGCGGATTTCAATCAGCTCATTGGCCGGCTGCCCGCTGCCAATAAGGCGCTCATACCTGGCCATGTGCGCCTTCACCCTGGCCACCATCTCGCTTGGGCTGAATGGCTTGGTGATATAATCGTCTGCTCCCAGTCCCAGACCGCGGATTTTGTCAATATCCTCTTTTTTGGCCGAAACCATAATGATGGGCGTGTTCTTTACTTCCCGTACTCTCTTACATATCTCAAATCCATCTGTACCGGGCAGCATCAGATCCAGAATCAAAAGATCATAGTCTTCCTTCAGCGCCTTATCCAGACCGGAACTTCCGTCATTTTCAATCTCTACCTCAAAGCCGGACAGCTCCAGATAATCCTTCTCTAACTCTGCTATGCTCTCCTCATCTTCCACGATTAGAATCTTGCTCATCCTGTAAAACCTCCTGATATTTTCTTAGAACAAAATGTATCTCTGTTCCGATTCCTTCCTTGCTGGTGGCCCATATACGTCCCCCGTGGTCCTCCACAATCTTGCGCACGATGGATAAACCTATACCGCTTCCTCCCTGGGCTGAATTGCGGGAGGAATCCGTGCGGTAGAACCGGTCAAAAATATTGGGCAGGTCCTTTGCTGCTATGCCTTTTCCATTATCTTCTATTTCAACCTGGATAAAATCGCCTACGTCCTTTATCCTAATATTGATAATGCCCTTTTTCTTATCCAGATATTTTACGGAATTACTGATGATATTATTGATGACACGCTTCATCTGCTCTGCGTCGGCAATGATGACCACGTCTTCATCCACATAATTGAAATATCCCAGCTCAATCCCCCTGGCTTCCATATCCAGGCCAACCTCCTCCACGCAGTCCCGGAAATACTGGGCCACGTTGATCTTGCTGAAGGTATAGGGAATCTTATTTGTATCAATTTTGGAATAAAAGGTCAGCTCGTCAATCAGCCTGTCCATATCATTAGACTTATTGTATATGGTACGGATGTATTTGTCCAGCTTTTCCGGCGAAGACGCCACACCGTCCAGTATGCCTTCCACGTATCCCTTGATAGCCGTAATCGGTGTTTTCAAATCGTGGGAAATATTGCTGATCAGTTCCTTATTATCCTTGTCATACTGTATCTTGTCCTCCGCGTTCTCCTTAAGCCGGATACGCATTTCCTCAAAATCCTGGCACAGCTGGCCTATCTCATCATCCGCGTCCACATCCAGTGTGAATTCCAGGTTTCCGTCGCGAATCTTCTTCGTGGCCTCCTGAAGCTTGTTCAGCGGACTGAGAATGGAACGGTATACCCAGTATGTCAGCACAATGCCCGCAAACACCAGAATAGTGACACCCAGTATCAGCATCTCCCTTATCATGGATTTTACTTCCGGTATCAGGTCATCCACATTGGAAATAATAAAAGCGCTTCCTTCCTGGCCGTCCGGAAAGGTGAAATCCATCTGCTTAATCAGGTGCTGGCTCTCGCCGTCCAGATAAATGCCGCCCTGTAAGTCTCCCTTCATCATATCAAACCTGGGCAGCTGGGCGCATATGGCCTCCCCTGCGGCTTTATTGCTGTCACCGCAGTACAGAATGGTATCGCCTTTTCGCACAATCAGATATGCATAATGGCTTTTCAGTTCAGCGTTGACTTTATCCAGATATGATAAATCGTTGTAGAGCCCCGGAGCGTTGTCCAGTGTATTCCTGATGTCCTCCTGGGAGCGCTTGGTAATACGGTTAAATATCTGCATGGAATTGCCTGAGAACAGATCCACCTGCTCCGTAAGTCCGTACTCCTTGGTGAAGGACCTGGTCTGATAATTGCTGAGTGCAAGAACCAGCAGATAAAACAGCAGCATGGGAACAATGGTTATGGTTAAAAACGCCACCGCAAGACGGGTCCTCAGTTTCATAAGCCCCATCCTCCTTTGTCATGATACGGTCTGACATTATGAGTACTGCATCGTATAAGCTTCCTATACAATGCAGTACTCGCTTCCGTCCGAAAACAAAGACAGTCTGTCATCCGTTATTGCTAGTATATCACAATAACTAATTTTCGTTTATAAAAGGTTTCTAAATTTTATGAACAAAAGTCCTGTTTTTCCTTGTTTCCTCCCGGATTTCTGATATAATGATAATATTGTCCTTATAAAGCAAGGACCAAAAGGACGAATGATTGGGGTTGTATTTTATGATAGGATTTTACAGCTACACGGTTGTATTGACATATTTGGGACTGGCTTCCGCAGCCATGGGCATGATTCTCACCTTCCAGGGGTTTGCAAAATACGCTTTGTTCTGTCTTGCGTTCTCCGGCCTGTGCGACATGTTTGACGGCAAGGTGGCCCGTCTGAAAAAAGACCGCACGGAAGATGAAAAGCGCTTCGGAATCCAGATTGATTCTCTCTGTGATGTGGTCTGTTTCGGGGCTTTTCCCATGATACTGTGCTATTCCATCGGTATGCGGGGACCGGCAGGCATCTCCATACTGGTATTCTATCTGATTGCAGGTGTCATCCGCCTGGCATTTTTTAATGTCATGGAAGAAAAACGGCAGGATGAGACAGATGAAGCCCGCAAGTACTACCAGGGACTTCCCATCACCTCCATAGCCATTATTCTGCCTCTGTTCTGCACCCTGCGCCCTCTGCTGGGCCACAGATTCCTGTCAGAGCTTCACATCTGCATCCTCACCGTGGGTCTGCTGTTCATCATTAATTTCCCGCTGCGCAAACCCGGCTGGAAAATGCTGACCCTTCTGGTCGCCATTGTATCCTGTGCACTGATTAAGATATATTTCTTCTGATAATAAAGAAAGGTGTGATTCCATGCAATATGCAGACAGAACCGGCCGTTCCCTGGGCGGCAGCACCCTCCAGGACCGTTTCCTGGAGAATCTATATGCCAGCTTTCTGGGACGTATGCTCATAAAACCGCTGGTCCATCCGGCTTTTTCCAAAATCTGCGGCGTTTTTCTGGACTCGCCACTGTCAGCGCCCATCATTCCCGGCTTTATGAAGTCTGCCGGTATCTGCGCCGAGGACTGCGAAACACCGGCCGGCGGAAGGTACCGCTCATTTAATGCCTTCTTTACCCGCAGAATGCTGCCGGAGGCAAGGCCTTTCGACGCCAGGGACCATATATTGTGCAGCCCCTGCGACGGGTTTGCAAGCGTTTATCCCATCCATAAGAACATGCGTATCACCATCAAGCACACCCAATATACGCTGGAGCAGCTTTTAAGGGACTCCGGCCTGGCTGCCCGCTACGCCGGCGGCACCGCCCTTCTCTTAAGGCTCACTGTATCAGATTACCACCGCTATGCCTATGTGGACCGCGGACGGCGCTCCTCTTACCGCAGGATTCCCGGCGTGCTCCACACAGTCAATCCGGCAGCCGCCAGCCGCCGTCCTGTCTACAAAGAAAACTCCAGGGAGTATTCCCTGCTGCGCACCGGTACCTTCGGCACAGTGCTGATGATGGAGATAGGGGCTCTTATGGTGGGGAAAATTGTAAATCACCACAAAGCTTATACCAGCATTGATGTGTTCCGCGGTCAGGAAAAGGGCTACTTTGCCTTTGGCGGCTCCTCCATCCTGCTGCTCTTCCAGCCCGGCACCGTTGCCATTGACAGAGATATCATGCGCAACACTGCCCTGGATGTGGAAACCAGGGTACGGATGGGTGAAGCCATCGGCCAGGCAATGACAGCAAATGAAATGAATCCAAACGAAATGAACTCAATTAAATGATCCCAATTTAAATGTTCCCAGCACAAAACCTCCGCAGTTCCTTCCCGGAACCGCGGAGGTTTTTCTTCTGCATTTCCATGCAGTACCCTTTTATCTTCTAAAACATAAACTTCTCAGCAAAGTAGTCCTTAAGCTCAGCAATCGGAACCCTTACCTGCTCCATGGTATCCCTGTCGCGGACTGTAACTGCATGGTCTTCTTCTGAGTCAAAGTCATAGGTAATACAGAATGGAGTTCCGATTTCATCCTGTCTCCTGTATCTCTTACCGATATTGCCCCTGTCGTCAAACTCGCAGTTGAAATATTTGGAAAGCTCGGTGTAAATCTTTTCAGCACCTTCATTCAGTTTCTTGGACAAAGGAAGCACACCCACCTTTACAGGAGCAATGGCCGGATGGAAGTGAAGGACAGTCCTTACATCGCCTTCCCCGATTTCCTCTTCATCATAAGCAGCGCACAGGAATGCCAGCGTCACGCGGTCAGCTCCCAGTGAGGGCTCGATAACATAAGGAATGTATCTCTCCTTTGTCTCATCGTCAAAGTAGGACATATCCTGTCCGGACACCTTCTGGTGCTGGCTTAAGTCATAGTCAGTCCTGTCTGCAATGCCCCAAAGCTCGCCCCAGCCAAAGGGGAACAGATACTCCAGGTCTGTGGTAGCCTTGCTGTAGAAGCTCAGCTCCTCAGGAGAGTGGTCCCTGGCCCTCAGCTCATCATCCTTGATTCCTAATGACCTTAACCAGTTGATGCAGAATTCCTTCCAGTAAGCAAACCACTCCAGGTCTGTGTCAGGCTTGCAGAAGAATTCCAGCTCCATCTGCTCAAACTCCCTGGTACGGAATGTAAAGTTTCCGGGCGTAATCTCGTTGCGGAAGGACTTGCCGATCTGGCCGATGCCGAATGGCACCTTCTTCCTGGAAGTTCTCTGTACATTCTTAAAGTTAACGAAAATACCCTGGGCAGTCTCAGGACGCAGGTAAACCGTGCTCTTGGCATCCTCTGTTACACCCTGGAATGTCTTGAACATCAGGTTAAACTGGCGGATATCCGTGAAGTCATGGGCGCCGCAGCTTGGACAGCAGATATTGTTGTCATCAATGTACTGCTTCATCTGCTCCTGTGACCAGCCGTCAACAGAGCCTTCCATCTGGATTCCGTGGGCGTCGTTATAATCCTCAATCAGTTTGTCTGCGCGGAATCTCTCTTTACACTGCTTACAGTCCATCAGAGGGTCAGAGAATCCGCCCAGATGTCCGCTGGCAATCCATGTCTGGGAATTCATCAAAATAGCACAGTCAACGCCTACGTTGTAGGGGCTCTCCATGATGAACTTCTGCCACCAGGCTCTCTTTACATTATTTTTCAGTTCCACACCCAGGTTGCCATAATCCCAGGTATTGGCCAGGCCGCCGTAAATCTCAGAACCTGGATACACAAAGCCCCTGTTCTTGGCCAATGCCACGATTTTCTCCATTGTCTTTTCCATATCTGCATCCTCTCTTCTTAATAATTATAGATTTAATATAAATTAAATTATAAGAATTACTTTAATATGATGTAACTGGTTCCCTCTCCGGAAGTCTGCACCCGGTTGGAATCCTTCAGGACGCAGCCCTCGCTTACATACTGGATTTTTTTCTCCGTCACAATGACGCCCTGTCCCGCAGCCTTGACCACCATGCTCTGTCCGTCCTTAAGAGCTGTCTCCTGGTCCACCGCCTTCCCCTTCTCATCCTGAAAGGAAACCTCCGCAAGTTCACCGGACATGGCTGCCACCCTGCCTGTATCCAGTTGGGTGAACGGCACATTATAATCTCCAATCTCCTGGGCAAATTCAATGAGACGGCCCGGAGCGTCGTATTCCGTAACCAATGTGGCTGTTCCGTTCCCCATGCTGGCTGAAACAATGGCCACCGGAAGTTTCTCAGAGCCTTCCGCATTCTCATAGGAAGCAGCCTTACCCAGTCCGCTGTTAAAATCAATGATTTTCTGTCCGGCCGAGTTCTTTAGTTCGTCCTCCGTATAACTGCCCTGCTGGTAAGTCTCCACCGAAGCCCACCTGACACTGCCGTCGCCTGCCACGTAGACGCTGTTCTCAGTGGGGGCTTCGGCTCCCCCCATGCCTATCCTGGAGCATCCCGTAACCACCGCAGCAGCCGCTGCCAGCAGCAGAATCCCCTTCACAATCTTCTTCATAAATATTCCTTCCTCATACTTCTTTGCCGCCGTACCGGGCATATGGACATATTATATCCTCTGAATGCCATAATTTCAAGCCTTATGACGGATTTTATGCTGTCAGGGTTTCCAAAATTTCCAGGGAACGGAACTCATGGCGCACAAAATACCGTCTGCTTTTTTCCACAACAGACTCAAATTCCTTCAGCACTTCTTCCTTCAGCGCAAATTGATAAAGGGATTCCGACGGTGAGCAGATAACATACTCCCAGGCATAATGACAGGAATCAGAGACCGGAACCGGAGGGTCCTGGGTATATTCCCCGTTGATTACCATACTCTTAAGCTCGAAAACCCTGCGCACCAGCCGGTTGGGAAGGGCCGGACGCAAAAGAGCTCTGAGGGACTGGTACAGGAGCTTTAACAGTTCTGTGCCGTCCAGATTTTCCTGGGCGAAATAAGCTGCGGTTTCCAGAAAATAGGAGCCATAGCAGGCTGCCTCCATGTCCGTGGACAGCCCGTCAAAATAATTGGTAATCTGGGCTGACTGGAGATTGTAGGCATTCCTGCCTTCATAAAGGTTAAAATTACCAAAACAAAAAGGCCTGCTGGCCGCCATCAGAGGATTGCCCGGTTTTCTGGCGCCATGGGAGAAGGCCGTAATCTTCCCCCTCTCCCTTGTGAGCAGCACCAGACGCCGGTCAAAATCCCCGGAGGGAGCCGAAAGGAGAACCATCCCAGTTAATGTTACTGTCTCTCTCATTTCCAGTTTCTTCCTCCTCTCAGCATTTCCATCAGACCCTTGTCAAATCCCTGTGGTTTTTCCACCGTCAGCGTTGTAAAACCAACAGTTATCCACATTAATATGTGAGATTTTTTCTCAAATTTCTTTTTGATTATAGCCGTAGTTCTTCATATACAGCTCGCTGTCCCGCCATTCCTTTCTTACCTTAACCCACAGCTGCAGGTTCACCTGTGTGTCCATCATGCTTTCAATCTCTTTCCTGGCCTCTATGCCAATGCGTTTCAGCATGCTGCCGCCCTTTCCGATAATGATGCCCTTGTGAGATTCTCTCTCACATACAATACTGGCCTCAATATCAATCAGGCCGCCCTTGCGCTCCTTCATCTTCTCAATGGTCACCGCAATGCCATGGGGAATCTCGTCGTCCAGAAGGCGCAGCGCTTTCTCGCGGATAAGCTCAGCAGCAATCTGGCGCATAGGCTGATCCGTCACCGTGTCCTCATCATAGAACTGCGGGCCGTAAGGCAGGTATTTGAAAATCAGCTCAGTCAGCAGATCCGTATTCTTATCCTTCAACGCAGAGAGAGGTACGATTTCCGCAAAATCGCAGACATCCTTGTAGGCCGCAATAAAGGTAAGGATTTCATCCTGGTTCTTTACCGTATCAATCTTGTTGATTACCAGAATGATTGGGGTTTTTACATTCTTAAGCTGCTCCGCTATATGGCGCTCGCCTGCGCCGATGAAGGTGGCAGGCTCCACCAGCCAGAGAATCACATCCACTTCCTTCAGAGTGTGCTCAGCCACGTTCACCATATATTGGCCCAGCTTATTCTTGGCCTTATGGATGCCAGGGGTGTCTAAGAAGATAATCTGGCCCCTGTCATCTGTGTACACGGTCTGTATCCTGTTTCTGGTTGTCTGGGGCTTATCAGAGGTAATTGCAATTTTCTGTCCAATCAAGTGGTTCATCAGAGTGGACTTTCCCACATTGGGACGTCCAATCAACGTAACAAAGCCCGATTTCTTCTGTATATTCTCTTCCATTTAATTCTCTCTTCCTTAAAATTAGTGGTAAAGGTTCTTCACCTCACCAAACATGCTCTCCTGGGCGCGAATCTGCTGGTCATTGCCAATCACGCACAGCGCCCTGGTGTCCAGCACAGCCTGTACAATATCAGCCAGTGCCTTTATATCCTCCTGGGTCACATCCAGAATCTGTTCCCGCTCCTTCTGCACCATCTCATCCGTCACACCGGAAAGGTATGCCGACAGATTCCTGGCTCCCCTCAGAGAAGGCGTAAGAGGCGTATCAACGTCGCTCATGGTGCCGATGACATATTTTGTCATGTCCCTCTCGTCAATGGAGAAGCTTCTCAGATAATCCGGAATTCCTTCATACACCTGGTTGGTGGCCTCCAGGTTGGGGTCCCTGTAGGATACCAGGCATCCGTCGCCTGTGCGGCTGAAGCTGCTCATGCATCCGTAAGCGCCTCCCTTTACCCTCAGGTTCATCCACAGATATTCATAGTTCATGATGACCTTTAAGACTCTCAGCGCTCCTGTGTATTCCAGTTTTCTTCCTCCGGCTTCCTTTCCCGCAAAGGTGCCGCATCTGGCCACATAGTTAACCTGGGACGCTGTCTTAAAGCCCTCATTGCGGTTGTCCGGCCGGAATACAAACTCATACGTTCTCCCGTCTCCCTTTCCAAGGACTGAACGGAAGGTCTTAAGTTCTGCAGGCAGCCTGCTGTAACCTTCTGTGTCAGCCGTGTATGCCACCAGCAGATTATCTGATGTAAACAGCCGGGCGCAGACATCCTTAAGCCTGGCAATCAATTGTCCTCTGCCGGAAGCATCCTCCGCGAACCTGCGGCTGACATCCTCCAGAAATTGATAATATCCAACGCCTCCGGTCATATCGTTGAAGGCCGCTGACGCAGAGAAATATGACGAAGCCCTGCCAACCGCCGCTCCATGGGAAGCATCCTCCATCTTCATCCTGGCCCTGGACCTGGTCTCGTCCAAAATTTCACCCAGGCGCTTTTCATCATCCAGTTTGGATCGGGTTAGAATCTCCGCCAGAATGGAGAAAGCAAAGTCCAGTTTATGGTACAGCACCTTTGCGCTGGCAACAAAGGCCCCTGTAAATTGTCCTGGATGCGCTGCATCCGGATAAGATGACACCGCAAAGCTCACGCCGCCGCTGTTGAGGTAAATCTCGCTGGTCAGATCCCCGTAGCTGTAGTGCTCCGTATCCACATATCCCAGCACTGCCTTAAGAAGCCCCACATAAGGCAGGTCCTCCACCGGCACCCGGCTGGTGTCAAACAGCACCTTCAGATATCCGATTCCGGAGGTGAACAGGTTGCTGTGGATAACGTTCACTCCGTCCTCCATCTTGACCTCATAAGAAAAACGGCCGCCTTCCCGTTCAATGTCCTCCCGCTGCAGCATAGGAATTTTTTCCAGGTCCTCCTGCTGTGACGGCTCCTCCTGGTACTCCTTTAATTGTCTGGTCCGGGCAGTCAGGGCCTCAAGCTCCTCCCTGCCAAGGGATTCCTTATAGGCCTTCAGCCTTTCAGCCAGATTGCGGTCCTCCTCAGCTGTCTGGTTCACCCTGGGGCGCACCGTGATAACCGCCTCATGAGGATTATCCAGCAGATACCGGTGTATCAGCTGTTCAAAATAGCCTTCCTCCACCGCCTTTTTCAGATAGTCAAAGGTTTTCTGGTATTCCAGATGGAGGGTGGGCTTCCCGTCATACAGCCAGCTGTCCAGAGACCAGAGTCCGTACATAAGGCCCTTGGGAGCGGAACCGTAGTCCGCCTCGCGGTAACGGAACTCATAGAGGTTCAGTCCGGCCAACAGGCTCTTTCTGTCAATCCCCTGGTCAGCCAGCCTTCGCAGCGTTCCCTTTACAACTGCAAGGAATTCACCCTTTTGCTCCGGATTGGCATTCTTGGCAATGACGGAAAAATACGGCTGCAGAATCCCGCAGTCATAGCCTCCCAGTATATCCTGACCGATCCCCGCATCAATCAATGCCTGCTTCAAGGGCGCTCCCGGCGCGTTAATCAGCGTATATTCCAAAATCTGGAAGGCCACATAAAGTACCGGATCCAAATCCGTACCCACCACGGTATTGATGGAAAGATAGGTCCTGTCCTTTGTCCCTTCCTCCTCTGTGACAGAGTAGGTGATTTCTCTCTGGACCGGCTGTTCAAAGGGCGGCTGCAAAGCTATGGCCGAGTCTGCATGGCAGTCCTCTCTGTCATATTGTCCCAGATATTCCTGGTCCAGCCATGTAAGCTTCTGGGCCATATCCATGTCCCCGTAGAGATAGATATAGCTGTTGGCCGGATGGTAGTAATTGCGGTGGAACGCAATGAATTTTTCATAGGTAAGCTCCGGTATCACGGCAGGATCTCCGCCCGACTCATTGGAGTAGGTCGTATCCGGAAAGAGCACATTTCTGGTAAAACGGTCCAGAACACTTTCCGGTGAAGAAAAAGCGCCTTTCATCTCATTATAGACAACGCCGTTAATAGCCAGCTCATCCTCCGGCGACTCCAGTTCATAGTGCCATCCCTCCTGAAGGAATATCTTTGGCTCCCTGTAAATAGCCGGGTGGAGAACGCCGTCCAGATATACGTCCATCAGATTCTGAAAATCCTTGTCATTGCAGCTGGCAACAGGGTATACGGTCTTATCCGGATACGTCATGGCATTCAGAAACGTGTTCAGCGAACCTTTTACCAGTTCCACAAAGGGGTCCTTGACCGGAAACTTATCCGAGCCTTCCAGTACACTGTGTTCCAGTATATGGGGAAGTCCCGTACTGTCATCGGGCGGTGTACGAAAACCGATATAGAACACCTTGTTCTCATCCTCATTGGACATCAGAAAAATCCTGGCGCCGCTTTTTATGTGTTCCAGCACCATGGCCCTGGAGTCCATTTCCTCCACGTACATCTCTTCTGACACGCGGTAAGCGGCCAGCTCTTTTACCTTTTCCAGATTCCTTCCATCTGCCATTGCTTCAATCTCTCCATTCTATCGTTCATTCAGTCATATGGTGATAATAGCTATTCTGCCATTTTTCCCGCGGCCCATACACCGGCCAACTCATATGTTCCGTCCATACCGTCACATATTCCCCATGAGCCTGTCCTTCAAAATAGAAGCACATTCCCTCACGCACAGATGGATAAACAGAACCGGGTCGGATTCCGCAGATATGCCGTATACGTTGTCAAATCCCCATTTTTCCGCTGTAAGCCTGGCACGGTAAATATGGAAATTACTGGTGAGAACTCCTATTTCCAGCGGCTTGTCCGGTGCAATGGCATAAGGAACCGAGCCTGTCTTTCCGGGCATGGGGATGATCTCCTTCTTGTCCTTCATCCGGTCCTGCTCTATGACAATCTTGCTGTAAGCAATGTTCTCCACCGTGCTGGTGGAATCGGACTCCATAAGCAGCTGCCTGGGACTGACCCCGTTGTACACCAGATAATCATACATGACCTGGGCCTCGCTGTCTGCTTCCCCCGGCCCCTTGCCGCCGGAAAGCACCAGAATGGTGTACGGATTCTCCTCCGCATAGACAATGGCCCTGTCCAGACGCTTTTTCAGGGAATTGCTGACCGTATGTTCCTTGACCCTGGCCCCCAGCACAATCACATAATCCAGGTTGGCCTTTCCCGGCGTGGCTGCTCCCAGAAATACCAGGATACAGAGGATTCCCAGCACAGCCACTCCCGCAATACAGGTGGTAACCACCGACACCGGCACCCAGCGGGGGATCCGTTCCATATTTCTGGCATAATACCATTTTCCATATACCAGAAATACAAGCAGGGCCGCAAAAAACAGCCATATGAAGGCAAATGAGGTGCTTATGCCTGCATACACAACTATGATTATAAAATAAACAACGCAAAGCACTGCCAGCCCAATGAGTACTCCATCTAACATCCCAAGGCACCTCCTGTCTGCCGGAGCCAATAAAGCCCAGGCGCAGTTTCTTCCTCCCGAATTCCGTACAAACAAATTTCCAGTCTCTTCCAGTTCTCAGCTTTGTCTAATCCACGGCCTCTTCTTTTCTCCGCAGGATATCAAAAACAGACACATCCCCGGACAGCTTAACCCACAGAATCTGCTTTGGATGGGGAGCGCTCTCCTGCTCATTGCCCTCATGGTCTGTTATGGACTCCACTGTAACTTCCAGGTTCTGTCCGTCGGGCTTCATCACCTCAATGGTCTCCCCCGCAGAAAATTTATTTTTCTGTTCAATCCTGCACCGGCCCCGGCTGTCCGTTTCTTCCACGGTCCCCAGGTAGGTGTAGCTCTTTACATAGGTGCTGCTGTCATATATGTGGTCATCCGCAGTGGGCTTGCCGAAGTAAAAGCCAGTGGTAAACCTGCGGTTGGTGCATTTTCCAATTTCTTCCCTGTACCACGCCAGATTCTTCCTGTACACAGACGGATCCTTCAGATAATCATCAATTGCCCTGCGGTAGGCCCTGGTGACAGTGGCCACATAGAGAGCTGTTTTCATCCTTCCCTCTATCTTGAAACTGTCGATTCCGGCATCCATCATCTCCGGAATATACTCCACCATGCACAGGTCCTTGGAGTTGAATATATAGGTGCCACGCTCATTCTCATATACAGGCATATATTCACCGGGTCTGGTCTCCTCCACAAGGGAATATTTCCAGCGGCAGGGATGGGTGCAGGCGCCCTGGTTGGCATCCCTTCCCACAAAATAATTGCTCAGAAGGCATCTGCCGGAATAGGATATGCACATGGCGCCGTGGATAAAGCTCTCTATCTGCATATCCTGAGGGATGTGGTCCCGGATTTCCCGGATCTCCGCCAGGGACAGCTCCCTTGCAGACACCACCCGCCTTGCCCCCAGTCCATGCCAGAACAGATAGGTCCCGTAATTGGTGTTGTTGGCCTGGGTGCTTATATGGATTTCCATGTCAGGAAGAACTCTTCTGGCAATGGCGAACACACCCGGATCTGATATGATGAGCGCGTCCGGCGCCACATCCCTCATCTCTTCAAAATAAGCCTCCACCCCCGGCAGGTCTCCGTTATGGGCCAATATATTGGCCGTCACGTAGACTTTGACCCCGCGCGCATGGGCAAAGGCAATTCCCTGTTTCATCTCTTCATTGGAAAAATTATGGGCCTTGGCCCGCAGGCCAAAGGCCTCACCTCCGATATATACGGCATCTGCCCCGTAAACAACAGCTGTTTTCAGCACGTCCAGGCTTCCGGCCGGTATCAGTAATTCTGTCTTTCTCATTCCACTCTCTCCGTATATTTGGTGCTGACGGCAACTCCGTCCCCTATGGGGATGATGGCTGTCTCCAGTCCCTTTCTGTGCTTAAGCTCGTAGAGATACCGGCGCATCCTGCTGTGGATGGTCCTGTTCCTGCGCTCCACTGCAAATCTGGATTCCACGATATCTCCGTCCTGAAGTACATTGTCCGATATGAGGACTCCCCCTTCAGGCATCAGCTCCAGAATCATGGGCAGCCAGTGCAGGTACTGGCCTTTTGCGGCATCCATGAACACCAGGTCAAAGGTCTGGCCCCTAAGTTCGGCCAGAAGGTCATCTGCATCCCCTTCCAGAAGGGTGATACGCCCTTCCTCACCTGCCATTTTAAAATGTTCCCGGGCCGCCGGAATCCGTTTTTCATACTTCTCAATGGTGGTGATGCGGCAGTTTTCCGGCATCACACGGCACATGAGAAGAGAAGAGTATCCCACAGCGGTTCCTATCTCCAATATACGGGCCGGTCTCAAGGCTGCCACCAGGGTCCTTAAAAGGGCTGCGGTTTCCCTGCGTATGATGGGCACCCGGTCCCTTTCCGCTTCCTGTTCTATGGAATCCAGCAGGCTGCCCTGGCTGGATTCCAGGGAACGTATATAGTCCGTAATCCTGTCATTTACAATCATTGGGTTCCATCCTCTGCTGCATCCTCAATCCATCCGCCTTCCATCTCCTGGTCCTCGCCTTCATAGGTCTGCTCATTGGCCTGGGCCTCCTGGGAGTCAAGGGCATCCTCCCCTGACCGGGACCCAGGAGCCGCGTCAGCCGGTATTTCCCCGTCTGTCTCTGCCGCTGCGGCTGCACCGTCCTGGGACGCAGCTGCCGCAGCCGGAGATGTCTCCTGGTCCGAAGCACCGCTGTTCCCGTTTTCCTTCTCAGATGTCCTGCCCTGGGACGTCTTGGCTTCAGCTGCCTTGGCGCCGCCGGACTGGGCCGGTTTTGCACTGTCTTCGGTTTCCGGCTTTTCATTGAGAAGCTGGAGTATTTCCTTGGATGTCATGGACGTATTAAGGGTATAGGTGCCCGGATAGATGGTGTCGTAGTCATAGAACTTGCTCTGGAAAATAAAGGCAAACTCACTTTTAATAAGCCCCTTATGCGCAAGAAACTGCGCAGCATCAGACACGGATTCCTTTGAATCAATCTGGACTACCATATCCTGTCCGGGGGCCTCGTCCACTGCCTCGGCAAAAAATATCTCATGGCCAAAGGCATAGCCCCTGGCAACCGCCTCATACAGCAGCAGGATAATCAAGGCATATACCATGAGCTTCACGGATATGCCGATTATGGTGGTTGTGATTTTGTTGATTTCCCTTGTTCTATTGCTCATAATCCATTCCTCTTATCCTGCCCGGCGTCTTCATGACCGCGGTATCCCGGACCGTTATCTGTTATACCTCCATGATAATTGGCAGAATCATGGGATTGCGCTTCATGCGCTTCCACAAAAAGTCACTTAAACTGTCTTTAATGATGTTCTTTATCTTACCCCAGTCGCTGACATGGCGGTCCAGGCAGTCCTGCACTGCGTCGTACACAATGGTGTGGGCCTCCTCCAGCAAATCCTCGGATTCCCGCACATACACAAAGCCTCTGGACACAATATCCGGACCCGCAAGCAGCTGGTTGCTGTGCTTCTCTAACGTCAATACTACTACAATAATACCATTTTGTGCAAGGTTTTGTCTATCCCGTAATACAATATTGCCCACATCGCCCACGCCGAGGCCGTCCACGAAGATGCCTCCGCAGGTAACATGGTCTATCACCTCGCAGCTGTCCTCGTCCAGGGCCACCACGTCGCCGGAGTTGACCATGACAGCATTTTCCTTTTGTACACCCATAAACTGGGCCAGTTCCCTCTGGGCCATACGGTGGCGGTACTCCCCATGGATGGGGATGGAGAACTTTGGATGCACCAGGGAATAAATCAGCTTCAGATCCTCCTGGCAGGCATGTCCTGATACGTGGGTATCCTGGCAGATTACCTCAGCGCCCTTCATGGACAGCTCGTTCACCACATTGGCCACTGCCTTTTCATTTCCGGGAATCGGCGTGGAGCTCAGCACCACCACATCTCCCGGCACAATGGATACCTTCTTATGGATGCTGGCAGCCATCCTGGAAAGGGCGGCCATGGACTCGCCCTGGCTTCCCGTGGTAATGAGCACCGTGGACTCCGGCGGGTAGTTCCTCAGGTGTTCAATGTCGATGAGGGTTCCCTCCGGCACATTGATATACCCCAGCTTGCTGGCAATATCCATGATAGTCACCATGCTGCGGCCTTCCACCACCACCTTGCGCCCGTATTTGTACGCCGTGTTCACCACCTGCTGAACCCGGTCCACATTGGAGGCAAAGGTGGCCACGATGATGCGCCTGTTCTGGTGCTCCGCGAATATGGCGTCAAATGTCTTTCCCACCGTACGCTCGGACATGGTGAATCCGGGACGGATGGCATTGGTACTGTCTGCCATCAGGGCCAGCACGCCCTTCTTGCCCAGCTCCGCAAAGCGCTGCAGGTCAATGGGATCCCCAAACACCGGCGTGTAGTCAATCTTAAAGTCTCCTGTGTGCAGCACGGTTCCCACCGGCGTAAATATAGCCAGGGCGGATGCGTCCTGGATGCTGTGGTTTGTCTTCACGAATTCCACTCTGAAGCATCCCAGGTTCACGGACTGTCCGTGCTTCATCACCTTGCGCTTGGTGTTCTTTAAGAGGCGGTGCTCCTCCAGCTTATGCTCAATCAGAGCAATGGTCAGCTTTGTGCCGTATACAGGCACATTGACCTGCTGCAGGATATAAGGCAGGGCGCCGATATGGTCCTCATGGCCATGGGTGATGACGAAGCCCTTCACCTTGTCAATGTTCTGCTTTAAGTAGGTCACGTCCGGTATAACCAGGTCAATGCCCAGCATGTCGTCCCCCGGGAAGGCCAGTCCGCAGTCCACCACAATGATGCTGTCCTCATACTCAAAGGCGGTGATGTTCATTCCAATCTGCTCAAGACCGCCTAATGGAATGATTTTCAGCTTGCCCTTTCCGTCCTTTTTTCCATCCCGTGCCTTCTGTCTGGCCGGTGCGGGAAGCGCCTTTGATTCACCGGAATTTCTGGAGTTCTTGGACTCTCCGGAATTCCTGGATGCCTTGGACTCTCCGGAATTTCTGGACTCTCCAGAATTCCTGGACTCCCCTGAACCTCTGGCCGCCTTGGACTCTCCGGAATTCCTGGACGCCTTTGCGCTGCCGGTTCCCTTGGAGGACCTTGCGCCGGCGCTGTCCTTGGACTCCCTGGCAGCAGTTCCGGTCTGGTTCTCTCCCTTTTGTCCGCTCCTGCTCTTTGCCTGACCCTGTCTGGAACCCGTATTTTTCTTTTTCTGGGCTTCCCCATTTCCTCCCTGTTCCTTGGAAGCGGTCTTTTTCTGAGCCGGTCTTCTGTTCTGGGACTTCTTCACAGGCTGCTCCTGTGGGGCCGCAGCTCCCGCTGTCTCCTGGACACCGGCATCCTGGGCATTGTTTTCCTGTACGGCCTGAATTGTTGCCTGTGCAGCTGCCTCTGGCGCCACCTCTGCCGTATTCTCTTTTTCTTCTAAATTCAAATTGATTCCTCCAATCTTTCTTTCTATCTATTTCTCAAGGTCCACATCTGCATCGCTTAACAGTTCTTCAAACACTTTCATCAGTGCGTCCAGTTCGCTGTCGTCTTCCACAAACTCATACACGGCCTCAGCGTCCTGCTGTCCTGACATATCCTTAAGGATATAGCACTCTCCGTCCTCGCCTTCCGGCGCGTCTGTCACAAGCAGATAACTCCTTGCATTTATCCTTGTTTCTTCCAACACATAAAAATCCACGGATTCTCCGGAATCCGTCACCATGGTAATCATATCTTCTCTCGTCTTTTCTTCCATTTCTTCTCTCCTGGCGCCTGTCTGTCACGCCTGACGCGACCGGCCGCATTGTCCATGTCCCAATTGCATCCTAACTATACTGCAGGCTGTCCAGATACCCCTGCAGAATCATGGCTGCCGCAATTTGGTCCACGCTTTTCTTTCTGTTTTCCCTGCGAACACCGCTTTCAATCAGAACCCGTTCTGCCGCCACTGTGGTGAGACGCTCGTCCCAGAGGATAACCTCAAGACCGGTACGCCTTTCCAGAGCCGCTTTGAACTCCTGGGTCTTTTCCCCGCGCTCGCCCACTGTATTGTTCATATTCTTAGGATAACCAAGAACAATACGTTCAATCTCGTATTCACCAATTAATTGCTCAATCCTCGCAAGGGTCTGACGCATCTTATTCTCGCTGGCCCTGGTGATTGTTTCCACTGTCTGGGCAGTGATACCTAAAGGATCGCAGACTGCCACCCCAACTGTTTTCGAGCCAAAATCCAGACCCATTATCCTCATATTCAATTCCTCCGGTAAACGCAAAAAATCGGAATGCACCATAAAAGCAGCTGGCCTATGGCCAACTGAATGCATCCCACTCATATCCATCCGTACATTACTGTAAAGGCCCGTTTCCGGGCCTTCTGTTATTCACGCCGCATATCCTGCCTGCCCGTGGCGGGCCGGATGCCCCTGGAGCGCCTCTGTAGATTGCCCCGGAACCAGTCTGAAACAGTTCTTATTTCAGACGGGCATCAATATACACAGCCATCAGTTCCTCCAGAATCTCATCCCGCTCAACCTTCATGATAAGACTTCTGGCGCCCTTATGGCTGGTAATATAAGTCGGGTCCCCAGACATGATATAACCCACGATCTGGTTCACGGGATTATACCCCTTTTCAGTCAAGGCAATATATACCTGCTCCAGTACGTCGCTTACTTCTATCTTTTTGTCCTGAACAGCTTGAAAATATTGAGTATCTTTTATATTGCCCATGTCATCACGTCCTTTAAGTATTCTTCTCTATTCTACATTATATTTTGCTATTCGGCAATAGATTATTTTCTTAATTTTTTCTAATTATTGTCATGTTTCTGTAAAATGTCGCACAATCTTTCCGTCTTTTCGGAAATATGTTCCTTTTTTCAAGAAAATTCCACCTTTAACATCTCATCGTTCAGCAGCCCGGAAGCAAAAAGCTCCATAATACGCCCGCCAAACTCTTCCCGGTTCATTCCGTCCTCCAGGGGCAGGGCTGCTTTGACATACTGAGGAGTATGGCCCATCATATACCATTTTCCCCCAATCTCAGCTGCCTCCTCAAACAGGACCGATACCCGGCTGCCTGCAAAGCGCTCCCTGTACTCACGCGACATGGTCTTTTCCAGCTCCAGCAGCACGTCGCTGCGCCGGGCCTTTACCTGCTCCGAAACCTGGTCCTCCATGACAGCCGCCCTGGTGCCCTGGCGTTTGGAATATTTAAAGACATGCATCTCATAAAAACGCACTGTCTCCAGAAATCTTCTGGTCTCCTCAAACTCTTCCTCTGTCTCTCCCGGAAACCCTGCAATCACATCCGTTGTAATGGCCGGGTGGTCAAAGATCTCCCTGAGTATGCCGCAGCGCCTGAGATAATCCTCCGTGGTATAATGGCGGTTCATGCGTTTTAATGTGGCATCGCAGCCGCTTTGGAGGGAGAGGTGGAAATGAGGGCAGAATTCCGGCAGTCCGGCCAGCTTTTCGGCAAATTCCCTGGTGATGATTCTCGGCTCCAGGGAACCCAGACGGATGCGCTCCAGTCCCTCCACCCGGTGAATCCGCTCTATCAAATCCCACAGGGGGCCGCTGTCCCAGTCTCCGCCCTTTACCGGGCTTCCTTCCATGTGCTCTGTTCCGTAGGAGCTTAAATGGATTCCCGTAAGCACCACTTCCCTGTAACCCCGGGCCACCAGCCCTTTAACCTCAGCCTCCACATCCTCCGGCTTCCGGCTTCTGACCCTGCCTCTGGCATAGGGGATAATGCAGTAGCTGCAGAACTGGTTGCAGCCGTCCTGGACCTTGATAAATGCCCTGGTATGTTCTCCCAGACGGCTCACATGAAGCTCCTCATACTCCCGGGCCCGGGCAATATCCAGCACATAGCCGTCTTCATCCCCCTGCCTGTCCTTCATGTATTCTTCCAGAATATCCGCCAGACGCGCCTTATTGTTATTGCCCACAATGATATCCACGCTGTCATCTTCCTTCAGGGCGTCGGATGCCACCTGGACATAACAGCCCGCCGCCACCACCACAGCCTCAGGATTTAACTTCTTTGCGCGGTGGAGCATCTGGCGGGATTTGCGGTCCGCGATATTGGTCACGGAACATGTATTGATAATATAGACGTCCGCCTTCTGGTCAAAGGGTACGATTTCATAACCGCGCTCCTCTAACTGCTGCTGCATGGCTTCTGTCTCATAAGCATTCACTTTGCATCCCAGGTTATGCAGGGCTGCTTTTGGCATTGTAAAACCTCCTGTTTACGGTCTGTTGCGACCCTTTATACATGGCTTGCGCCCTATGGAACTCTAACCAAATTACCATATTGTTACTGCGTTTTTCATGCAATCTCACTATTGACTTTTAGTCCCCCTGTCTGTAGTATTAAAGCAAAGCAGGATTCACTGCAAACATAATCCATACACACTTACCACAAGGAGGGTTTTTCTCATGAAAACAGTTCGTATTTCGTTAAATTCCATTGACAAGGTTAAGTCATTTGTAAATGATTTATCTAAGTTTGATGTTGATTTTGATCTGGTTTCCGGCAGATATGTGATTGATGCAAAGTCTATCATGGGCATCTTCAGCCTGGATTTATCCAAGCCAATCGACCTGAACATCCATGCCGAGAGCTGCGTTGATGACATTCTGGCTATCTTATCACCATACATCATCGCTTAATCTGCTGATTCTTCATCCGCTGCCCAGGCAGCGTGACAAAGCACATAGGTCATCAGAAACCATCAGAGTCTGCCGAGGCAGACTCTTTTTTGCGTTTGTTTTGACGTTTGCTCCCTGAGCGGACTGGTCTGTTTTTCCCTTACCCCTGGCAGAGAATCTGTTCCGTGGTCTCCAGAGCAGTCTCCACCAGCTGGTCGATTTTCTCCTCCAGACGGCGCTCCGAACTGTGAATCACATTGATGTTGGGCTTTGTCACCGGATGCTTGGCCACAAAAATGGTGCAGCAGTCCTCGTAAGGCTGTATGGATGTCTCGTAGGTGCCGATTTTCTCAGACACATCCACGATTTCCTGTTTGTCAAATCCAATGACAGGCCTGAACACAGGCATGGTGCACACCTCATTGGTGGCTGCCAGGGACTGTAAGGTCTGGGAGGCCACCTGTCCGATGCTCTCGCCTGTAATGAGGCCGATGGAGCCGGTGCGCTCCGCGATGGTCTGGGCAATCCGCATCATATAGCGGCGCATGATGATGGTCAGCTCCTCATGAGGGCACTTATCATAAATGTAGAGCTGGATGTCCGTGAAATTCACCACATGGAGATTGATGGGGCCCGCGTATCTGGCCACCAGGTTTGCCAGGTCCACCACCTTCTGCTTTGCCCGTTCGCTGGTATAAGGCGGGGCATGGAAATACACTGCGTCTATCTTCACGCCTCTCTTGGCAATCATGTAGCCTGCCACCGGACTGTCGATGCCGCCGGACAGCAGCAGCATGGCCCTGCCGTTGGTTCCCACAGGCATGCCTCCGGGTCCGGGTATCATCAGTGAAAACAGGTTGATCCTCTGGCGCACCTCCACATGGAGAATCACATCCGGGTGATGGACGTCCACACGCATCTGGGGAAACGCTTCCAGAATCACCTCCCCCATGTCGCGGTTAATCTGCTCCGAAGTCACGGGATACTGCTTGTCCCCCCTGCGGGCATTTACCTTGAAGGTGATGTTCTTATCCGGATAAACCTGGTCCATGTACTCCACCACATGTTGTTTCAGGTTCTCGTAATCCTTATCCTCAATCTGCACCATGGGGCAGATATCCGCGATGCCGAATACACGCTTCAGCGCCTCCACCGCATCGTCGTAATCATAGTCTGTTTCCGCCTTCACATAGATGCGTCCTGACTCCTTGGTGACGTCAAACTGCCCCTCCACGCTTTTCAGCGCATAGCGGATCTGCTTTATGAGGGCATCCTCAAACATATACCGGTTTTTGCCCTTGGTGCCAATCTCTGCGTATTTAATTAAAAATGACTGGTACTGCATCTTTTACCTCTTTCTGTCGCTTAATCGTCCCCTTCATTGTCCTGCGGGGCCGAATCATTTACACGGTTCAGCCTCTGTGGTACCTTCTCAGCACCGGCAGAAGCTCTTCCAGGACTTCCATGCAATAGTCTACCTCTTCTCTTGTGTTGAACACGCCGAAGCTGAATCTCAGCGTGGAATCCAGCAGTTCCTGCCTGACCCCGATGGCCTTTAAGGTTCCGCTGATTGCCGGGTGATTGGAAGAACAGGCGGATCCGGAAGAAACATAGATTCCCTTGTCCTCCAGGGCGTGAAGAAGGACCTCGCTTCTCACACCCTGAAAGCTTGCGCTGACAATCTGGGGCGCGCTCTCCATTCCCTTGCGGCTGTTGACAGTAACGCCCGGCAGGGACGCCATGCGGTCTGTCATATAGTCTTTCAGGCCGGTAATATACTCCACCTTCTGCTGATGGTCTGTGTAGATTTCCCTGGCCGCCCGGCCCATGCCCGCGATGCCAGGAACATTTTCCGTGCCTGAACGCATGTCCTTTTGCTGGCCTCCTCCGTAGAGAAGGGGACGGATCTTCACCTTCTCGTCTATATAGAGAAAACCCACTCCCTTGGGGCCGTGAATCTTATGGGCACTGACAGATAACAGGTCGATTCCCTGCTTCTTAGGACGTATGGTAAGCTTACCGTAAGCCTGGATGGCGTCCACATGGAAAAGGATGGCCGGATTCTTCCCATGGATAAGGGATGCTATCTGCTCCACCGGTTCAATGGCGCCCACCTCGTTGTTCACATACATGATGGATACCAGGATGGTGTCCGGACGGATGGCTGCTTCCAGTTCCTCCAGGGAAATGTGGCCCTGGCTGTCCACAGACAGATATGTGACCTCAAATCCCTGCTGCTCCAGATAGGCCAGAGGGTTGTAAACCGAGGCATGTTCGATTCTGGTGCTGATGATGTGCTTTCCGGCCCTCTGGTTGGCCATGGCGGTGCCGATGAGAGCCATGTTGTTGGATTCCGTGCCGCCGGAGGTGAACAGGATTTCCTTATCCCTGACCTTTAATGTTTTAGCAATGTCCGCCGCTGCCTGGCGCACATACTGCTCTGCCTCCATTCCCTTTCTGTGCTTGGCGGAGGGATTGCCGTAATCCTCCGTCATGGTCTTTACCACAATATCCCTCACGCTGTCAAACACGCGGGTGGTGGCTGAATTGTCAAAATATGCTTCCATTATACAAACTCCTTTACAGCGCCCCTTCCAGCCGCATCATAAGCACCGACAGCAGGGCCAGCCCCGCTGTCTCCGTCCTCAGTATCCTGCGTCCCAGGCTGATGGGCCGCACGCCTTTTGAAAGGGCCAATTCTATCTCCCGTTCATCAAAACCGCCCTCCGGGCCGATAAACACAGCAATGTCCTGTCCCGGCCCCGCGGCATCCAGCTCCGTCTTTGTGCCGTCCATCCCCGCCTCATGTTCATAAGGAATGAGACGCACGGAAAATCCCTGGCTTTCCACATAGTCAAAGGCTTCTTTTAAGGTCATAATGCCGGATACCCTGGGAACCAGGCTCCGTTTGGACTGCTTGGCGGCGCTTTCCGCAATGGCCTGCCACCGCTTGACCTTGGCCTCTTCCTTTTTGGGGTCCAGTTTAACCACCGTGTTCCTGGTGGACACAGGCACAATGCCTGCCGCCCCCAGCTCCACAGCCTTCTGTATGATGAACTCCATCTTATCAGATTTGGGCAGTCCCTGAAAGAGCCAGATTCTGGAAGGAAGCTCTCTCCCCTCCTCCTCTGTCTCAAGAATCCGTACCGTGACTTCCTGTCCGGCGATTTCCTCCGCCTGACACAGGTAGTCCCTGCCGGTGCCGTCGCTGACCAGCATTTCCTCCCCCTGCCTTATGCGCAGGACATTCTTTATGTGGTTCACGTCAGATCCGGTTATCCTTATCAGGCCGTCCTCCACCTGCTCAGGGTTCACAAAAAAATGATGCATGGCTTTCCCTCAGGTCCTTCCTTATTCATCCTATTTCCTTCTGGCGGTCACGCTCACCCATTCTCCCTGGTATGTGATTTCCACCACTTCCAGCTCCGGACAGCGCCCAAAGGCCTCCTTCACCGCCTCTTCCTTCATATCAATAATGCCGGAGGTGATGAAGATACCGCCTTTTTTCAGATGGGCCGGTATCTCATCCACCAGCAGAATAATAACATCCGCCAGTATGTTGGCCACTGCCACATCGTACTTACCGTATCCCGCCCATTCCTTGACGGAAACATCGTCTATGATATTACCCTGGAGTACATGGAACCTGTCTTCAGGAATGCTGTTGGCTTCCAGGTTCTCCCTTACGGCGTTGATGGCATTTTCATCCAGGTCCGTGCCCCACACCTCTTTTGCCCCCAGTTTCAGGGCTGTGATTCCCAGGATACCGCTGCCTGTTCCCACATCCAGCACCAAGGTGTCCCGGTTCACGTACTTTTTCAGCTGGCGGATGCACAGCTGGGTGGTCTCATGCATGCCTGTTCCAAAGGCCGTTCCCGGGTCAATCTGCACCAGAAGCTTGTCCTTGTGCTCCTCCGGTATGGTTTCCCAGGTAGGCTTAATCAGAATATCGTCCACTGTAAAGGGCTTAAAGTATTGTTTCCAGTTGTTAATCCAGTCCTTGTCCTCTGTCTCCGACGCGGTGATGGTCCTGGCGCCCAGATCCGCAAATGGGGACAGCTCGTCCAGGCCTTCTTCCACCCGTCTGAGGTAATCCGCCACATCCGCGTCATCATCCAGGTAAAAACTTATCCTGGCAACGCCTTCGTCCGGAGGAAGCTCAGGAAGAATGTCAATAAACATCCCCTTTGTCTCCTTCTCTGTCAGGGGCACATTGTCTTCGATTTCGATTCCTTCTATACCAATGTCGTCAAACATGCTGCTAATCAGGTCTACAGCCTGTGTTGTGGTAGTTAATGTAAATTTTTTCCATTTCATGTGATTCTCTCCTATTTCCTATGTGCTGTTTACGGGCTGCTTATGTGTTGCTTATTATTTTAATGAACAATACCCCAAGCACCGCCAGTACCACGGGACGGACCACCTTCTGGCCGTCGTGGGCCACCATGCCTGCACCGATGTAGTGTCCCGCTATGGAACACACGCCTGCTGTAAGCCCCAGCGGGTAGTAAACATTTCCGGTGGCAATAAAGGTCACCAGGGCCGCTATATTAGAGGAAAGATTGATTACCTTTGTCTGGGCGGAGGCGCTGCGGGCGTCCATCCCGGCAGCCCCTGTGAGAATCAGAATCAGGAAGGTTCCTGTTCCGGGTCCGTAAAAGCCGTCATATCCCCCCACAAAAAAGGCCGCCGCCATGGAGATGGCAAACACCTTATTTCTGGAAATATCTTCCGTCCTGTCCCTGGCTCCCATATCCTTGTTCCTGAGCACGTAGAATGCCACAACGGGCAGCACCACAATCATCATGTGCTTGATGACGGATTCCGGCACCATGAGGGCCAGGTGGGCGCCCAGAGCCGAACCCATAAGGGCTGCCGCCGAGGAGCACACCGCCATAAGCACCTTTCCTTTGAGAAAACCGTGCTTTGCCAGCCGGGCCGTGGAAACAGTGGTGCCCATGGCCGAGCTGAGTTTATTGGTACCCAGGGCCACATGGGCGGGCACCCCTGCAATGAGATATGCGGGCAGAGCAATAAGCCCGCCGCCGCCTGCAATGGAATCCACCAGTCCGGCCAGGAACACCAACGGGCACACAATTAGATATTGTAACATGATTGTATCCTCTTTTCTGTAAAACAACCTTTATATTATCACATATTATGAACACTGGCAATAAGCGGCAATTTTTTTTTGCAATAAAAAAGCCCCGCCCTGCATTAACATTATGAACGGATGAAAGAAAGATGCCGGGGCAGGAACGGGCAGCCGCGAAAGCCCCAGGGGACAGGGATTCCGGAACATACAATCATAAACCTAAAGGGCGGCAAAAAGCCGCACGAAATTCCAATATTGCATTACACTCCATCACACACACATACCGGATGGAACGGCTCCCAGGCATTGAACCAAAATACAAAAGAAACGGATTACCATACAGTTACCATATAAATAAGGATACAAAAGAAAAAATTGCTTCTGGTCTTAAAGTTACCATACGACAAAAACAGAAAACCCCGGCGCCTGCTTGCCACAGGCGCCGGGGTTTTCCGCTACCGGACCAAAGCCCCGTCCGCTCCCACCACATAGCCGTCCGGGGTTGTGGTATTCACAAACAGCCGTCCCATGGTACCGTCGGACTGGGTATTGAAATAATAAAGCTGTCCGTCTATCATCTGCCAGCCCGTGCGCATCATGCCCAGAGTGCCGTCATCCAGAGGATTCAGATAATACCGGTTTCCGTCGCTGTCCGTGAACCATCCCGTCAGCATATATCCGTTCTGGTCAAAGCGGTACCAGCGGTTATGTATCAGCTGCCAGCCCCCGGACAGCCAGCTGCCGCCGCAGAGCTGGAACCACCAGCCCCCCGGACTGTATCTCCAGCCCTGGCCGTACTGGACCCCGGGCCCTCCATTGTAATACCACCAGTCGTCATCATCCCAGTCGTCCCAGTCATCCCAGTCATCATCATTGGGATCCCACCAGTATCCGGGATCAAACTGGGCCGTGGACGTATCCGGCACATTGGTATTAAAGCCGGGGTAAGCCCTGACCGTATTATCTGTGGTAACCTGGGCATTGCCCTGAGGCGCTGATGGGCCGCCGTAATCATAGGTCCCTGACGGCGCAGTCCCATAATCATACTCCACACCGGGGCCGCCCCTGCGGTAATGGTCATAATACCAGCTGTCTCCCGGCCCATAGGCCAGGCAGTCCTGTACCGGCAGGAAAGACAGAGCTGCGGCAGCCGCCAGTATAAGCGGCACAGAAATCATCCTTCTCATGTTTTTCTCCTCTTTTTCTTAGGTCTGTATTACATTTCCCATTACATTCTCAACTACCTTCTTACGCATATCTAAAAGTATATCACAACACAATTGACATTTTCAACACATGAGCATACAATAGTTGTATGTGCAATTGTTGCGAATGCATTTATTTGACTTATGTAACTTATGTTACAGTTCAATGAAGGAGGATTCCGGAATGAAGGAATTTTTATCTTATCTGAAGCCTTACAAAAGGGACGCGGTGCTGGCTGTTTTCTGTATTGAAGCCGAGACCGTGTTTGAGTTAATCATCCCGCTGGTCATGGCTTCCATTGTGGATGTGGGCGTAGCCACCGGGGCCCGCCATTATATCCTGATGAAGGGGCTGCAGATGGTTCTCTTTGCCCTTATCTCCCTTGTGCTGGGCCAGGGCTCCGCCATGTTCTCGGCCCGTTGCGGCCAGGGACTGGGGGCCGAAATCCGCAAGGCGGAGTTTGCAAAGCTGCAGCAGTTTTCCTTTGCCAACACAGACCATTTCAGCAGTTCTTCCCTGGTGACCCGCCTTACCAGCGACGTTACCACCATACAAAACTCTGTTGCCACAGGCATGCGGCCCGCTTTCCGCTCACCGGTCATGATGCTCACCGCCATGGCCGCTTCCTTTTACATCAATCCGCAGCTGGCACTGGTGTTTCTGGTGGCTGCCCCTGTTCTGGGTGTGCTGCTGTTTTTCATCATCAGCCATGTGCGCCCCCTGTACAGTGTGATGCAGGGCGCCATCGACATGGTAAACCGCATCATTCAGGAAAACCTGACCGCTATCCGTGTGGTGAAATCCTATGTCCGGGGCGATTATGAAATTCACAAATTCGAGGAGGTCAATTACAATCTGCAGTTCACAGCGGAAAAAGCCTTCCGCCTGGCAGTCCTCAATATGCCGGCCATGCAGTTAGTCATGTACTCCACCATCCTGTGCATCCTGTGGTTCGGAGGCAGGCTGGTCACCATAGGTGGCGTGAAGGTGGGCGAGCTCACCGGTTTCCTGAGCTATGTGATGCAGGTTTTAAATTCCCTGATGATGTTCTCCAATGTGTTCCTTATGACCACCAGGGCCCTGGCTTCCTGGAAGCGTATCTCGCAGGTCATGGATGAGGAAATCGACATCAGGGAGGATGCGTCCAGCACCCTGGAAGTAAAGCACGGTGATATCCGGTTTGAGAATGTGTACTTTAAATACAATCAGGAGGCTGCCGAATATGTGCTCTCAGACATTTCCTTCCATATAAAGCCGGGACAGACCGTGGGCATCATTGGCCAGACAGGCGCTGCCAAGAGTACGCTGGTGCAGCTGATTCCCAGGCTCTATGATGTCACCAAGGGCACTGTTTATATAGACGGCCGCCCGGTCCGGGAATACTCCCTTAAAGGACTGAGGGATTCCATCGCCATGGTGCTCCAGAAAAACACCCTGTTTTCCGGGACAGTAAAGGATAACCTGCGCTGGGGCAGGGAAACAGCCACGGACCAGGAAATCGAGGAGGCCTGCCGCATTGCCTGCGTGGATGAATTCATCGACCGCCTGGAGCGGGGATATGAAACAGAGCTGGGCCAGGGAGGCGTCAATGTGTCGGGCGGACAGAAGCAGAGACTCTGCATTGCCAGGGCCATCCTAAAGTCTCCCAGGGTGCTGATTCTGGATGATTCCACCAGCGCCGTGGATACGGCCACAGAGGCCAAAATCCGGGATGGACTGGCAAAGAGCATGCCGGATACAACTAAAATCATCATTGCCCAGCGCATATCCTCCGTTGCCCACGCAGACCAAATCATCATACTGGAGGACGGACGGGTGAACGCGGTCGGCAGCCACGAAACCTTGCTGGCTTCCAACCAGATTTATCAGGACATCTATCATTCTCAGCAGGAAGGGGCGAATCTGTAATGGCAAGAATAGCAAATTATAACCGTCCCAAGGATACCGGACGGACCTTAAAGCAGATGTTCGGCTACCTGGGCCGGCACAAGTGGTATATGCTGGTCATCGCCCTCCTGGTGGCAGTCAGCGCCCTGTCCAGCATTTCAGGAACATACATGTTAAAACCAGTCATCAACCGTTTCATTCTCCCGGGTGACATACCGGGGCTTGTAAACATGCTGCTGGTCATGGGAGGGCTGTACCTGTGCGGCGCACTCTCCTGTTATGCCTACAATCAGATGATGGTCCATATTTCCCAGAAGGTGGTGAGCGAAATCCGCTCCGACCTGTTCCGGCACACCCAGCGCCTTCCCCTGACCTACTTTGACGCCCATACCCACGGGGAGCTGATGAGCCGTTTTACCAACGATGTGGATACCATCAGCGAAGCCCTTAACAACAGCTTTGCCATGATGATACAGAGCTTCATAACCATAACAGGGACCATCACCATGCTGCTGGTGCTGGACTGGCGTCTTTCCCTCATTGTCATGGTTTTTCTGCTTCTCATGGTTTTGTTCATCCGTTATAATGGAAAAAGGAGCAGGAAGTATTTTATCCAGCAGCAGAAGTACCTGGGAAGCATCAACGGCTTTGTGGAGGAGATGGTGGCCGGACAGAAGGTGGAAAAGGTGTTTAACCATGAGGCGCAAGACTACGAGGAATTCTGCCGCCGCAACGAGGCGTTCCGGACAGCGGCCACCAGGGCCCTGACCTATTCCGGCATGACGGTTCCCACCATTGTGGCCCTGTCTTATGTAAACTATGCCCTGTCAGCCTGTGTGGGCGGCCTGTTCGTCCTGTCAGGGTTAACGGATTTGGGGACCCTGGCGTCCTATCTGGTGTATGTGCGCCAGAGCGCCATGCCCATGAACCAGTTTACCCAGCAGATTAACTTTCTTTTGGCTGCCCTGTCCGGAGCCGAACGTATTTTTGATATGATGAACGAGATCCAGGAACTGGACGAAGGCACTGTGACGCTGTGTAATGTGCGCAGGAACGACCAGGGCGGCTGGGAAGAATGCAGGGAATTCACCCACTGTTTCGCCTGGAAGGTGCCGCACGAAGGTCCGGCTGATATGGCAGAGCCCCATACCGGCTCCCAGTCCGGCTTCCGTCTCATTCCCCTTAAGGGGGATGTGCGTTTCGACCAGGTTGTGTTCGGATACACGCCGGAGAAAACCATTCTGAACGGCATCAGCCTTTATGCGAAACCGGGGCAGAAAATCGCGTTTGTGGGTTCCACCGGCGCCGGAAAGACCACCATCATCAATCTGGTAAACCGTTTCTACGAAATACAGCAGGGAACCATAACCTATGACGGCATTGACATAAGAACCATTAAAAAGGACGATTTGCGCCGTTCCCTCTCCATGGTAATCCAGGATACCCACCTGTTCACCGGAACCATAGCGGACAATATACGTTACGGACGGCTGGATGCCACAGACGAGGACGTGGTAAACGCGGCCAAGGTAGCCAATGCCCACTCCTTTATCCGGCGGCTGCCCCAGGGATATGACACGCCCCTTCACAGCGACGGCGCCAACCTGTCCCAGGGCCAGCGCCAGCTCCTGGCCATTGCAAGGGCAGCCATCTCCCGCCCGCCTGTGCTGATTCTGGATGAGGCCACCAGCTCCATTGACACCCGGACGGAAAAACTCATTGAAAAGGGTATGGATGCGCTGATGGACGGGCGCACTGTCTTCGTCATCGCCCACAGGCTGTCCACGGTCCGCAACTCCAAGGCCATTATGGTGCTGGAAAAGGGAGAAATCATAGAGCGCGGTAGCCACGAAGAACTGATTGACCAGAGAGGACGGTATTATAAACTGTACACAGGCCAGTTTGAACTGGAATAGAGAAAGGAAACATGAACCATGATGAAACAAGAGCAAGTGCGCCGCCTTCTGGTGAGGGCGGAAAGGGCAAGGAAACATCTGATGCAGCCCCATTTCACCCGGATCGGCCTTACCTTCGGCCAGGGCCACGCCCGCATCCTGGATGTACTGCTGGCCCGGGACCATATCACCCAGAAAGAACTGTCAGATCTCTGCCATATGGATGTAACCACCATGTCCCGCTCCCTGGACCGTCTGGAGGAATCCGGCTACCTGGTAAGGGAAAAGGATCCGGGATGCCGCAGATCCTATCTGATATGCCTCACCGGCGATGGTGCCGCAGAGGCCCGCAGGGTACGCAAGGTGCTGGAGATGGTGGATGAGGTTATATGGAACGGGCTGGATCAGGATGAGATGGAAGCATTCTGCGGCACTATGGAAAAAATATGCAGAAACCTGGAGGAATGCGATTTTAAATTTGATGAGCAGGAAACGTAAGGGAAAACCGCCCGGTCAGAATAGAACTATTCCGGCAGGGCGGTTTTCCTGTTTATATGTTTATTTTATTCATACCATTTCATCCGTCTGCCGGTTCCATCTACTGCTGGTTCAGATATGTACGGATATTATCCAGCACCTTTTTGCTGAGCAAATCAAAGGCCTGCTTTGTTCTTCCGGCAGAGATATGGGCGCAGAATACGCCCGGATGGCGAATCAGTTCGCCGGTGCTATCTCCCAGCGCGCCCTCTGTATCACAGATAAAATAATTATTTCCCTGATCCAGCCATGTTTTCAGGGCAGGAAGGTCGAATGCAGGTCCGATGGAGGTATTGAACAGGATTTTTCCCTGTCCCAGCTGTGTGAATTCTTCCTCATGAAGCAGAATCACATTCTTATTCAGACAGGCAAAGACCACCTCGCTGCGGGCCAGCAGTTCCTTTAAAGGCCTGTAAACCAGCCCCTGGTCTTCCCTGTCCTGCTTCCTGGAACGGCTGTAATAGGACACATCCGCTCCCATGAATTTCATGGCATCCGCTATCATTCCTCCCGATACGCCCATTCCGATGATACCCACCTTTAAATCCGTGATTTCAACCGGCATATCCCGAAACATGGGCCGGTCGAAGCCGTGAAGGAAACGCACCAGCTCGCAGAGCACGTATTCCACCACTCCCCTGTCTCCGTAATCCCTGATTCCAAGCACTGTAATGCCCCGTTCCCTGGCGCAGGCAATGTCCACATTGGCGCTTTCCTCCGAATAGAGGCTGCAGCACATGCCAATGTACCGGATAGAGGGACAGCTCTCAATTACATAGCGGCTGATTCTGGATGTGTAGCTTACCAGCACTGCGTCCGCATCCCCGATGCGCCGGATGATTTCCTCATCACCGGACGGAACATCTTCATACAATGTTATCTCCCCTGCATACCCGCGCAGCTCCTCCTCTGCCTGTGAAACCAGGTTCACAGGCTCTATTGCCACTAATTTTTTAAACATGTCCATTTCCTCCTAAAATACAATGGGTGATACAATATTCTGCAAAACCGCCACCACGCTCCAGCCGGCAATGGCGCTGGTACTGGAGTAAATATCCACAACAGCCTTCACGCCTTCTATCTCGGATGTAATCTTATGGTCATCCCCAACCATGCCCGGAACGCTGTATATATCCACACGGGTATCCTCCGGACCCACGGTCGCAAGGGATGAGGCCACAGCCACATTCACCTTGGTGGGAAGGAGTGAAATGGCTTCCTTTGCATTACCATGGAATACGTGACTCTCCTGTGTGTCCTCCATCAGGCGCTCTTCAAAAAGCGGGGTTCCCTTCAAGGATGCCGGTCCCTTTTTGGTCCTGATGCCTGCCTCTGCCTGCCCCATAAGGGATATGGTCCGCAGCACATCAAAACCTCCCACTGCACCGGATGCAATGTACACCCTGGTTCCATGGACGGCAGCTGTTTCCTTTACCTGTCCATAAAATTCCTTATCTGCAAACGCTCCGATGGACAGCACAATCATACTGGCTCCGGATGCCAGAATCTTCACTCCGCAGTCCTTGACCGACTGGACCGAAGCTGCCTCCGCAACATAGTCAGGGGCCAGCGCCAGAAGCTCGTCTATGGTGCTGCATGCCCGGCACCCGCCTTTTTTTGCCAGAAGCTCTGTCTTTTCCCTGGTTCTGCCCAAAACTCCCACCAGCTCATATTCATCCAGCATTCCCTTCAGGCCGGCTTCCACTATAATATCGGCCAGATAGCCATTGCCCAGGATTCCAAGTTTTAATTTTCCCATTGTAACCTCCTAAAACGAGGGCTGAACGCTCAATAAAAGCCTTCAGCCCTCCATGTCTCTTTTTTTATGGCTTAGTTTGTATAGTTGTCAAAATATCCCTGAACCAGGATAACCGGTGTTCCCTTATCGCCGGAACCGCTGGTAAGGTCGCACAGAGAGCCTATAAGGTCGGTAAGCCTTCTGGGCGTGGTTCCCTGGGATGCCATGTCGCCCACCAGATCGGATTTCTTTTCCTTGATTCTCTGGGAAACAGCATTCTTTAAGGCTTCTCCGGACAGATCCTTAAAATCATTGTCAGCCAGATATTTTAATTTTACTTCGTTTGGCGTGCCTTCCAGTCCCTCTGTATTGGCAACAGATACCACCGGGTCAGCCAACTCCCAGATTTTTCCAACCGGATCCTTGAACGCGCCGTCGCCGTATACCATAACTTCCACATGCTTTCCTGTGCGGTCCAGGACTTTTTTCTGGATATCGTTCACCAAATCCATACAATCCCGCGGGAACAGCTTAATGGTGTCCTCGGTTGACTTGTTGGAGCCCAGAAGGCCGTATTTTTCATTGCAGCCGCTTCCGTCCACCGGGGCATTCAGGATATCATCCATGCCGCATACCACCTCGGCTCCTGCCTCCTTTAAGATGCGCTTGGTGCGCATACGTGAATGGATGTCACAGGTCAGCACCTTCCTGGTATGATTTAAGATTTCTCTGGGATTATTTGCAAATACCACCTGGGCCTCTGCGCCCTGCTCTTCAATCAGCTGGCAGTAATAGGACACATAGTCCACTCCGGTAAACGGGTGCTTATTCTCCCCGAACAGTTCCCTGTAGCGCTTCAAATCCAGCACATCGCTGTAAGGGTTGATGCCGGCCTCATCTACCTGGTCTAAGGATACCAGGGAATTCCCCACCTCGTCGCTGGGATAACTGAGCATCAGCACCACCTTCTTTGCTCCTCTGGCAATTCCCTTTAAGCAGATGGAAAAACGGTTTCTGGACAGAATCGGGAAAATGACCCCGATGGTCTCTCCGCCCAGCTTTGCCCTCACGTCCTCTGCAATGGCATCAATGGAAGCATAATTACCCTGAGCCCTGGCAACCACGGACTCTGTCACGGAAATGACATCTTTGTCCCTGATCTCAAAGCCCTCGCTTTCCGCTGCGTCCAAAACGCTGTCCACCACGATTTCAGCAAGATTGTCCCCTTCACGGATAATCGGGCAGCGGATTCCTCTCGAGATTGTTCCTACTTTTCTTTCCATATGTATCTTCTCCTAATATATTATAATTTTCGTCATACTATTTTATTATAGTATAAAATACGGGATTGTGGAAGTATTTATTTTCGCGGAAACCATACGCGGGAACCATAAACCTGCAGGGACGCCGCGGGAACCATAAACAGCAGCCCGGTATCACTTTCCTTCGGTGACATGGGCTGCTGTTTTTTCCGGATATTTTTTACATTCCCGGCTCTGGTTTTAAGATTTTCGTTTCCCTGATTTTGGTTGGGATGGCTTTGACACAGATTGCTTTGGCTTGTGCGGTTCCGGAAGCTGACCGCAGGTATCCAGGACCAGGGCGGTCAGAAACTCTCTGTCATCCAGCTCCTCCACCAGATACATTCCCGGACGGCCGCCATGAGGTGCCACCGGTTCTGCTTCCGGGAGATGCTTATGTCCTGCTTCTGTCACCTTTATATAAAACTGGTTGTTCTCTACCGTTCCAAAGAACGTTCCCCCGCACCACAGGCCATACTCGCCAAATAATTTTTTATAGGAAATGGCACCTGCGCCGCTTAACTGCGCAGCTACATACTGAACATATTCCAGGCTGGAAGCCATATTGGGTCCTCCTTGTTTGATATGTAATCTGTCAATCCAGGGACCGGAGTACTTCCAGCATCTTTTTTAAGCCTGCCGCGTTTTCCTCCGGCGTCCTGGCAGGGTCCTGCTGGTCATACCGGCTGCACGGGAGTTCACTGCATCTGCCGCAGTGGGGCAGTTTCTTTTCCTCCACGCAGCACTGGTATATACTGCACCGCTCCTCCCCTGTGTATTCCAGCCAGAATGGTTTTCCCTGTATCTTTGGGCACCCCCCGCATTCCTTTTGGTAATAAGGACATTCATTGCAGATACATCCGCAGCATGCCACAATATTCTCCATCATCCTTCCTCCTTGCTATGAGCACTTAGATGCTGTGTTTCAGCACTTTACACACGGCGTACGTCATGTTTTATGAACTCATTTTACCGCAGGAAACAGGACATCTGTTTGTCATGTTTACAGACTGCTCTGGTATCTATCTGTAAATTTCATAGACACGGCGTCCCAGCTCTGCAAGCTCCCCGCGGAATTCGCAGGGCTCCAAAAGCTCAATCTGGTCTCCCAGGCTCAGTATCCAGCAGAACAGGTTTTCCTTGTCCGAGTATCCGGCTGTAAACATAAAATCACCGTCCGGCAGTTCCTCCAGAGTCTCCGGGCCAAATTCATCTACAATCCTCCATTTAATGGAAGGCTTGCACCGGGCTTTTACCAGAAAACGGATGGGGAAAGGACGGTCCGCCTCATTTTCATAAGGCGGCAGGATACGTTTATCAAAGACCTCCTGGCAGCATTCCAAATCCACCATACGGTTCAGCTTAAACAGCCGGTAATCCTGGCGCATCAGGCAGAATCCCCACACATACCAGGAGGACCACTGGAATACCAGCAGATACGGCTCTATTGTACGGCTGGTTTCCCCCATGGGCGAATAGTAAGTAAAACGTATGTGACGCCGTGTTTCTGCGGCCTCCTGAATCAGGTGTATTTTAGGCGCCAGTGACTGCCGGTACCAGGACGAGAGATTAATGAGAATACTGCTGTCACTGCTTATCAAATCCTGCTTTCCAAGGGCCAGCTTGTCCATCAGCAGACGGTATCTGGCTGACCCTGATACGCTGTCAAGGCTTCTGAGGCCTGCCAGGATTGCATCCATTTCCCCGGACGTAATCAGGGTACGGTCCATTCTGTATCCCTCCATAATGGAAATCCCTCCACCGGGTCCCCGGCTGGTAACAAGAGGGATTCCGGCCTTGCAGATATCCTCTATATCCCGGTTGATGGTCCTCCGGGACACCTCGAATTTTTCCGCCAGATAGGGGGCGGTTACCTTTTCCCGCTGGAGCAGGATAGACAGGATACCGATGAGACGGTCTATTTTCATGGATGGCAACCCTCACTTTCTTGGTTTTTAAAAACACAGAGGCAGTGTTACCTGCCCCTGTGCTTTTCTTTCTTTTTTTGCTGTTTCAGTTCAAACTGGCGTCTGGCCTCCGCTTCCTTTTTCTCTCTGCTGACCGCCTTCCTGCCTGTCTTTATCTGCTCATGCTGCAATTTCAGGGCCTGCTGGGATTTGGTACTGGTTCCCTTTGATTCAAGCTGTTTTTTGATCATGCGCTGCATTCGTTTTGGATTAATCTTACTCTCCGTCTTTTTCTCAATATCTACAGGCGGGCTAAACCGGAGTTTATTCCAGTTCTGCAACAGAAATTGACAGACCTCATAATCTTTGGGCTCCGCTCCAAATAAAATCTTACATGCCTCCAACCGGCCATCCGAAATACGTTCATACACTCCAATCCACAGGGTACCATTGAAATAAACTGTCAGTCTGCTTTTTTGCATAAAAAACACTCCTCGCTTTTTACAGCAAAGAACGGACAACCGAGGAGGCAGGTTACTGACAGATTATTACTGCGCCCGGACTACCGGCCGGGACTGTGTTTTTTTCTTTGCGTCATTTAGTTTTCTTTCTTATTTTAACTCACCCTCTTTTGTTTTGCAAGTATAACCGGAAAGCCAGCCGGAAGAACCGGCTGGCTTTCTGTAAGATGTCCTGTATTCCTGCTTATATCTGTCATGGCCCAGCCAACTACCTGGTTTTAAACTGCCCCACCAGTTCCTTAAGTATCACTGCCTGCCCTGACAATTCCTCACTGGCAGCCGCGCTTTCTTCCGCTGTTGCAGAATTGGTCTGGACCACGCTGGATATCTGATCCACCCCCTGCGTCACCTGGGAGACGGCCTGGGACTGCTCTGCCGTGGCCTCTGTTATCTTATCCACCGCCTTTACCGTATTTTCAGTGGAAATCACTGCTTTTTGTAAGGATGCTGCTGTCTCGTCCGCGATTTTCATACCCTTTTCCACGGAACGGGCAGAACCTTCGATTAAAACAGATGTACTTTTGGATGCTTCCGCACTTTTGCTTGCCAGATTCCGCACCTCATCCGCCACCACCGCAAAGCCTTTGCCTGCAGTACCGGCCCGCGCAGCTTCAACCGCTGCGTTCAGGGCCAGGATATTGGTCTGGAACGCAATATCCTCAATGGTTTTTATAATCTTTCCGATCTGTGAAGAGCTCTCGCCTATGTCCCTGACCGCATTTACCAATTCAAGCATCTGTTCATTGCACTGCTCCACTTCCCTTCCGGTCTCGCTGCTCTGACTGTGGACATCCCCGGCTCTGTCGGCAGTTGCTATGATTTTCCCGGATATATCGTTAATCGTAGCAGCCAGTTCCTCAATGGCGCTGGCCTGTTCCGTGGCTCCCTGGGACAGGGCCTGGGCGCCGGCTGATACCTGCTCTGCCCCGGCTGACACCTGATCCGCTGACTGGTTAATCTGGCGCAGGGTGTCGCTCAGCTGTGCACTCAGTTTTCTGGCAGAATCCAGAAGTCCCCTGTAGCCCCCCACATATGCTTCTTCACATTTAGAATCCGCAGTCAGGTTGCCTCTTGACATCTCTGCCAGCATTTCATCCATATCCTGAATCATAAGCCGGAAACCCTGGACAAGGGTTCTGGCCGAATCAGCCAGTATCTGTGTCTCATCCCCGGTATGTATCTCATGAACAGGTGTATCCAAATCCCCCTCCGCCAACAGCCTTAACCGCTGGGCGCAGTCCTTTACCGGCTCTCCGATCTGTCTGGCCAGCCTGTAGGCCATATAGGAGGATATTGCCAGGAATACCACCATGAGTATGATTGTAATTATAATACCGTTAACCGTGGACTGGGTAAAATCTTTTGTGGGCGCATTGATTGCAAGGCTCCAGCCCTCCGTGCCTTCGATCGGTGAGAAGGCCAGGAACTTCCTGCTTCCCCCGTATTCATAACGCCCGAAACCAGATTCTCCCAATGTCATGCGGACTTCCAGGGCAGCCAGGTCCTTCAGTTTTTTATCTGTTTTTGCATCTTCCTGCGTGTTTTCCCTGTTTTTTACATTGTCCATATTCTTATGGGCAATTGTGTAGCCGGCATTATTAAGGATATAGGCGCTGCCGTTGGGACTAACCTGAAGAGAGGCCACTATATCATTTAAAAATGTCTCATTCGGTACAAAATACACCACCCCTGCAACCTTTTTTCCAGGAACTCCGCCCTCCCAGATTGGAGCTGATACCATGATGCTCAGCTGGCCCGTTATCTTACTGACTAACGGCTCCGACACCGCAGTCTCCCCCTTCATGGCAGATTTTACATAGGCCCGGTCAGAGTAGTCATTGCCGTCCAGGATACTGATTCCGTCCAAACCGATTATATTACCTCTTTGAAGTCCGTGGGAAAGGGCCTGGTTCTCAACAACAGCCCGCTTTTCCTCCACTGTGGCTGTCCGGTCAGAAAGCGTTGGGATACAGCCTGTGACATATGCAATGTTTTTATATGCATTCAGTTCCTCTTCAATACGTTCCGCAGCCGTGTCAGCCATCTCGGTCATGGTCTGCCCCAGTGTGTCAATTGTACTGGTGTAGTTGAGCCACGCGCTTATTCCGCCCACTATAACCAAAGAGGTCAGTATGGCAATAAGCATGCATGCAACGATTTTCATACGTATACTTTTCATAATCCCCACTCCTTTAAACTGTCATATTTTCACACCCAAAAAAGCTTATAGTAATTTTATCGGCATTTTTATGAAAATAATAAGGTTCATAAATATAACGGATACCGGAGAATTATGCTACTGCCGGAGTTTAAACTGATTAATGGCGCTTTCAAGGCTCCTGGCATGCTCCCGCAGTTCCTCGGAAGCGGTTGAGGTAGTTTCAGCAGTATTCATATTCGACTGTATTACTTCTGAAATCTGATGAATGCTTTCGGTGAACTGAGACAGGATTTCCTGCTGCCTTGCAGACGCGGCTGCAATTTCATCCACCATGTCCGTTGATTCCATCGCTCCCTTGCCTACCTGTTTCAGAGTGGCCATGGTATTACCTGTTAATGTGACACCCTTTTCAACCAATTTCAACGTATTTTCAATGAGCACAGTTGTATTTTGGGCGGCTTCCGAGCTCTTGGCGGCCAGGTTGCGCACTTCATCTGCAACGACTGCAAAGCCTTTTCCG